>Ga0079224_100007226_pt1 | contig 14860 bp, 14 predicted proteins | sample Stecom2015_FD_80414 | JGI IMG/M metagenome (GOLD analysis project Ga0079224, IMG submission 80414) | Agricultural soil microbial communities from Utah to study Nitrogen management - Steer compost 2015 | ecosystem: Environmental > Terrestrial > Soil > Agricultural land | place: USA: Utah...
CCGTCGTCCTCGACCTCGACGGCCACCTCGCCGTCGACCGCGACCCGGACGTCCACCCGGGAGGCGCCGGCGTGCCGCGCGGCGTTGGACAGCGCCTCCTGCAGCACCGCCAGCACGTGCTCGGCGATCCCGTCCGGAACCCCGCTGTCCAGCGGCCCCTCCAGCCGCAGGCCGGCGGCGAAGCCCAGCGTCCCGGTGGCGTCGTTCACCACGTCCAGGATCCGGTTGCGCAGCCAGGGGCGCTCGCCGGCGCCCAGGTTCTGCAGCGCGAAGATGGTGGACCGGATCTGCCGGATGGTGTCGTCCAGGTCGTCCACGGCCTGCTGCACCCGGTGCGACTGGTCGGGCGGCTCGATCCGGCGCACCGACCCCATCAGCGACATGGCGACCGCGAACAGCCGCTGGATGACCACGTCGTGCAGGTCCTTGGCGATCCGGTCGCGGTCCTCCAGGACGACCAGCCGCTCGGCGGCGGCGCGGGCGTCGGCGAGCTCCAGCGCCACGGCGGCGTGCCCGGTGAACGCGTGCAGCAGGTGCAGCGTCGACGGCGCGAACGGGGCGGCGCCCGCGCGCCGGCCGAGCAGCAGCACACCGCGGGCGGTGCCGCGGGTGCCCAGCGGGACCAGCAGCGACGGGCCCACCCCCAGGTCGTCCAGGAGCGGTGCGGGCTCGCTGCCCGGGCGGGCGATGTCGGTGACCAGCGGCTCGCCGTCATGGAACACCTGCCCGGTGAGGCTGCCCTCCATCGGGACGCTCCGCCCCTCGACGTCGCCGGCGCCGGAGCCGTCGGCGGCGCGCACGGTCAGCCGGGTCCCGCCGTCGGGCGTGGCGATGGCCGCGATGTCCGCCTCCGACATGCGGCGGGCCTTCTGCGCGATCAGGTGCAGCACCTCACCGGTGTCGGTGCCGGTGAGCAGCCGGGTGGTGATCTCGTCGGAGGCGTCCAGCCACTTCTCCCGCCGGTGCGTCTCCTCGTAGAGGCGCGCGTTCTCCACGGCCACCCCGGCGGCGGTGGCCAGCGCGGTCACGATGGCCTCGTCGTCCTCGTCGAACACCCCGCCGCCGGCCTTCTCGGTGAGGTAGAGGTTGCCGAACACCTCGTGGCGGACCCGGATGGGCACGCCGAGGAAGGAGCGCATCGGCGGGTGGCCCCGCGGGAACCCGTGCGACTCGGGGTGCTCGGCGAGGACCGCGAGGCGGAGCGGGTGCGGGTCCTTGATCAGCAGGCCGAGCAGGCCCCGGCCCTTCGGCCAGTGCTCGATCGCGGCGATCTCCTCCTCGGAGAGGCCGACCGGGACGAACCGCTCCAGCCCGCCCTGGTCGTCGATCACCCCCAGGGCACCGTAGCGGGCGCCGACCAGGGACATCGCGGCTTCGACGATCCGCCGCAGCATCGTCTCCAGATCCAGGCCGGTGCCGATCGACACCACCGCTTCGAGCAGCGAGTGGACCCGGTCGCGGACCCTCATGACAGCGTCGATCCGGGAGTGCAGTTCGGCGAGGAGCTCGTCGAGCCGCATCTGGGGCACCAAGGGCGCCCCTGAGCCGGTATCCGGCACATCCTCGGGCATGGATCCCCTCCTGGAGCCCGGGTTCCGGGTGCGGGCGGGGCGGGGCCGCCTGACCCTTGCAGTCTAAACCGGGCCGGCGGAGCGGTGAAGGAGGGACGGGCGAGGAGCCTGGGCACGCGGGCCCCGGCCGAGACCGCCTCCGGGGCTCTTGAGAGGATGCCGGTCGTCGCCACGGGGCCGCGGCCGCCGCCCGCGCCGCCCCGGCCGGCGCGCCACCGGTGCGCCCGGCCGGACCGGCGGGCGCGCGGGGGAACCGGCCCCGTCCGGAGAGCCGTGGAGGGCAGGCCGTGAACCAGAACCCCGCCGACGCCTACTACCTGCCCGCAGGGGAGGGGCGCTACCGGCCCACCGCGCACACCGGGGGTGCGTGGAACACCGCCGAGCAGCATTTCAGCCCGCTCGGCGGCCTCATCGTGCACGCCATCGACGAGCACTGCGCCGACCGGGGCCTGGTGCCCTCCCGGATCGGCTTCGACATCCTGGGCCGGCTCCCGCTGGAGGAGTACGAGATCCGGGTGCGCACGGTGCGGCCCGGCCGCACGATCGAGCTGGTCGAGGCGGAGGCCCGGTCCGGCGGCCGCACCGCGGTCCGGGCCCGGGCCTGGCTGCTCGCGCCGGGCGACACCGCGGCGGTCGCCGGCGGTGCGGCCGGCGCCCTCCCCGACCCCGAGGAGCTCAAGCCGCGCCCGCTCGGCTCGCTGTGGCCCGGCGGCTACATCGCCTCGCTGGACGTGCGCCCGGTCGGCACCGCCGAGCCCGGTCGGGCCACGGTGTGGCTCTCCAGCGACCTGCCGCTGGTGCAGGGCCGCACCGCGGGGCCGCTGGCCTCCTTCGTCGCGCTGATCGACACGGCCAACGGGATCGCGGTGCGCGAGGCCCCCACCGAGTGGATGTTCCCCAACGTCGACCTCACCGTGCACCTGCACCGCCAGCCCCGGGGCCGCTGGGTCGGCCTGGACACCGAGGTCGTCTTCGGCCCCACCGGCCAGGGGCTGACCAGCACCGTCCTGCACGACCGGGACGGCGAGGTCGGCCGCGCCCAGCAGATCCTCACCGTGCGCCCGCTGACCTCGGACTGAACGGGGAGCGGTACCGTCCCGGCGGCCACCGGCGAGGGGAGGCCGGCGGGACGGCGGCCCCCGTGCCGGGCCGCCCTTCCGCCGCCCCCGGCCCCGCCGGTCCGGGGACGCCCGCGCCCCGCCCCGGGCCCCCGCCGGGCCGCGCGGAGATATTCGGGTGCGCGCCCCGGCGGCCGGTCCTACAGTGGCGCCCATGCCGACGACCGCCAGGACCGCGTCCCCCTACCCTCCGCTGAACGTGCAGGCGCACACGCCCCGGCTGTCGCTGCTCGGGGCGACGGACGAGCTGCTGGAGCGGCTGGTGCCCGTGGTCCGCAAGGGGGTGGCCACCGGGCCGCCGTGGCCGTTCGACGATCCGATGTCGCTGTACGAGGACGGCCCGGAGCGGGAATGGCGCTGGCTCCGCGGGATCTGGGCCGGCCGCGCGAAGGTGACGGACGGCTTCTGGCGGCTGTACTTCGTGGTCGTCGCCGACGGCGAGCCGGTGGGCATGCAGGACCTGATCGGCGACGACTTCTCCAGGTTCGGCACGGTCGAGACGTTCTCCTGGCTCGCCCCCGAGGCCCGCGGCCGGGGCCTGGGCAAGGAGATGCGGCAGGCCGTGCTGCACCTGGCCTTCGACGGGCTCGGCGCCCGGCAGGCGAACAGCGCGGCATTCGCCGACAACCACGCCTCCAACGGCGTCTCCCAGGCCCTGGGCTACCGGCCCAACGGCACGGACTGGGACGCGCGCCGCGGCGAGGCCGCAGAGATGAACCGCTGGAAGCTGACCCGCGAGCACTGGCTCACGACGCGGCGCAGCGACATCGAACTCGTCGGCGTCGCCGAATGCCTGCCGGTCCTCGGCATCCAGGGGGCGGGCGGCCGCTGAGCACGCCTTCGGGGCCGCGGCGGCGGGACGGTCCGGGCCGGTCCCGCGCGGCGGCGGTCCGCAGAGCCCGGTCGGCGGTACGGCAGGAGCGGTAGGACGGCGGGGCGGCCCGCGCTCCGACAATCCGGGCGGCCGGCCGCATGCCCGTCGGTCCCTCAGAGGGCGGCGCGCACCGCGCCCTGCGGTCAGAACCCGGCCAGGGCGTTCTGCAGCGCGTCCTGCTGGGCGCGCTCCGGCGGGCGGGTACGGCCCAGGCGCAGCACCATCTGCGGGTGCGCGCCGCGACACAGCCGTTCGCCGAGGAAGGCGCGGAGCAGCGGCTCCTCCAGCGGCTGGGTGTGGAAGGCGGCGGAGACGCCGCCGGCCGCCGCGGTCAGCAGCACCCGCTGCAGTGCCTGCCCGGCGGCCAGGTGGGCGGGGCGGCCGTCCTCGGCGGTGGTGAGCACCGCGACCGTCCCGGTGGCCTGGCCGGACGGGGCCAGCAGGCCGCGGACGCCGCCGCGCCCGTAGTCGCGGCCGGGGAACGGCGTCTCGGCCGCCCCCTCGGACGGCGGGAAGTCCTCGGCGCGGACCCCCGCGCCCGGCGGACCGCCGGGCGGCCGGACCCAGCGCGCGAGCTCCTCGCCGCGGGTCCGCTCCCCGCGCTGCAGGTGCTCGGCGGCGGTCACCAGACCGGCCAGCGAGCGCACCGCGGAGTCGTCGGTGAGCAAGTGGAGAACGGCCCCCTCGGCGGCCGCCGCCGCGCTCAGCGCGCGCATCAGGCGGACGTCGCCGACGTCGGAGAGGAACGTTCCGCGGTGGGTGCGGCGCCGCTCGACCGCGCCGTACAGCAGCCGCTCCAGCACGCCCGGTTCAGCCGGTCCGTCCGCCCGCACCTCGGCGAGCAGCGCCGGGCGCTCCGGATCGGGCAGCAGCGCGACCCGGGGGCGGACGCCGTGCGCGCGCAGCGCGAGCCGCACGTTGTACAGCGCCGCACCGCAGCTGATCACCAGCTCCCGGGAGCCGGGGTCGGCGGCGGCCAGCCGGCGGTCCGGGTCGGCGCGCAGCGAGATGCGCCCCCCGGTGTCCGAGATGGTCCACGGGCGGGTGCCGTACACCGACGGCGCGCACTCGCCCGCCCGGAGCGCGGCCTCGAACGGCTCGCGCCCGATGAAGCGGTGTTCGGAGGAGGTCTTCACTGGAACGCTCCGGGGTGCTCGGTGCCCCGGCGCAATCCCGCCGGGACGGGCCCGGGCCGGGCCTCCCCGGCGGACGCGCGGTCCCGGGGCCCGAGACCAGTCCATCCCGCCCGCCCGGCCGCCGGGTAGGGGCGAAGGGGTCCGCGCCGAGGGACCGAGGTCCCCGCAGGGGCAAGAGGGGAGAAAACGAGCCCCGGCGGCCTCCTGCCCCGGTCTCCTCGGCGCTGCGGCCCCCGCAGGGCGCCCTGCCTGGGCCGCAGCGCCGAGGAGACCGGACGGGAAGGCGGGGACGACTCGGGACCTCGGTCCGCGGTTCGGGGACCTCGGACCCCGAACCGGAGGCGCCCCCGGCGGCGAGGATGCGGTTGTGACACGACCACCGGATACGTCCGGAGGGGGAGGAGACCCATGGAACGCCCGATCCTGGCCGGTGTGGACGGCTCCGAGGAAGCGCTGAAGGCCGCCGACTGGGCGGCCGTCGAGGCCGAGCGGCGCGGACGCCGCCTCATCCTGCTGACGGCGCTGGCCGCGCCTGGCCCGGACACGGCCTTCGCCTGGTCGGAGGGGCAGATCAGGGAGGAGGCCCGGCACATCCTGGACGAGGCGGAGAAGCGCGCCACCGAGGCGGCCCCGGGGCTCCGGGTCGGCCGGCTCTCGGTCGTCGGGGCGGCGGCCGCCGCGCTGCTCAACCACGCCGAGGACGCGTCCATGGCGGTGGTGGGGCTGCGCGGCCGGGGCGGGTTCCCCGGCCTGAAGATCGGCTCGATCGCCTACCGCGTGGCCGCGCACGCCTCGGTGCCGGTCACCGTGGTCGGCCCGGAACCGCTCCCGGAGGACCGGACGGGGATCGTGGTCGGCGAGGACGGGCGGGACCCGAGCAGAGGGGCCCTGGCCGAGGCCTGCGAGACCGCGGCGCTCACCGGCGAGCCGGTGCTGGCCGTCCGCGCCTGGGAGCGCCCGCTGCCGCCGGCGGGCATCAGCCCGATGCCCTACGACACCGGCGTGCTCCGCGAGATCGAGCAGGACGCCCTGGAGCGCGCCGTCGCCCCCTGGCGCACCGAGTTCCCCGGCGTCGAGCTGACCGCCGAGGTGGTGGAGGGGCGCCCGGTTCCGGCGCTGGTCGAGGCCGCGCAGCGGGCGCGGCTGATCGTGGTGGCGGCGCGCGGTCGGCGGGGCGTCCCCCTGCTGGCGCTGGGCTCGACCGCGCACGGGCTGCTGCACCGGGCCGAGTGCCCGGTGACGGTCGTGCACGGCCGCTGAGAGAGGGAGGGGACCGATGACCGTCCGTGTCGAGGAGCTGATGGCGGCCGACCCGGTGAGCGTGCCGGCGGACGCCGGACCGCGGGAGCTGGCGGCGCTGCTGCGCCGCTTCGGGGTGAGCGCCGTCCCGGTGGTGGACGAGGGCGGGCGCGTCATCGGGGTGGTCTCCGAGGCCGACCTGCTGCTCAGGCTCGCCGGGCCGGACGGGTCCCCGGAGCGGGGGCGGAAGGCCAGGGAGGAGCGGGCCAAGGCCGGCGCCGCCACGGTGCGCCGCATGATGACCTCGCCCCCGGTGACCATCGGGCCGGAGGAGCCCGTCGGCCGGGCCGCCAACCTGATGCACCGGCACCGGGTCAAGCGCCTCCCGGTGGTCGATCCGGACGGGGCGCTGGTCGGCGTGATCAGCCGGAGCGACCTGGTGGGCTTGTACACCCGGCCGGACGAGTGGATCCGGGAGGCAGTGGTCCGCAGGCTGCTCACCGACTTCGACCTGCCGGGCGTGCGGGTCCGGGTCGACCGGGGCGAGGTCGTGCTGGAAGGCCGGGTCCGGCTGCGCTCCAGCGCGCTGGCGCTGGCCCGGTCCGTCCGGCACATCGAGGGCGTCGTGCACGTGGCCGACCGGCTCGACTGGGCCGCCGACGACCTGTCCCCGCTGGTCTCCGCGGGCATGCCCGGCCCGCGCAGCGGTCAGGGCAGGTGAGGCGGCCCCCGGCGCCCCGCGCTGATCTCGGTGCTGCGGGGCATCAGAGCGTCCTGATACCCCGCAGCGCCGAGATCGATGTCTGAGAGGACCACCAGGTGGCCCGGCCGGGGCGGCCGGTGGGAGGGCGTGGCCTTCCTCCTCGTGACCATGCCGTCCACGCCGCCGAGTGTCCGGCCCCGCAGGACGTTGATCTCGGCGTCGCCGCCGCCTCAGGACCGGCTGAGGCGGCGACGCCGAGATCAACGCGGAAAGGGCGGTCGGCCGGTGGCCCAGGGGCGGCTCCGCCGGCCGGGCGGCCGACCGGCCGGCCGCTCCTCGGCCACGAGCCGCCACGGGGCGCCGGGGCCCGGGTGGGCGCTGTCCCGCCAGAGGTCCTCGGTGAGGCCGCCGTCGATGAACAGGCCGTCGAGGTGGGCGTCGAAGTCCTCGGCCGGCACACCGGCCATGCCGCGGGTCCGTAGCCCGGCCCGGTCCGGCAGGCCCTGGGCGGAACCGAGGACCTGGCCGTACCGCTCGGGGGCCGGGGCGAGGAAGAGCGGGTCGCCGCCGCCGGTGCGGGCGATCGGCAGCGGGTCCGCCGCCGGCGGGTGCTCGACCGGCCGGCTCTGCGGGAGCCGCCGGTATTCGCCGGGCAGCGTCCCCCGGCCGTAGGCGCCCTCCCGGTCGCGCCCCGGCCGGAACAGCGTGGAGTGGCCGACCGGCTCTCCCCGCGGAGCGGGCGGCACCCGGGCGCGTACGGCGGTTCGCCGCCGTCGACCGCGTCGGGGAAGGCCCGGTAGGCGGGCGGGACCGCCCGCCCGATCACGTCCTCCACGACGTCGGCCTCCCCGGGGTCCATGGGCTCGAAGGGGCCGAAGGCGACCAGGCCCCGGCAGCGCCGTGCGGGCTCTTCGGGATCGGCCATGGCCCTCCACCGGTCCGTGCCGCGCCGGCGGCGCGGGCCGGCGGCGGCAGAACCCGACCCGCGGAGGGGTCACGGCGCGGAGGCCTGGCCCTCTCCCGGGCGGGGTGCGGGCGGGGCGGTGTCCCGGTGCGTCCGGGCCGCGCTGATCCGGCGGCCGGTGGTCTTCTCCGGGACGATCCGCACGTAGGTCTCGCGCTCGCCGCCCGCCCACGGGCGGACCGGGGAGAGGCGGCGGAGCCGGGCGATCTCGTTCCCGCCCCGCGCCGGCAGCGCGCGGCCGGTGATCAGGACGCTCCACCCCTGGCTCATGGCGTCGTCGATCCGGTCGACCTCGAAGGCGACGCGTCCGGGCAGGTGCGCGGCGATCACCCCGGTGGAGCCGGTGCGGAAGACGACGTCGCCCTGGACGACCGTGTAGTTGACCGGCAGGACGGTCGGCGGTCCGCCGTCGTGCGGGTTGAAGGCGATGCGGCCCACCCCGCCCGGGGAGATGAGGTCCTCGCACTCCCGCCGGGTCAGCGTGCGCAGCGCCGGCCGGGGGAGGGCGGTGGCGGCGGTGCCGGGCGGCGCGTCGGTGTCGGCGCCGAGCAGGTGGTCGGGGGAGGTGCGCAGGGCCTCGGCCAGGCGGTGCAGCGACCGCCGGGTGAGCAGCGGCGGGTGCTCCTCCAGGTAGGCGATGTAGCCGGGGGCCATCCCGGCCCGCTGGGCGACCTCCTCCCGGGTGAGGCCGAGCTCCTTGCGGCGCTGGGCGGCCCGCCGGCAGAGGTCCCCGCCGGGCTGCGTGCTCTTCGGTGTGTCCTGCATCGTCGCCTCCGCGAGCTGTTCGGCCCGTTGCACTTCGGCCCGCTTGCACCTTCCAGGCTGGGTCACCGCCCGCGGCGGCCCAAGGGGCCTTGGTGGCGCGGGGCAGGGCCGGAGGTCCCGAGGAGACGGCCCGGAGAGAGGGCCAAAGGCACCCGGCCGCGGGCGGGACGGCGCTGCCGGGCGGCGGGCGGCGAGAGGAGACTGAGCGGTGCCGGGAAAGCGGAGGGGGATGAGGACCATGCGCTCTCGGGACCGTTGGGAGGATCCGCGGATCTCCGTCGCCTGCGCGAAGGAGATCGGCCGGGCCGGGGCCGCGCACGTCGCCGACCGGCTGTCCGGGCTGGACCGGTACGCCGGCTCGCCGATCCTGCGCGTGCACGCCACGACGGGGCACCGGCGGGTCGACGGGTACGGCCGGCTGGTGCGGGCGGAGGCGGTCGTCGACCTGGAGGACGGCGCGGTGCGCGCCGGGGCGGAGGCGGACTCGCTGTACGCGGCGGTGGACAAGCTGCACGACCTGCTCCGCGGGCGCCTCGCGTCCCGCCGCCCGGCCGAGGACCCCGCCCGGGGGCGGGCGCCGGCCCGCCGGATGCCGGGATCGGCGCGCAGACGCCGCAGGAACAGCCTGCTCGACGGGCCGTGGTGAGGGCGCGGCCCGCCCTCCGGCGCCCGGCCGGGCCGTTCCGGCGGCAGGGGAGAGCGGAGGGCCCCGGCCGGGCCCTCCGCGGTGCTCCGCGGCTCAGTCGCCGTGTTCGACGGTGATCCGCCGGCCGACCCGCTCCCGCTGGGTGAGGCCGACGGTGACCTCCAGGATCCCGTCCCGGTAGGAGGCGGAGACGTCCTCCTCGTCGGCGTCCTTGGGCAGCGCGATGGTGCGGCTGAAGGAGCCGTAGCGGAACTCCGAGTGCCGCTTCTCCCGCTCCTCCTCCCGGCGCTCCGCGGTGACGGTGAGCGCTCCCGGCTCCACCGTCAGGACGAGGTCCTCCACCGGGTCGATGCCGGGGATCTCGGCGCGGACGACGTAGCGCCCCTCGCGGACGAACGCCTCCACCCGGAACCCGACCGGATTGCGGAGGGACGCGAACGGGAACTCGAACAGATCGGTGATGTCGGGGAAGAGCCCCTGCTCCTCGGGGCGTGCGAGCCTGTTCATCACGGAACCTCCCTGGTCGTTCGTGCCGCTGCCCCTCCAGTCCACCCGCCGCCCGCCGGGGCGGGCAGAGGCGGGCGCCCGGCCGCGGCGGGCCGAAGGTCACGCCCGCGCGGGACCTGCGCGGAAGGGCGCCCCGCCCGGGACCTCCGGCCCGCGCGCCCCGGCCGGGGGCGGACCGGGACGCGGGTGCCGACGCCGATGGCGGCCCCGACCGCCTCGCGGGGGACCGGCCGGACCGGTGACGCGTTCTCTCCCCGCCCGGGGGCGGACGCGGTCTCCGGTCCGGGACGGGAGCGAGGCGGGACCGTGCTGAGGCGCGCCGGGCCGCGGAGGGAACCCGCGCGGTCAGTGCAGCGGCAGCTCGCACGAGGTGCGCGGGGCCGCGGTGGCCCGGCGGCCCTTGAGCTCGACCGGGAACGGCGGGGCCGCGGACGGCGGCACCGACACCCGGGCGCTCTCCCCGTCCACCTCCAGGCGCACCCCCCAGTGGTCGCGGTAGCGCAGCTCGAAGGAGAGCGCGGGCAGCTCCGCGGGGGTCAGCGGGCTCAGGTGCAGCGCCCCGTCCCGCAGCTCCAGCCCGGTGTAGCAGCGGGTGAGCAGGTCCACGGTGCCCGCCATCGCGCCCAGGTGGATGCCCTCCGCGGTGGTCCCGCCCTGGGAGTCGTCGATGTCGGAGCGGAGCGCCTCGCGGAAGAACCGCCAGGAGGCCGCCCGGTCGGTCCGGGAGAGCACCCAGGCGTGCACCACCGAGCTCAGCGTCGACCCGTGGCAGGTGCGCTCCAGGTAGTACCGCACGGTGCGCGGGATGAGGCCGGGGTCGTAGGGCAGTTCGAGCCCTTCCAGCAGGCCGGCCAGCTCGTCGGCGGAGAGCAGGAAGAACAGCATCAGCACGTCGGCCTGCTTGGACACCCGGTACCGGTTGCAGGTGTCCCCCTCGGCCTCCAGGATCCGGTCCAGCCGCCGGATGTCGCCGTAGCGGGCCCGGTAGGCCGCCCAGTCCAGCTCGGCCAGCGACTCGTACCCGGCGAACTGGCTGATCACCCCGTCGTGGAAGGGCACGTGCATCCTCCGCGAGATGGCCTCGAACCGCGCCGTCTCCTCGGGGGCGAGCCCGACGGACTCCTTGAGCGCGGTGCGGCACGGCCCGGGCAGCGCCTCCAGGGCGTCCAGGGCGCGCAGCATCACCCACACCGCCATGACGTTGGTGTAGGCGTTGTCGTCCAGGCCCGGGGCGGAGCGGTCCGGCATGCCGTCGTGGTACTCGTCGGGGCCCATCACGCCGCGGATCCGGTACCGGTCCAGGGCCCGGTCGTAGACGGCCGTGTCGGCGAAGGCGCGGGCCACCTCCACCAGCAGCTCCGCGCCGAATTCGGCGAGGAAGGAGACGTCGCCGGTGGCCTGGTGGTGCTGCCACACGTTGTAGGCGATCGCCAGGCCGACGTGCCGCTGCAGGCGGGAGTGGTCGGGCACCCACCGCCCGGAGCGCGGGTTGAGGTGCAGCCGCTGCGACTCCTCCCGGCCGTCGCTCCCGCTCTGCCAGGGGAACAGCGCACCGCGCAGCCCCGCCTCGCGGGCGGCCCGCCGCGCCGCCGGCAGCCGCCGCCACCGGTAGCGCAGCAGCGCCCGCGCCGTCTCCGGGAAGCGCAGGTTCAAGAAGGGCAGCACGAACAGCTCGTCCCAGAACACGTGGCCGCGGTAGGCCTCGCCGTGCAGGCCGCGGGCGGGCACCCCGGCGTCCAGGTCGGCGGTGTGCGGCGACACCGTCTGCAGCAGGTGGAACAGGTGCAGGTTGAGGACGCGCCGGTCGTCTTCGTCCCCGGCGTCCACCGCGCACGCCCGCCACAGCCGGCGCCAGGCCGCGGCGTGCCGGCGCAGCAGCGCGTCGAAGTGGCCGGCGCGGTCCGCGGCGGCGCGGGCCGCCCCCAGCGGGTCGCCGACCGCACGGTCCCGCGAGGTGTACAGGGCCGCGACCTTCTCCACCGTGGCCTGCCCGCCCTCCGGGAGGTCCACGGCCAGGTCGCATCCGGCCCAGGCGGGGCGGGCCGGCGGGGCGGAGTGCACCGGCGCCGGGCCCCGCGAGACCCGGGTTCGCGCGGCGAGCGCGATGCCCACCCCCGACTCCGCGGTCGTGCAGCGCAGCCACACGGTACCGGCGGCGCCCCCGCCGGCGCCCGCCGGGCGCAGGTGCTCCGCGGCCAGGCCGCGGTAGCGCGCCACCCCGGTGTTGGCGACCTCCCCGTCCAGCGCCGAGCGGACGGTCAGCCTCCCGCTCCAGTTCTCCGCCACCAGGGTGGTCTCCAGCGCCGCCAGGTGCGGGTCGTCCATCGACACCAGCCGCCGCTGGACCACCCGGGTGCGCCGCCCTTCACCGTCGACGGCGTGGAAGGTCCGGGTGAGCACGCCGCGCCGCATGTCCAGCTCGGTGCGGGCCGGGGCGGCCGGGTCGGGGCCGGTGCACCAGCCGCCGTCGCCGCAGCGGAAGGTCAGCGGGAGCCAGTCGGGCGCGTTGACCAGGTCCTCGTTCTCCACCCGGTGGCCGTCCACGGTGGAGACCGCGCGGTCGTAGCAGCCGGCGATGTAGGTGCCGGGGTAGTTCACCCCGTCGGCCCGGGCCTCCGGGGCGGCGCCGCGGGTGGCGAAGAAGCCGTTGCCCAGGGTGCACAGGGCCTCGCGGGTCCCGGTGTGCTCGCCGCCCGGCCCCTCGTACACCAGCCGCCAGCGGCTCACCGGTACGCTCCGGTGATCTCCAGGTCGCCGGGGTCGGCGACCACGGTGTGCGCGCCCCGCCGGTACAGCTCCGCCTCCTGGCCGCCGCGGTCGACGCCGACCACCAGCCCGAACCCGCCCCGCGCCGCGGCCTCCACCCCGGCCAGCGAGTCCTCCAGCACCGCGGTGCGCTCGGGCGGTGCGCCCAGCCGCCGGGCGGCCTCCAGGAACACCGCCGGGTCCGGTTTGCCGGGCAGCCCCAGCCGCCCCGCCTCCACCCCGTCCACCCGGGCGTCGAACAGCCCTTCCACCCCGGCGGCCCGCAGCACCGCGGCGCAGTTGCGGCTCGCCGAGACCGCCGCCGTCGCGACCCCCGCCCGGCGCAGCCGCCGGATCAGCGCCGCGGTGGAGGGGAACGCGGACGCCCCGTACCTGCGCAGCTGCTCCAGGAACCGGCGGTCCTTGCTCTCGCCCAGCGAGGCCGGGGTGGCGTCGCCGGGGCGCGGCGGGTCGTCGGGCAGGGAGATGCCGCGGGAGGTGAGGAAGGCCCGCACCCCGTCCAGCCGCGCCTTGCCGTCCACGAACTCCAGGTAGTCCTCGCGCAGCCGGAACGGGCGGAAGGCCGAGCCCGGCCCCGCGCGGGAGCGGAGGAAGGCGTCGAAGGTCTGCTTCCACGCGGCCGCGTGCACCGGCGTGGTGTCGGTGACCACGCCGTCGACGTCGAAGACCACCGCCTCGATCTCGTCCAGGGGGATCACAGCCTCGCCCGGCAGCATGGCCTACCGCCCCTCCGCGCGGGCGGCCCCGTGGCCGCCCCTGGAGCCATCCCACCGGTCATCACCGGAACCGGCCAGGGTCTTTGGTCGCCGCCGCCGTGCCGAACGGCATCGGCATCGGGACGTTCGCCGCTCGCACCCGGGGCCGGGGCGGCCCATGCTCGAAGGAGAGGCCGGACGGGACCGGGGAGGCCGCGGATGAGCACGGTCGCGGAACTGATGAGCAGGCGGGGCGTCGCCGCGTCGGAGGACGCCGGCTTCAAGGAGATCGCCGTGGTGCTGCGGGCGAACGGGATCAGCGCCCTGCCGGTGGTCGCCGCCGACCGCCGGGTGATCGGGGTGGTGTCCGCCGCGGACCTGCTGCGCCGGATCGAGGATCCGGACGCGGAACCGGACGCCGGCGGGGACGCCGGGAACGGGGTGACAGCGCGCGACCTGATGAACGCGCCCCCGGTGACCGCCGGCGCGGACGAGAGCCCCCAGCAGGCGGCCGAGCGGATGCGCCGGAACGGCGTCAAGCGGCTCCCGGTGGTCGACGGCGGGGGACGGCTGGTCGGCCTGCTCAGCCGCTCCGACCTGCTCCGCGTCTTCATCGTGCCGGACCACCGGATCCGCTGGCTGGTGGGCGAGGGCGTGCTGCGCCGAGGGTTCGGCCTCACCGGCGTCGGCGTCTCGGTCGACGGCGGGGTCGTCACCCTGGACGGCCGGGTGCCGCGCAGGTCCGACGTCCCGCGCCTGCTGCGCGCGGTCCGCCGGGTGGAGGGCGTGATCGGGGTCCGCAGCCGGCTCGGCTACCAGCGGGACGACCTCACCCGGCCGGCCGACCAGGGGAGCACCGGGTCGGAGCACCCCCGGGCGCGCTGAACGGAACCCCGGGCGCGCCGGCCGCGGCACCCGGCCGGCGGCGGGGCGGGGCCCGAGCCCGGGGCCGGGCCGCCGGAGTCCAGGCGGAACGGCGGGCACCGGTCGGTCATCAGGGCCGCGTAGGCGACCACCCGGAGGGCCCGGCGGTTCAGCCCGACCACGAAGTCGAAGTCCAGCCGTACCGGGTAGTGCGCGGGATCCGTCATCGCCGACACGCCCTCGGGGCGGGGGCCGGCCCCGCTGCGCCTTCCACGGTGCCCGGACGCGCGCGGCGGCGGGCAGAGGCGGGGGCCACCCGGCACCGGGCCCTTCGTCACCCGCGCGGGGGGCGGGGCGGCCGAACGTCCCGCCGGCCGGGGAGGAACGCCTCTTCGGAAAGCGGGGGCGGGCGCCGATGCTGGAGGAGGGGAAAGCGAACGGGGGAACCACCATGACGGTCCTGATCGGTTACGCGAGCGAGCACGGTTCCACCCGGGGGGTCGCCGAGCGGATCGCGCTGCGGCTCCGCGAGCGCGGCATCGAAGCCGAGGCGGTGCGGCTCTCCCGGGCCCGGGACGCGGACGCCTACGAGGCCGCGGTGATCGGCAGCGCGATACACGGCGGGACGTGGCTGGCGGAGGCGGCCGACTACGTGCACCGCAACGCCGGGGCGCTCGCACAGCGGCCCGTCTGGCTCTACAGCGTCGGGATGGCCAAGGCGATCGGCGGCCGGTTCGAGGCGCTCGCCAAGGACCCGAGAGAAGTGGCCGAACTCCGCGCGGAAGTGGCCCCGCACGGGCACCGCCTGTTCGCGGGAGCCCTCCGCCCGAGCCATCTCCCGCTCGCCGGGCGGGTGCTCTACCGGCTGACCCGGGGGCGCTACGGCGACTTCCGCGACTGGGCCGAGATCGACGCCTGGGCCGCCGGCATCGCGGCGGAGCTCACCGCCCCGGACGGCAGGGCCCGGCCGCGGACACCGGAGGGCGGCGCCCCGGCCTGACGCCCCGGGACC
>Ga0079224_100007228_pt1 | contig 14859 bp, 16 predicted proteins | sample Stecom2015_FD_80414 | JGI IMG/M metagenome (GOLD analysis project Ga0079224, IMG submission 80414) | Agricultural soil microbial communities from Utah to study Nitrogen management - Steer compost 2015 | ecosystem: Environmental > Terrestrial > Soil > Agricultural land | place: USA: Utah...
ACGAGCGAGTCGCCCTGGACGACGGTCCGGATCGCCTGAACGATCTGTTCCGGCCGGGTTCGCTTGAGCAGGAATCCGTGCGCTCCGGCCTGCAACGCGTCGTACACGTAGTCGTCGTTCTCGAACGTCGTGACCACCAGGATGCGCGGCGGCTCGTCGTAGCGGTCCATCAGCAGTCGCGTCGCCTGGATGCCATCGACGGCCGGCATCCGGACATCCATGAGGATCACGTCGGGGCGATCCCGCGAGACGATCGGGCCGACCTCGGCACCGTCGGAGGCTTCGGCCACCACGCTGAGGTCGGGCTCGACGTCGATGATGGCCCGTAGCCCCGCGCGTACCAGCGGCTCGTCGTCGACGAGCATGACGGTGGTCGATCCGGTGATCGATTCGGTGCTCATCACGCACCACCGCGCGCGTCGCTGCGCGCCGGCAACCGGACGTGCACGCGCCACTGCCCGGCTTGGCCCTCTGCGCTGAACTCGCCACGGAGCAGGCGCACCCGTTCACGGATGCCCCGCAAGCCGCGCCCACCGCGAGAACTGCGACGCGGCATACCGGGCGGCATCGGGTTGGACACCTGGAGGTCGAGGCCGGCGGAGGTGGCGGCGACGCGGAGTACGACGGGCACCGGTCCAGCATGCCGCATCGCGTTGGTCAAGCATTCCTGGACGATGCGATACGCCTCTCTGGACACCGCCGGTGGAATCGTGTCGAGGTCGCCTTCGACGACGGCGTCGACGGTGACACCGGCGGCGCGCGTGTCGTCGACCAGGCGCGCCAGGTCGGCGAGGGTGCGTTGCGGGCCTGCCGGGTCATCGGTTGCTGCGTCGGCGGCCGAACCGGTGCGCAGGACCCCCAGGACGTGATCCAGGTCTTCCATCGCGCTGCGCCCGGCCTCCTCGACCGCGCTCAACGCTCGGCGGACGAACTCCGGGTCGGTCTCCAGCACCCGCCGCGCGGCAGCGGCCTGCACCGTCGTCACCGTCAGGGCGTGCCCGACGGAGTCGTGCAGCTCCCTCGCCAGTCGGTTGCGCTCGGCGAACTCTTCGGCCTGCGTCTCCAGGGCCGCCATCAGTTCCGCCGGGGACGGGCCGAGCAGCAACGGCGCCAGCTGCGCCAGGCCGGCACCGAGCAAGGCGAAGATGGCGAAGGCCGCCAGAACGAGTGCCGGTGCGGCGAGGAACGCGAGCGGCCCATCGATGCGATCCACGATCGGCATCGACGCCGTCGAGCTCCAGCCCTCGTCAGCACCGAATCCCTGCGCGATGAGCATCACCGCCAGCGGCGCGACGATCAGGACGGTCAGGATCGCGAGTCCGCCACACAACAGATGCAGCACGTACCAGGCGGCACCAAGCAGCCGGGTCTCCCACGGAGGGTCGGCCACGGGATCGGGCAAGTCGACGTCCAGCAGATTCCGCGTAGCGGTGATCTCGAGATGTCGCATCGCCGGCAGCACTGGCGGAATCGCGCCGATGAGCACCGTGACAGCGACCAGGACGATGAGCGGAACTTTCGGGACGTCCGGTTCCAGGAACATCTGGACGAACCCCACACCCAGCAGCAGGTACGGAATCAGGATGACGCCACCGAGCAGCAGGTGGACGCCGCGGCGCAGCGTCGTGCGCACCACGTTCGTCATCGTGTTCCGGTCGAGGCCCACGGCTCGATTGTTCCAGGTGGACCGTCGCAGCGAGCTGAGCCGCTGTGGTGTCAGCTGGTCAGCGCGGCGCTGCTCGCCTCCTGGCGCTCCGCCGCCCGGCGACGGTCGTAGTCGGCGCGAGCGCGTTCGATCGCGTTGCGCTGAGCCACAGTCCACCGCAGCATCGCGCAGACCGTCTCGACCAGGCCGACGCCCAGTGGCGTCAGTTCGTAGTCCACGCGCGGCGGCACGACCGGGTGAATCGTCCGTTTCACCAGGCCGTCGCGTTCCAGCCCGCGCAGCGTCGCCGTCAACATGCGCTGGCTGATGCCCTCGACGCTGTACTTGAGCTCGGTGAAACGACGCGGGCCCCACCCGAGTTGGTGCACGACGGCCAACGACCACTTGTCGCCGATTCGGTCCAGCATCTCTCTGGCCCGACAGGACACGTCGTCATGGTCGTCTGCCCGGATGGTTCGCGGCAACTGCGCCGGCTCGGTGTCCGGCTTCGGGTCCAGCACGGTTACCTCCGCGTCACTCAGGCACTCGAAAGTGCGGTCTTCCCCACCCCGGACGCCATTCTTCATGATGGCGGCAGCCGCCAGGAGATCTTCTCGAAGGGGTCCACCATGACGATCGATGCACCCGACATCGACATGTCGTTCGCCGAGCCCGCGGACGCCGACCAGCTCGAACGTGCCGCCAAAGCGCTGCGGGGTAACGGCTTCACCGTCGACATCGTCGACACGGTGGCCGAAGCGCGAGCCCGGGTACGTGACCTGCTCCCCCGCGACCAGGGAATCTTCACGGCCAACAGCCAGACACTGCAGTTGTCCGGGATAGCTGCCGACATCGAGGAGTCAGCGGACTTCGAGTCCGTCCGCCGGCGCGCGGCGCGACTTGGCGACGACTTCGCCGCTCAGCTCAAGCTGGGGGCCGCGCCCGACGTCGTCGTGGGCAGCGTCCACGCGATCACCGAACAAGGTCAGATGGTGGCCGCGTCAGCCACCGGCAGCCAGCTCGCGTCATATGCCGCCGGAGCGCTGCGGGCCATCTGGATCGTCGGTGCGCAGAAGGTGGTCCCCGACCTCGACACCGCGCTGCGGCGAGTTCGTTCGTACAGCCTGCCGCTGGAGTGGCGACGAAGTCGGCAAGCCACCGGGCAACCGTCGTTCATCGGCAAGATCTTGATCTTCGAACGTGAAGCACTGCCTGACCGCGCGACCGTGATACTCGTCCGCGAGGCGATCGGCTTCTGACGAGCCACCGTGGCCAGCAAACGCCTTCACCAGGAAAGTCAGGGGCGACGCGGACGGCACCTCGCCGTCTGCGTCGCCCCTGCGCGGTGACACACGTCGTCAGGACGAGGGGACGACCTCGATCTCGATGTCGGCAGCCACCTCGGGGTGCAGCCGAACGGTGACGTTGTGCTTTCCGACGGTCTTGATCGGCTTGCCGAGCTCGACGCGCCGCTTGTCGATCTCCGGGCCGCCCGCGTCGGTGACCGCCTTGGCGATGTCGGCCGCCGTGACTGCACCGAAGAGTCGGCCCGCGTCGCCGGCCTTGGCCGACAGCCGCACCGTCGTGTTCTCCAGCCGAGTCTTGACTTCGCGCGCGCTGTCGAGGTCGGCGAACTCCCGAGCCTGGCGCGCCCGACGGATCGAGTCGATCTGCTTCTGGGCACCCTTGGTCCAGGGGAAGGCGAACCCGCGCGGAAGCAGGTAGTTACGGCCGTAGCCGTCCTTCACCTCGACGATGTCGCCGGCCGCACCGAGGCCCGACACTTCCTGAGTGAGAATGAGCTTCATGACGTCCTCGACCTTCCTCAGCGAGCCGTCGAGGTGTACGGCAACAGAGCCATCTCTCGGGCGTTCTTGATAGCGATCGCCACGTCGCGCTGATGACGCGTGCAATTGCCGGTGACGCGGCGCGCGCGGATCTTGCCGCGATCGGAGATGTACTTGCGCAGCAGCGACGTGTCCTTGAAGTCGACGTAGTCGACCTTGTCCTTGCAGAAGGCGCAAACTTTCTTCTTCGGTTTGCGCACAGCGGGCTTCACCATCGTGGTGCTCCTCCTTCGAAGAGCCCGGTCACCTCGCTGGCCGTGGCGGACCGGGATGGGGTCGGATGTGTGATGTGCCTACCCGAGCGGCATGCGCCGAGTGGCACGTGGTTGATCAGAACGGAGGCTCTTCGGCCGCGCCGCCGCCTTGGTTCGCCCAGGGGTCGTTGCCGCCGCCCTGGGGGGCGCCGGCGCCTTGCGTGGCCCAGGGGTCATTGCCGACCGGCGCACCGCTCGGCGAGCCGGCGCCGTAACCGCCGCCACCACCGCCGGAGCGCTGTGTCTTGGTGACCTTCGCCGTGGCGAAGCGCAGGCTGGGGCCGATCTCGTCGACCTCCAGCTCGACGACCGTTCGCTTCTCACCCTCGCGGGTCTCGAACGAACGCTGCCGAAGCCGGCCTTGCGCGATGACGCGCATGCCTCGCTGCAACGACTCCGCAACGCTCTCGGCCGCCTGCCGCCAGACCGAGCACCGCATGAACAGCGCGTCGCCGTCCTCCCAGGTACTGGTCTGCCGGTTGAACGTACGTGGCGTGGACGCGATGGTGAAGTTCGCGACGGCAGCCCCGCTCGGCGTGAACCGGAGCTCGGGGTCGTCGGTCAGGTTGCCGACGATCGTGATGACGGTCTCGCCTGCCATGGATGCTCCCAATCGTTGCGGGCGCGAGAGTGCTGGGATGAACCGGCGAAGCTCAGTGAGCCTCGGGCCGCACGACCTTGGTGCGCAGCACGGACTCGGAAAGGCCGAGTTGCCGGTCGAGCTCGGCCACGGTTTCGGCCTCGCACTTGACGTCGAGCACCGCGTAGATGCCCTCGCTCTTCTTGTCGATCTCGTACGCGAGCTTGCGGCGGCCCCAGATGTCGACCTTCTCGACCGAGCCACCGGCTTCACGTACGACCCCGAGATACTGCTCGAGGCTTGGGGCGACGGTGCGCTCCTCGGACTCCGGGTCCAGGATCACCATGACCTCGTAACGACGCATGCCGGATCACCTCCTGTGGACTTCGCGGCCACGGTCTCTCCGTGGCAGGAGGGCTATGTCGTCTGGCGGCCCGGGTCGACGCACTCATGTCGTACGTGACCGGGCCGTGAGTAAGGCTATCAGCGAAGTCGGCAAACTCCGATTCGGTTATCCACAACCCCGCTGGGAAGGCCGGGAATGTCCGTTCCGCTAGCGTCAACACGAATCGTTGCCGCTCGAGGAGACTGCTGTGCCGACCACCGCCGGACCTGACGACGCCCGGCCGGGCGCTGCTGTCGGCCACAGCGCCGAGTCCATCGCCGCAATTCAACGCCGCACCCTGATCCTCCTGGTGAGCGCGCAAGTCGTCGGTGGGCTGGGCATCGGAGCGGCGGTGTCCGTCGGCGCGGTCCTGGCCCTGCAGCTGTCCGGTTCCGACGAATGGTCCGGGCTCGCCGGCACCATGATCACGCTCGGCGCAGCGTCTCTGGCGATTCCCTTGGCTCGGCTGGCGGCGCGCCGCGGCCGCCGAGTCAGTCTCAGCGCCGGGTGGATTCTCGCCGCCGTCGGGGCAGCCGTTGCGGTGGTCTCGGCCGTCACCTCGTCGTTCGTGCTCTTCCTCGTCGGGTTGCTGCTGATCGGCTCCGGGACCGCGACCAACCTGCAGTCGCGGTACGCCGCCACCGACCTGTCTCCGCCGAGCTCGCGCGCCCGGCACCTGTCGGTCGTGGTCTGGTCGACCACCGTCGGTTCGGTCCTGGGACCCAACCTCACCGGGCCGGGCGAGGTGGTCGGACGGTGGCTCGGCATCCCGGAGATCGCCGGCCCGTTCGCCATCTCTACTGCTGGGTTCACCGCAGCAGCCATCGTGATCGCCGTCCTGCTCCGTCCCGACCCATTGCTCGTCACACTGCCGTCCAATCCTCGCAACACCCCGGTGAACCCGGCGATGACGCAAGCCTCCGGGTCGGCGATGCGCGAGCTCGCGCACAGTCCAGCGGCGCTGGTCGCGTTGTCCGCGGTGGTGCTGGGCCACGGGGTGATGGTCTCAGTGATGACCATGACCCCGGTGCAGATGACGCACCACGGCGCCGAGCTCAAGATCATCGGTCTGGTCATCAGCCTGCACATCGCGGGCATGTACGCGTTGTCGCCGGTCTTCGGCTGGCTGGCCGACCGGCTCGGGCGGCGGCCGGTGATCGTCATCGGGCAACTGCTGCTGATCATGTCGGCGGTCGTGGCCGGCACGGCCGGACATTCCACTCCGCGGCTCATGGTCGGGCTGGTGCTGCTCGGTCTCGGCTGGTCGGCTGGACTCGTCGCCGGCTCGACGCTGCTTGCCGAGTCGGTGACCGACGAGCACCGGCCGGCGATCCAAGGCGTGTCCGACCTGCTCATGAACCTCGTGGCCGCGACCGGCGGCGGCTTGTCCGGCGTCGTTCTCGGCCTTCAGGGGTACGGCGGGCTGAACGCCCTCGCCGTCCTTCTCGTGGTTCCGACGGTGGTGCTGCTGGCCATCGAACGGCTACGGGCCCGCAGTTCGGCACGAACTCAGGGCTAGTCACCTCACTGACAGCGGATTCAGTCGAAGTCGGCGCCGGCCGCCAAGCGCTGCTCGAGCAGCTCGTCGAGCGGGATCGACTCGCCGTCGCGGGCGCCTTCACCCACCACCAGCGGCGGATCCGACGGTTCGACGTCAGCGCCGAAGAACCTCGCGCGCAGACTCGGCGGCACGTCCAGGATGTAGAACTCGCCGTCCACGCCGACCCCCAAGGCGTGGTTGCGACGCACGTACCAACCGGTCAGCCCGGTCCGGTACGTGCCTCGTCCACCGGCAACCCGGGCCCGCAACGGGTGGGCCGGCACGGACCGAGCCGACATGCGGGCCACGAAGTCGGCGATGATGGCCCGCGCGCGATCGGTCTCTGCCGCTTTGCGTCGCGCCAGCGCCGCCGCATGCGCCTCGAAGGCCTCCCGACGCTGGTCGCGCCAGGCCTCCCCGCGTCTCGTCTCGTCACTCATCGTCGTTCACACGGCGGGAGCGAAGTTCACGATGTGCACGCTTCGGCGACGGCCAGACTGTCCTCGTAGACGTGATAGCGGCTGATCATGTCGTCGTCCACGGTGAAGTGCAGTGCGACTCGTGCGGAGTAACCCTTGCCGGTCGATCGCACCGTGTTTCCGATCACGCCGAAGACGACTGCGTCCGCACCGTCGACCAGCACACCGGTAACCTCGGCTGACGCACGCTGTGGATCATGAGCCAGCGCGATCTCGCGGAAATGCTCGGCGACGTCGGCGCGCTTCGAGCGATGCCGGATCCAGGGAATCGTCCCGCCGTGCCGGTCTTCGGGCCAGTCCAGCGCCCAGTCGACGTCGTCGGTGAACAACTCGGCGACCCGCTCCGGGTCGCCTTCGCCCAGTCTGCGTAGGAATTCGTCGATCGTGGTCCGAGTGCCCAAGGTTTCCGCCTCTCACGCTGATGCCCGCCCGGACCGCGACCTCGTCGTCGGCGTGGCGGTGAGTCCCATCGTCGCCTGCCGGCCTGGAGCCCGGTATGCCGCCCCATGCGTGAGGCGGTCGCGCCGGTGTGCTGTCAGGAGCACGCGATACCGTCAGATCCATGGTCGAGCAACGAATCGGTGCCCACGTCAAGCAGGGCGATCCCGTCACCGAGGCCCAGGCCCGCGGCGCGAACGCGGTACAGATCTTCCTCGGTGACCCGCAAGGGTGGAAGGGGCCCACGGTCGACTTCCCCGGCGGCGCCGAGGCCTTGCGGGCCGCCACCGAGGCCGCCGACCTCGCTGTCTACGTACACGCGCCCTACGTCCTCAACGTCGCCACCACGAACAACCGCATCCGGATCCCGAGCCGGAAGTTGCTTCAGCAACAGGTCGATCTCGCCGCCCAGGTCGGCGCGCGGGGTGTGATCGTCCATGGCGGACATGTCCTGAAGGACGACGATCCCGAGATCGGCTTCGACAACTGGCGCAAGTGTGCCGAGCGGCTCGACGCCAAGGTGCCTGTATTCGTCGAGAACACCGCCGGCGGTGACTACGCCATGGCGCGGCGGCTCGACCGCATCGCCCGGCTGTGGGACGCCATCGGCGACAGCGGCCTCGGGTTCTGCCTCGACACGTGTCACGCCTTCGCAGCGGGCATCGACCCCTCCGACGTGGTCGACCAGGTCATGGCGATCACCGGTCGCATCGACCTGGTACATGCCAATGACAGCCGCGACCCATTCGACTCCGGCGCCGACCGGCACGCCAACCTCGGCTCCGGCACCATCGGCGCCGAGGCTGTGGCAGCCGTCGTCCGTGCGGCTGGCGTCGACGCCATCGTCGAGACGCCGGCGGACGGGCAGGCCGCCGACGTCAGTTATTTGAAGAAGTACGTCCACGGCGCCTGACGAACGGTCTGCCAGGACTCACGCCTGCTCACGTGCCGGAGGTTTGCGCTCCGGCCACGGCATCGGGACGTACCGCGTCGCGCACGATTCGCAAGGCGTTGATGAGCTCGCTCAGTTGGTCCGGCGTCAACAATCCGGTGTACGACTTCTCGATGTCGGCGACGTGGTCGGTCACCGCCGCTGACACCGTGGTGGTTCCGGCACTGGTGATCGCTGCCCAGGTGCCTCGACGATCGCGGTCGCAGCTTTCACGATCGACAAGGCCGGCGCGTTCAAGCCGGTCGACCACACGGGTCACTCCGCTGGTCGTCAAGGTCGTCTGCGCGGCCAGGTCGGACATCCGCATTCGGCCGCTCGGGGTGCGGCCGAGCCGCAGCAAGATCTCGAACTCGTTGTCCGACAGGCCGTGTGCGGCGAGGCTGGCCGCACATTTGTCGGACAGGCCCTGGTAGACCTCCCGGAGCAGGCCGAAGGCCGTGAGCCGGTCATCGTCGAGAGGCGACGTCATGGCCGTTGACCGTATCAACTTTTGACGTCGGGAATGTTGACCGTGGTGGGGGCCCGGCGGAGCACCACGAGGTCTTCTGCTGCATCATGAGGCGTGGAAGGGTGGTGGAGTAGGGATTCGCATGCTGAACATGATCATTCTCAAACGGCGCGAGGGAACGGGTACCCTCGCCGCGTGACGCACCCCCCAGCTCTCGTCGTACGAGAGATTTCACGCACCGAACACCTCGCAGCCATCGCGCAGCGCCCCGCCGTCAGCTTCCTGCAGACGCCGGCCTGGGGCGCGGTCAAGCGAGATTGGCGATCGCAATCGCTGGGGTGGTTCGACGGTGACACCCTGGTGGGCATCGGGCTCGTGCTCTACCGCAAGTTGCCGCGGATTCGGCGATCGCTGGCCTACCTTCCCGAGGGCCCGGCTATCGACTGGGACAGCGCGGCCAAAGCCGGTGACGTGAACCGCTGGCTCGACCCGCTCGTCGACCACGTGAAGGCACAAGGCGCGTTCGGTGTCCGGATGGGGCCGCCAGTCATCGCGCGTCGCTGGAACAACGCCACCGTCAAGGCGGCTCTGGCCGATGCCGAGGTCGAGCGGTTGGACGACGTGCCGGCGGACGAGACCTTCGCGACCGCATCGTCCATCGCCGACCAGCTCACCGCGGCGGGATGGCGGCCTCCGGACACCGCCGACGGATTCGGCGCCGGGCAGCCGCAGTACGTGTTCCAGCTGCCGCTGAACGGCTCGACCGACGACGTGCTCAAGGGCTTCAATCAGCTGTGGCGGCGCAACGTCAAGAAGGCCGACAAGGCCGGCGTCACCGTACGCCTGGGCACCGCGGACGACCTCGCGGCCTTTCACGAGCTGTACACCGAGACGGCGAAGCGGGACGGCTTCACTCCTCGTCCGATCTCGTACTTCCACGGCATGTGGGAAGCGATGACGGCCGAAGCTCCGGAGCGGCTGCGTCTGTATCTCGCCGAGCACGAGGGCGACCTCGTGGCGGCCACGACGATGGTCCGCGTCGGCGAGCACGCGTGGTACTCCTACGGCGCATCGTCGACGGCCAAGCGCGAGGTCCGTGGCTCGAACGCGGTGCAATGGCGGATGATCCAGGACGCGATCGCCGACGGCTGCCGGATCTACGATCTGCGCGGCATCACCGACACCCTGAGTGAGAACGATCCGCACGTCGGGCTGATCCGGTTCAAACTCGGCACCGGCGGGCACGCCGTGGAGTACCTCGGGGAATGGGATCTGCCGATCTCGCGCGTGCTCTACTCCGCCTTCGACCTGTACATGAAACGCCGGAGCTGAGCCATGCCGCTGACCCTGCACGTCGACGCCGCGCGCTGGCGTGATCACGTCCGGCGCTACGTCGACCAGTCCACCGGGAACGACGGCGTCGTCGTCGTACCGGTGACGAAAGGGAACGGATACGGCTTCGGTAACGCCGTGCTCGCCACCGAGTCCCAGAAGCTCGGCGTGCCCACGCTGGCCGTGGGCACCTACAGCGAGGTCACCGACGTCGCGACGGCGTTCACCGGCGACATCCTCGTCCTGTCTCCATGGCGGCCGTGGTACGACGACGTAGACGGTGAGGCACGCATCGTCCATACGGTCTCCAGGCTCGACGACCTGCATGAGCTCGCCGCGGCCGGTTCGCCGCGCCCACGCGTCGTCGTCGAGATCCGCACCAGTATCCGCCGACACGGGATCCCTCCGGCACAACTACAGGAAGCCGCCTCGGCCTTGGCGGACGTGCAGTTCGAAGGGTTCGCGCTGCACCTGCCGCTGGCCGGGGACCATCTCAGCGAGGCTCGCGACCTGGCCGCAGCCGCCTTCGACACTCGGCCCGACGACGACGGCCGGCAACTCTGGGTCAGTCACCTCGCACCCACGGCCGCTTCCGCCCTGGCCACGGAGTTCTCCGCCGACGTCCGACTGCGCGTCGCGACTGCACTGTGGCTGGGCGAGCGGTCCGCCTTGCGCCCACGCGCCACGGTGCTCGACGTTCATCGGGTGCGCCGCGGCGAGACGTTCGGCTACCGGCAGCGGCGGGCACGGCGGGACGGGACGCTTCTCGTCATCGACGGTGGCACCGCGCATGGCATCGCTCTGGAGGCACCGACGCCGGCGACGACCGTCAGACAGCGGGCTGTCGCGCTGGCCAAGGGTGGGCTGGAGTCGGCGGGACGAGCACTATCGCCGTTCCGCGTCGCAGGCCGCCAGCGCTGGTTCGCCGAGCCTCCGCACATGCAATGCTCCATGATCTGGCTGCCGGGTGACGTGGAGCCACCTGCCATCGGTGCGGAGATCGATCTCGACGTGCGGCTGACGACCACGACATTCGACCGGATCCGCTGGGACGATTGATACGTCAGCCGGCCCACCGGCCGGTGAGAAAGGCTGCGGCCCACACGCTCATCAACGGCACGCTCACGGCGAGGTAGGCCCACAGCAGCCAACGCCGTCGAGCCGCCAGAACCGCGATCCCCACCCACAGCGGCCACCACAGCAACGTGGCGCGCGGCACGGAGAAATACCACGTGGACGTCCCCAGGGCGACCACGTGCAACCCCACCCACGTCGCCTCGCCCCAGCGGCGCAACCGAAGCAGGACGACGGTCACCACGACTCCGACGAGCATCGCGACGATCTCGGCCCGGAACATCCACGCGAAACCCGGCGACTGCGTGCCGCCGAAGGCGGCCTGCCAGGTCCGGTCGAAGGCTTCCCACGGGACGGTGAACTCCCGGTCCCAGCCCTCCGATTGCGCGCTGAGCCACCTGAGCCAGTCACCAGTGCGCTGCTGCAGATACACCGACCACGCCAGCATCGGCAGCGCCGGCAGGAACAACCAGCCGAACCCGGCCCACCGCCACCCGTGGCCGCGCCGAGTCTCGGCCGCGCCATCTGCGGTGTCTGACGGGTCTGGTTCGAGCGGTTTCTGATCGTGCACCCCGCCGGTTCCTCGGGTCACGAGCCAGTGCACGCCGATCGCGACCGCGAGAAAGACGCCGTTCACCCGCACGGTACAGGCCAGTGCGGTGAGAACCCCAGCCGCCAGCCAGTGGCCCCGACGCGCGGACAGCCAGGCCGGGAACGCAAAAGCGAGGAACAGCGCTTCGGTGTACGGCGCTGCGAGAAAGACCGCCGGTGGAGCGGTCACCCAGGCGAGCACAGCCAGCCGGCCGACTCGCGGACCACCGTCGAGTGCCCCGATCCGGCCGAGCGCCACCGCGGCGACGCCCCCGGCGACGAGCGACACCAGTAGCCCGGTCAGGACGTACCGCAGCCCGAAGACGTCACCGAGCCACAACAGCGCCGGGAAGCCGGGGAAGAACGCTTCGTTGGGAACACCGGTCGGCTCGCCGCCGTAGCCGTGCAGAGCGATGCCCCAGTAGTGGTGGAAGTCCCATTGCCGCCACCGATCGAGGGCGGGAACGACGTTTTGACCCTGGGCCGCGAACATCCACCCGGTGGCGCCGGCGATCACCCAGATCGACACTCGGCTGGCGAGCCAGACGCCGAGCGAAGCGCGGTCGACATCCCGCAGCCGGCCGACGAGCTCGGCTGCTCTCACGTCGCGACCTCGGGCACTGTCGGCACGCGCGGTGACACGAACGGGCGGACCGAATCGCCCTCGGGCCGGAACATGTCGCGGACGACCATGGCGGCGAACCAGAGGAGTGCGGCGACACGGACCACGGTCACCAGAGCGTACGTGCGGTCGGAGATGAGCGGGTCGTCGGGGGCGAACAGGCTGGCCAAGTACCACCACACGCCGACGAAGTACACGACCTCCGCACCCTGCCAGATCGCCAGATCTCGAACGCGAGGCCGGGCCAGGACGGCCAACGGCAGCAGCCACAGCGCGTACTGCGGCGACCACACCTTGTTGACCAGCAGGAACGAAGCGACAGCCAAGAACGCGAGCTGCGCCAGCCGAGGTTGTTCCGGCGCGGCGAGCGCCAGCCCCACGATGACCACCAGCGCGATCACCCCGCCCACCACGGCCAGCGTGTCCACCTTGCCAGCCACCAGGCCGGGCGACAGGAGGTCCAGGGCGTACCAGATGGAGCCGAAGTCAGCCGGTCGGTCCGCGTTGAAATCGAAGAACGCGCGCCAGCCGTCCGGAGCCCACCATGCCACGGGAAGGTTGATCGCGCCCCAGGCCAGCGCGGCGGTCGCCGCCGTCGCCGCGAACCGGCCGAGGGCGCCGCGACGATCCGGCGCGCGCAGCGCGACCAGGAACATCGGCCCCAGGAGCAGCACGGGATACAGTTTCGCGGCCGCTCCCAGGCCGACGAGCACGCCTGCGAGAATCGATCGTTCCCGCGTCCACGCCACGATGGCAGTGGCGGCGAGAGCCACGGCCAGCAGGTCCCAGTTGATCGTCGCGCTCAACAACAGCAGGGGCGAGGCCGCGACCAGCATGGCGTCCCAGGGGCGACGCGGCACGGTCCGGGCGGTGGCCACGACGGTCACCAGGGCGCACAACGCCATCAGGATCGCCGTCACGTCGAAGAACCTGGTGCTCTGGGTGACCGGATCGGTGGCATCGTCGATCACCGAACCGACGGAACCTGCGGCGTACACCGTCGCCTGCATCACCGCGCCGGTGAGCACCGGGTACTCCAGGGCGTTGTCACGGTAGGCGATCTGGTCGTCGGCGAATCCGCGCTCGCGGTACAGGAAGGCGACGTCGCTGTAGCACATGGACGTCCACATCGAGCGGTCTGCTCGATCCGCCCATCCGTCGGACCGGCAGGGCTGATCAGCGATGAAGCCGAGCGCCAGGGTCAGGCTCGCGACCGCGAGAGCGATTCGCAGCGGCGTCCACCAGCGGCGTCGCACCATGCCCCGCCGACCGAACGGGCCTCCGATCCATTCACTGGCCGCTTGTACGACGGGGTCCTCGCGGCTGGGCGCGGCGATCGGCTCGTTCACGCCGGACATCGTGCCTGATTCCGGTGCCCGGTCTTCGGGCGCCCAGCCCTCGGGTGCGAGCCGATGTCAGCCGGTTTCGGTTCCGGCCGCACCACCCCAGGCGCCGCCGCCGTCACCACCATCGTCGTCCCCGTCGTCACGGCCGGACTCGGATCCGTTCTCGTTTCCGCGGTCGTTTCCGCGGTCCGTGCCCCCGTCGCCGCCGCCTTCACCCCATTGGTCTCCGGTCTCGTCGCCGCCGGAGTCATCGCCGCCGGAGTCGTCCCCGCCGGACTCATCGCTCCCGGAGTCATCGCCGCCGGAGTCGTCCCCGCCGGACTCATCGCTCCCGGAGTCGTCCCCGCCGGACTCATCGCCGCCAGAGTCATCGCCGCCGGAGTCGTCCCCGCCAGACTCGTCCCCGCCGGACTCGTCCCCGTCATCGGGCTCCGTCGGCTCGTCCGTGGGGGTCGGCGTGGACGTCGGCGACGGGTTCACGGCTTCACCGACCTCGGCGGGCTCGGGGAACTCGAGAACGTCCGTGCCCTCCAGCGCCCCGGCCATGAAGGCCGTCCACGTGCGAGCGGGGTACCCACCACCGCTGAACGTGCTCATGCCGCCAACGCCGTCGAGCGAGACGGTCCCGCCCTTCTCACCATCGCCTCTGAAGTACACCACCGACGTCGCCAACTGAGGCGTGTAGCCGGAGTACCAGGCGGTGAGGTCTTCATGGGTTCCGGTCTTGCCTGCCGACGGCCGCCCGAGTGCTTGCGCGGCCTCACCGCTGCCGTTCTCGACGACTCTGGTCAGTGCGTAGGTCGTATCGGCCACCACGCTGGGATCGAAGACCGCTTGCGGCGACTGGTCCATCTCGTAGCGGACGTTGCCCCCGGGCTCGGTGACCGACTTGACGGTGTACCAGTCTGCGTGCCGTCCACCCGCGGCCAGGGTCGCGTAGGCCTCGGCCATCTCGACCGCAGGGGTCGGCGCGATGCCGATCGAGACTCGAGGGTTGTCCCTGAGATTGTCGCCGTCGCTTTCCGGTGGCGGCATCGGCAGGCCGGCGGCCTCCATCGCATCGACGACCTTGTCGGCGCCGATGGTCATGGTGAGGTCGACGTAGGCGGTGTTGATGGAGCTCTCGGTGGCCCTGATGAGGTCGACGGGCTCGCCGTAGTCCTTGTCATCCTGGTTGTGGACCGGGGGGCCCAGACTCGGGTCGTCGAGCGTGTCGCCTGAGAACCGGCTCTCCAGCGAGATGCCTTCCTCCAGCGCTGCCACCAGGGCGAACGGTTTGACGTTGGAGCCGCCCTGCACGGCGCCGTCGACGGCGTCGTTGAACTG
>Ga0079224_100007230_pt1 | contig 14858 bp, 11 predicted proteins | sample Stecom2015_FD_80414 | JGI IMG/M metagenome (GOLD analysis project Ga0079224, IMG submission 80414) | Agricultural soil microbial communities from Utah to study Nitrogen management - Steer compost 2015 | ecosystem: Environmental > Terrestrial > Soil > Agricultural land | place: USA: Utah...
GCTTCTTCCGGATCACCCGCTCATGTCGACACCGCGCCGTCAGCTCGCCAACGCAATCCGGGCCCTGGCGATGGACGCGGTGCAAAAGGCGAACTCCGGCCACCCCGGCATGCCGATGGGCATGGCCGACATCGCGGAGGTGCTCTGGAACGATCACCTGCGGCACAACCCGGCGAATCCGCTGTGGGTCGATCGCGACCGCTTCGTGGTCTCGAACGGTCATGGTTCGATGCTGCTGTACGCGCTGCTGCACCTCTCCGGGTATCCCCTCTCGATGGAGCAGCTGAAGGCGTTTCGCCAGCTCGGCTCGCACACGCCCGGGCATCCCGAGCACGATCCGCAGCACGGTGTGGAGACTACGACCGGCCCGCTCGGTCAGGGATTGGCGAATGCAGTAGGTATGGCGCTCGCGGAGAAGATGCTCGCGGCCAGATTCAACCGCCCCGGCTACAACCTCGTCGATCACCACACGTGGGTGTTCCTGGGAGATGGCTGCCTGATGGAGGGCGTTTCACACGAGGCTTGCTCGCTCGCCGGTACGCTCGGGCTCGGCAAGCTCATCGGCTTCTACGATGACAACGGCATCTCGATCGACGGCCGCGTGCAGGGCTGGTTCACCGATGACACGCCGCGGCGTTTCGAAGCTTACGGCTGGCACGTGATCGCCGACGTTGACGGGCATGATCCCGAGGCCATCCAGGCGGCGATCGTCGCCGCCAAAGCGCAGACGGCGCGGCCCAGCCTGATCTGCTGCAAGACGATCATCGGTTGCGGCGCGCCCAACAAGCAGGGCACGGAGGCGACTCACGGCGCGGCGTTGGGCGAGGAGGAAGTCGCCGCGGCGCGCAAACAGCTCGATTGGCCGTACGAGCCCTTCGTCATTCCGCAGGAGATTCGCCGCGGCTGGGACGCACGTGAGCGGGGCGGCGAGCGAGAGCGCGCCTGGAACGAGCTGTTCAGCGCCTATCGCGGCGAATATCCGCAGCTGGCCGCCGAGTTCGAGCGGCGCATGCGCGGCGCCCTGCCGGAAGAATGGGCGAATGTGGCGAGCGGCCACATCGCACAGGCCGCCCGGGGTGAGAAGGCGCTCGCCACGCGCCAGTGTTCCCAGCAGTCGCTCAACGCTTACGGGCCGGCGCTGCCCGAGCTGTTCGGCGGTTCCGCGGACCTGACTGGATCGAACAATACCAACAGGAAAGATTCGCGGGCGCTGAGCGCGCAGGACGCATCCGGCGATTACCTGCACTACGGCGTGCGCGAATTCGGCATGGCGGCGATCATGAACGGCGTGGCGCTGCACGGCGGCTTCATTCCGTACGGCGGCACGTTCCTGGTGTTCTCCGATTACGCCCGCAACGCGCTGCGCATGTCGGCGCTGATGAAGCAGCGCGTCATCTACGTCCTGACGCATGACTCCATTGGTTTGGGCGAGGACGGGCCGACGCACCAGCCAGTCGAGCATCTGCCGAGCCTGCGCCTGATTCCGCAGATGACGCTCTGGCGTCCCTGCGACGCCGCTGAGACCGCCGTCGCCTGGGCCGACGCGATCGAGCGCGCCGACGGGCCGACATGTCTGGCGCTCACGCGCCAGGCGCTGCCGCCGCAGGCGCGCAGCGACGAACAGCTCGCAGCCATTCGACGCGGCGGCTATGTGCTCAGGGACTGCGAGGGCGCGCCCGAGCTGATTCTGATAGCCACGGGCTCGGAGGTGGCGCTGGCCGTGGAAGCTGCGCAGGCGTTGCAACAAAAAGGTCGGCGTGTGCGTGTAGTGTCGATGCCTTGTACGCACGTGTTCGATGCGCAGGATGAGGCTTGGCGCGAGCAGGTGCTGCCGTCGTCCGTCGAGGCGCGCATAGCCATCGAAGCGGCTGCGCCGGACCTGTGGGCGCGCTACGTCGGCAGCCGCGGCGCGCTGATCGGGATGCGCGGTTTCGGCGCGTCGGGAACGGCGAAGGATCTGTTCAGGCATTTCGGCTTCACCGTCGATCATGTGACGACCGTGGCCGAAGAGCTGCTGAATCGAGTTCGAACACAGTAGAGGACTGGAGTAGTAGAGGATCAGGTCATGCCCATCAAAGTCGGAATCAACGGTTACGGCCGAATCGGTCGCAACGTGCTGCGTGCGGTTTACGAGGCGAACCGTCAGAAAGATATCCAGATCGTCGCGCTGAACGACCTGGGCGATGCGCAGACCAACGCGCACCTGACGCGGTATGACACAGCGCACGGCAAATTCCCGGGCGACGTCCAGGTCGAAGGCGACTCGATGATCGTCAATGGGGACCGGATCCGGGTGTTCGCCGAGCGCGATCCCGCCAAGCTGCCCTGGGGCGATCTCGGCGTGGACATCGTATTCGAGTGCACCGGCCTGTTCGCCAGCAAAGCGAAAGCCAGCGCGCATTTGCAGGGCGGCGCCAAAAAGGTCCTGATCTCGGCGCCGGGCGGCGGCGACGTGGACGCGACGATCGTTTATGGCGTGAACCACGGCGTGCTGAAGTCCAGCTACACCGTCGTGTCGAACGCTTCGTGCACCACGAACTGCCTGGCGCCGCTCGCCAAGGTGCTGCACGAGAAGATCGGCATCGTCTCGGGCGTGATGACCACCATTCACGCGTACACCAACGACCAGGTGCTGACCGACGTCTATCACAAGGATCTGCGCCGGGCGCGCTCGGCGACCATGTCCATGATTCCCACCAAGACGGGCGCTGCTTCGGCGGTCGGCTTGGTGCTCCCCGAGCTCAACGGCAAGCTCGACGGTTTCGCCGTGCGCGTGCCCACGATCAACGTCTCGATGGTCGACTTGAGCTTCATCGCCAAGCGCCCCACGAGCGTCGAGGAGATCGACAAAGCCATGAAGGAAGCCGCAGGCGGCGCGCTCAAGGGCGTGCTCGCGTACTCCGACGGGCCGCTGGTGTCGATCGACTTCAATCACGACCCGCACTCTTCTACATACGACGCCACCCTGACCAAAGTCATCGACGGCACGATGGTCAAGGCTTGCGCCTGGTACGACAACGAGTGGGGCTTTTCGAACCGCATGCTCGACACGGCGCTCGCCTGGTCGAAAGCAGGCTGACGAGGTCGGCGGGCGGGCCTCGCGCCGGTAGGCAGGTCTGCCGGCGCTGTGACTCCCGGCCGGCGCCTGCGGGCGGCCGGCCCACAGCGAGCGCAAGCTCGCGGCGTTCTGGAGCGTGAAGCGATGGCTATTCTGCGGATGACCGACCTCGATCTGCGCGACCTGCGCGTCTTGATCCGCGAGGATCTCAACGTGCCGCTGCAAGGAGGCGCGGTGACCAGCGATGCGCGTATCCGCGCTGCTTTGCCGACGATACAGGCGGCGAAAGCGGCCGGCGCGCGCGTGCTGCTCATGTCGCACCTCGGCCGTCCGGAGGAGGGCGTCTACGACGAGGAGTTCTCGCTCGCCCCGGTGGCGCAGCGCCTCTCGGAGTTGCTGGGCTACAAGGTGCGCTTCGCCAAGGATTGGCTGGACGGCGTCGAATGTGAACCCGGCGAGGTCGTGCTGCTCGAGAACGTGCGGTTCAACAAGGGTGAGAAGAAAGACCAGGAGGATCTGGCGCGCAAAATGGCGGCGCTGTGCGATGTGTTCGTGATGGACGCGTTCGGCACTGCGCACCGCGCCGAGGCGAGCACGCATGGCGTGGCGCGCTTCGCCAAGGTCGCCTGCGCCGGTCCGCTCCTGATGAACGAGCTGATCGCACTCGAGACGGCGCTGGAAAAACCCAAGCGCCCGATGATCGCGATCGTGGCGGGCTCGAAAGTCTCCACCAAGCTGATGGTGCTGGAGCAGCTACTCACGAAGGTCGACAAGCTGATCGTCGGCGGCGGCATCGCCAACACGTTCCTCGCCGCTCAAGGATGCAACATCGGCAAGTCGCTGGCCGAGAAGGAGATGATCGACATCGCCAAAGGGCTGCTGAAGCGCTCCGCGGAGCTCAACGTCGAGATTCCTTTGCCCACGGACGTGGTGGTGGCGACGGAGTTCTCGGCGAGCGCCGAAGCCGACGTTAAACCCGTCAGTGAGGTGGCGCAGGACGAGATGATCCTGGATATCGGTCCGGATACGGCGGAGCGCTTCGCGCGCTTGTGCGCGGACGCTGGCACGATCGTGTGGAACGGGCCGGTTGGGGTGTTCGAATTCGACCAGTTCGGCGAGGGCACGCGCATCCTCGCACAGGCGATCGCCCGCAGCTCCGCGTTCTCGATCGCCGGCGGCGGCGACACGCTCGCGGCCATCGAGAAGTACCGCGTCGAAGACGACATCTCATACATCTCCACGGGCGGCGGCGCCTTCCTCGAATTTCTCGAGGGCAAGAAGCTGCCTGCGGTCGCGGTTCTGGAAGAGCGGGCGGCCAGCGTCGCCCAGCCATGAGCCGGCGCAGCCTCGATTACTCTCAGAACTGACGTCGTCCAGGTATGGTCCCGGCGCGTCGCGCATTAGAGAACCTCTGGTTTACTCCGTGTCTGTAGTAGGTTTATCCGAGCTTCCTTAGTGAACCTCTGATGTACTCCGTATCTGCGATCGCCAAGCGCTCGCAACGCGGTGCATTTCGGACGTTTCCTTGATCTGAACCGTCAGGGTAGTAGGTTTATCCGAGCTTCCTTAGTGAACCTCTGGTGTACTCCGTGTCTGCGATCGCCAGGCGCTCGAAACGCGGTGCATTTCGGACGGTTCCTTGATTTGAACCGTCAGGGTAGTAGGTTTATCCGAGCTTCCTTAGACTAGCCGCTTCGGACTGACGGGTCCGGTGAGAAGCGCGGGGGCGCTTCGGGCGCGGGCGCTCCACCTGGTTCGAAGTCACTGGTCATTTCGCTGCTCACTTCGCACACCCCATGCTCCGACGCACCAAGATCGTGACGACGCTCGGTCCCGCCACCGACGACCCCAAAGTGCTCGCACAGATGCTGCGCGCCGGTGCAGACGTGGTGCGGGTGAACTTTTCCCACGGCGACGCCGCCGCTCACGCCCGTCGCATACAGATGGTGCGCAAAGCGGCCGAAGAGGTTGGCAAGTGGGTCGCTGTGTTGGGCGACCTGCAGGGGCCCAAGATCCGCATCGAACGCTTCGCCGAAGGGCCGGTGACTTTGAGCGAAGGCGATGCGTTCGCGCTAGACGTCTCGCTCGATCCACACGGCGGCTCGGCCTCGGCAGTCGGCGTGGCCTACAAGAACCTGCCGAACGACGTGCGGGCGGGCGACACCCTGTTGCTCAACGATGGACAGATCGTGCTGGAGGTGGATCGCGTAGTCGGCCCGCGCATCGAGACGCGCGTGGTGGTGGGCGGGGAGCTTTCCGACAACAAGGGCATCAACAAGCAGGGTGGGGGGCTGTCGGCCGGGGCGCTCACCGACAAGGACCGTTCCGACATCCGACTGGCCGCAGATCTCGGCGTCGACTACCTGGCCGTATCCTTTGCGCGCGACGGCGCCGATATCGACGAGGCGCGCGATCTGCTGCGCAAGGAGGGCGGGCATGCACATCTCGTGGCGAAGATCGAGCGCAGCGAGGCGCTGGTGAACCTGGAACGCATCATCCAGGCGAGCGATGCAGTGATGGTCGCGCGCGGCGATCTAGGCGTCGAGGTCGGCTATGCGGAGCTCACGGGACTGCAGAAGCACATCATTGAAGCCACCCGCCGCCGCAATCGGGTCGCCATCACGGCGACTCAGATGATGGAATCAATGATCTACAACCCGCTGCCGACGCGCGCCGAGGTGTCGGACGTGGCCAACGCTGTGATGGATGGCGCCGATGCGGTGATGCTCTCCGGCGAAAGCGCCGTGGGGAAACACCCCGTGAAGGCCGTGCAGGCGATGGCGCAGGTCATTCTCGGGGCGGAGAAATACGAAGCCACGCATTCGACCGTGGCGCGACGCAGCGACCGCGGCATGTCGGAGCGCACCGACGAGGCGATCGCCATGGCGGTGATGTATACGGCGAATCACCTGAACGTCAAAGCGATCGTAGCGCTGACCGAGTCCGGCTCCACCCCGCTGTGGATGTCGCGCATTCGCTCCGACATTCCGATCTACGCATTCACGCGCCACGAGGAGACGCGCAGACGCGTGATGCTCTATCGCGGCGTCTATCCGGTGACTTTCGACATCACGCACACCGATGCGCAGGTCCTGTACGCGGATATCTTCAAGTTGATGCTGCGCTTGAACATGGTCGAGCCCGGCGATCGCATCATCCTCACCAAGGGCGAGCTGTCGGGCGTATCGGGCAAGACCAACGCCATGAAGATCCTCGAAGTCCGTGAGTAGGGAGCGGCAGCGCTCGGCGATCGGCGGTCGGCGCTAGCTCGGAAGGCGTCGTCCTCCTGACCGCTCCCATGCGCTTCGTCCGCTACTCCGTCACCGCACTCGCGGCCGCGTTGCTCGTATCGCTGCTGCTCGCAGGCGGCGCCTACCTCGTCCTGCGCGGCAGTCTTCCCCAGATCGACGGTGAGATCGTCGCGCCCGCACTGGCGCAGCCAGCGTGGATCGAGCGCGATGCGCAGGGCGCGCCGACGGTTCGCGCCGCCTCGCGCCGCGATCTGGCGTTCGCTACAGGTTTTGCGCACGGGCAGGACCGCTTCTTCCAGATGGATCTCTTGCGCCGTACGGCCGCCGGCGAACTGGCGCAACTACTTGGCGAGCAGGCTGTCGATGCTGACCGCAAGCTTCGCATCCACGGCTTTCGCCGAACTGCTGCGGCGGTGCTGAACGCTGCGGGACAGGGCGATCGCGAACTGCTGGACGCCTACGCTGCAGGGGTGAACTTCGCGCTGGAAGCGGCCGACGCGCGTCCGTGGGAGTATCTGGTGCTGCGCTCGCAGCCGCGGCGCTGGCGGCCGGAAGACTCGGTGCTGGCCGCCTTCTCCATGTACCTGAGCCTCAATGACTCGAGCGGCGAACAGGAGTTGTCGCGCGCGCAGCTGCGCGCAGCGCTGCCCGCAGAGCTATTCGCGTTTCTGCACCCGTTCGGCGCCGAGTGGGACGCCCCGGTGATCGGCTCAGGTTGGCGCAGTCCGCCCGTTCCAGGCCCCGAGATTCTCGATCTGCGCACCGGCCCCGCGCGCCACGCCGCCTTGCATGCGCCGCGCGCCGGCGTTCTGCAGGAGAGACAGTTCGCCGGCAGCAACAGTTGGGCGGTGGCCGGCTCTCACACGCGCGCCGGCGCGGCGCTGCTCGCCAATGACATGCACCTTGGATTGCGTCTGCCGCACGTGTGGTATCGAGCGCGACTCATCGTGGAGCCCTCGCGCGAGGCGGAGTCCGAGCGCCCGCTCGATCTTGTCGGCGTCACGCTTCCTGGTCTGCCGCTGCTGATCGCCGGCAGCAACGGCGCGGTCGCCTGGGGATTCACCAACAGCTATGGCGACTGGACCGATCTCGTGGTGGTCGAGCCCGATCCGCAGGATCCAGACCGCTATCTCGTGGCGGAAGGCGCCGAGCCGTTCGAGCTGCGCCGCGAGATCATCGAGGTGCGAGGCGGCGAGCCGGTCGCGCTCGAATCGAGATGGACGCGCTGGGGCCCGGTGGTGCGCCAGGACGCCGAAGGGCGGCCGCTCGCGCTGGCGTGGACCGCGCATCATGAGCGTGCGACCAATGTGCGCATGATCGAGCTCGAGAACGCTCGCACGCTGGAAGAAGCGCTGGACGCGGCGAATCGCGCCGGCGCGCCGGTGCAGAATTTCCTGGCGGCGGATGCAGCCGGAAGGATCGGCTGGACGCTGCTCGGGCAGGTCCCAGTGCGCACCGGCTATGACCCGGCGTACCCCGCATCCTGGCGCGCTCCCGCGACAGGCTGGACGAGTTGGCGTGAGCCCCGCGAATACCCGCGCTTGGTCGATCCCGCGGCGGGGCGTTTGTGGACCGCCAATACGCGCACGATCGACGCCGAGACTTGGCTTGATTTCCTCGGCGACGGCGGTTTCGATCTCGGGGCGCGCGCAGCGCAGATCCGCGACGGGCTGTTCGCACTGTCTGCAGCCAGCGCGGCGGACATGCTCGCGATCCAGCTCGATGATCGTGCGCTGTTCCTCGCACGTTGGCGCGATCTGCTGCTGGATCTGCTCGATGAAGCGGCGCTGGCGGATAGCGCGGCGCGTCGAGAGGCGCGCGTGCTGATCGAGAATTGGTCGGGCCGTGCAGCGGTCGAGGACGCGGGCTACAGAGTCGTGCGAGCCGTGCGTCTGCGAATCCGCAGCGACGTCTTCCAGAGCCTTACGGCGCAGGCGCGCGAGCAGTTTCCAGAGACGACGTTCTCGCCTTCGGCGCAGTTCGAGGGAGCGTTGTGGCGGCTCGTCACGGAGCGTCCTGGGCACTTGCTCGATCCGCGCTATGGCTCCTGGGAGGACGCGTTGCTCGCGTCGCTAGACGCTGCGCTCGAGACGCTTCAAGGTGTGTGCGGTCGCCTGGCGCAGTGCACGTGGGGGCGGGAGAACACGCTCGCCATGCGCCATCCGCTCTCGGCGACGCTGCCGTTCGCCGCTCGCTGGCTCGATATGCCAGCGCAGCCTCTCCCGGGCGACTCCAGCATGCCGCGCGTACAGGCCCCGAGTTTCGGGGCTTCGCAGCGGCTCGTGGTGTCTCCGGGTCGCGAGGCGGACGGGCTGCTGCAAACGCCCGGCGGGCCCGTGGATCATCCTCTCTCGCCGTTTTACGGCGCCGGACACGACGCCTGGGCGGAGGGCCGCCCTGAGCCGCTGCTGCCGGGACCGACCAAGTACAGGCTCTCGCTGAGGCCGGGGATGTGAGGGCGCGAACGACGGAAAGGCGGAAGGATGGCGAAGCGCGATTGGCCCGCCAGGCGGTTCTTTACGGTCCTGCCGCCCCCCGCCGTTCGGCGCTCCCGCCCCTCCCGCCTTCCCGTCCTCTCCCTTCCCGCCTATGCTCGCACGCCGCAGGACGTCGCAGGCACTTTGGAATCCTTCATGACCACTCGTTTCTCAGGCACTGACAACTACGTCGCCACTGAAGACCTGACGATGGCCGTCAATGCGGCCGTCGCGCTGGGTCGCCCGCTGCTCGTCAAAGGCGAGCCCGGCACCGGCAAGACGCAGCTTGCGGAGGAAGTGGCTCGCGCCATGAACCATCCGCTGTACCGCTGGCATATCAAATCGACCACCAAAGCGCAGCAGGGCCTGTACGAGTACGACGCCGTCTCGCGACTGCGCGATTCGCAGCTCGGCGAGGCGAAAGTGCATGACATCGCCAATTACATCGTCAAGGGCCGATTGTGGGAGGCGTTCGAGAGCGAAGTGCGGCCCGTGCTGCTGGTGGACGAGATCGACAAGGCGGATATCGAGTTCCCCAACGATCTGCTGCACGAGCTCGATCGCATGGAGTTCTACGTCTATGAGACGCGCCAGTGGGTGAAGGCCCGCCACCGTCCCATCATCATCATCACCAGCAACAACGAGAAGGAGCTGCCCGATGCGTTCCTGCGCCGATGCTTCTTCCACTACATCCGTTTCCCCGACGCTGCGACGATGGAGCAGATCGTGCGGGTGCACTATCCCACGCTGAAAAAAGACCTGTTGTCCGCCGCGTTGTCGGCGTTCTTCAGTCTGCGTGACACGCCGGGGTTGAAGAAGAAGCCGTCCACGTCCGAGTTGCTCGATTGGATCAAGCTGCTCGTGGCCGAGGACATTCCGCCCGAGGCGCTGCGCAGCGACGATTCAAGGAAGTCGATCCCGCCGCTTTATGGCGCGCTGCTCAAGAACGAGCAGGATGTGCATCTGTTCGAGCAGCTCATTTTCTTGCACCGAAGACAGAGGCAGTGAGGTTTTGAAGCGGATGGCGGATAGTCGGAAGGTTGTGAGCAATCGAAGCCGCCGCTGAGTCTCAGCACTGTCGGCCATCGCGATCCGCTTCTCGCTCTTATGCTGATTCCATTCTTTTTCAAGTTGCGCGAGGCCGGCGTGCCGGTCTCGATCACCGAGTTCCTGACGTTGCTCGAGGCGCTTCAGGCGCAGCTCGCGAACGCCAGCGCCGAAGACTTCTACTATCTGGCGCGTGCGACGCTCGTGAAGGACGAGCGCTGGTTCGACCGTTTCGACCGGGCCTTCGCCGCCCATTTCAAAGGCGCCGAAGAGCTGTTCGAGAGCATGATGGCGCGCATCCCAGAGGAGTGGCTGCGCCGCATGGCCGAGCGCAATCTCTCGCCGGAGGAGAAGGCGAAGATCGAGGCGCTGGGCGGTTGGGACAAGCTCATCGAAACGCTGAAGAAGCGTCTGGAGGAGCAGAAGGAGCGCCATGAAGGCGGCTCCAAATGGATCGGCACGGCTGGCGTCTCGCCGTTCGGGGCGTACGGCTACAACCCTGAAGGCGTACGCATCGGTCAGGACAGCTCCCGGCATCGGCGTGCGGTCAAGGTCTGGGACAAGCGCGAGTTCCGCAATCTCGACGACACCGTCGAGCTCGGCGCCCGCAACATCAAGATCGCGCTGCGCAAGCTCCGCAAGTTCGCCCGCGAAGGCGCCGCCGAGCACCTGGATCTGGACGACACCATAGACTCCACCGCGCGCAACGCCGGGATGCTGGATCTCAAATTCGTTCCCGAGCGGCGCAACGCCGTCAAGGTGCTGCTGTTTCTGGACGTCGGCGGCTCGATGGACGATCACGTGCGCGCCTGTGAGGAGCTGTTTTCTGCGGCTCGCAGCGAGTTCAAACATCTGGAGTATTTTTACTTCCACAACTTCGTTTATGAGAGCCTCTGGAAGGACAATCGACGGCGCAACGTCGAGAAGGTCGCCACGCTGGAGGTGATGCGCACCTATGGACGCGATTACAAGCTCATCCTGGTCGGCGACGCCTGCATGAGCCCGTACGAGATCGTGCAACCCGGCGGGAGCATCGAGCACTGGAACGAGGAGGCGGGCGCCGTGTGGCTGCAGCGACTCACGCGCACGTGGCCGCATTACGTCTGGCTCAATCCCGAGGCCGAGCAGCGCTGGGAGTACACGCCCTCCGTGCAGATCACACGGGATCTGCTCGAGGAGCGGATGTTTCCACTGACCCTGAGCGGCCTGGATCAGGCGATCAAGGCGCTGCATTGAGGGAAGAGAAGCGGTTAGCGGTTGGAAGATAAGCGGTTAGCGGTTAGCGGTTAGCGGTTAGTTCAGAAGGTCGCGCCAGCATCGAAACGGCTGTGAACGCTTGAGGCGCTGCGAACTGTCGAAGCCGCTGCGGGCTCTGAAAGCGGCCGCGAACTCTCAAAGCAGCCGCGAACTCTCGGAGCGGCGCGAACTCTCGGAGCGGCGCGAACTCTACGGAGCGGCTGTGAACCCTTGAGGCGCTGCGAACTCTCGAAGCCGCTGCGAGCTCTGAAAGCGACTGCAAGCTTTCGAACCAGCTGCAAACCCTCTGAACTAACCGCTAACCGCTAACCGCTTCTCTTCGTGCTAACCGCTAACCGCTTCTCTTCAGCTTCTCTTCTGCAACTTCCTGATGTCCTGCAGCACGATCTGCGAGTGACCCTTCGGATCCACGTCGGCGTAATGCCGCACGATCCGTCCCTGCGGGTCGATCACGAACGTATCGCGCTTGGCGATCTCCATCGCGCCGAGAAATTTTTTGAGCACGCCGTACTTCTTCGCGGTCTGTTTGCTCGTATCGGCCAGAATCGGGAAGGGCAGACTGTATTTCTCGGCGAACGCCTGGTGCGATTCCACGTCATCGACGCTGACGCCGAGGATCTGCGCATTCGCTTCGCGGAAAGCGAAGATGTTGTCGCGGAACTCGCAGGCCTGGGTCGTGCATCCCGGCGTCTGGTCCTTCGGATAGAAATACAGCGCCACCCACTGACCGCGATAATCTTTCAGCTCATGCCATTCGCCGTTCTGATCCTGCAGCCGGAACTCGGGGGCGGCCGAGCCGAGCGAGGGCGTCTGCCCTACGGCCGCGTCGGCCCAGGCCAACGAGGCGACGGCCAGAATTGCAACACTGCGCAGCGCAACTTGCAGGCTGGTCGATGTCATGGCGATCTCCCGTGCTGTGCGTGGCGAAGCGGGTGCGGCGTCGGAGTTACGGCTCGCTGTGACATACTAATCCCGATCGACCAATAACTCATCCGCGAGCCGCGCAAGAGCACGCATTCCCTCGTGAGCAAGAACCGCCCAACCTCCGCCGGCGCCCCGAAGGTCGGGCTCGTGCTGCCGGGCGGCGGCGCGCGCGCCGCCTACCAAGTCGGCGTCTTGCGGGCGCTGGCGGATCTGTTGCCTGCGCGCACGGCGAACCCGTTCCCGGTGGTCACCGGCACTTCGGCAGGGGCGGTGAATGCGACCGCGATCGCGGTGCACGCCGATCGCTTTCGGGTTGCGATCGGCAATCTGGAGCGGGTCTGGCGAAATTTTCAAGTGGGGCAGGTCTTTCGCGCCGACGCCGGCAGCATGCTGCGGTCCGGCTTGCATTGGCTGCTGGCGATGATATCCGGCGGCTGGCTGCTGCCCCCGCCCAAATCGTTGCTCGACAACTCGCCGCTGCGCGAGTTGCTGCGCGAGCAGTTCGACTTTCAGCGTGTGCGGCGCTCAATCGAGGAAGGCAAGCTCGATGCGCTGGCCATCTCTGCGGCCGGCTACGTGAGCGCGCGCTCGGTGTCGTTCTACCAGTCGCGCGAAGGTTGCTGCGAGCCGTGGAGCCGTATGCGTCGGGCGGGCGAGCCAGCCAACTTGTCGCTCGATCACCTGATGGCGAGCGTGGCGGTCCCATTCCTGTTCCCGCCGGTCGTGCTCGGTTCGGAGTACTACGGCGACGGCGCGATGCGCGAGGCTAATCCTTTCAGCTCCGCCATTCACCTGGGCGCACAGCGCCTGCTGGTCATCGGCACGCGCAACGACGCGCGGCCGTTCGCGACGCAGCCGCCGGTCGCCCCTACGTTCGGGCAGATCTTCGGCTACATGCTCGATTCGCTGTTCTCCGACGGGCTGTACTCGGACCTGGAGCGCCTCACGCAGATCAATCACATAGTGGACCGGCTCGGGCCGGTGCAGGACGGTTCGATTCAGCTGCGGCGCATTGACATGCTGGTCATCGCGCCGAGCCGGGACTTGTCCGAGATCGCGCGCTATCACGTGAGCGCGCTGCCGCGCCCGCTGCGCGTGCTGCTGAGAACGATGGGAGCGATGAACAGGGGCGGCGGACAGCTCAGAGCTATCTCTTGTTCCAGGACAGCTACACGCGTGAGTTGATCGCGCTTGGCTATCAGGACGCGATGAAGCGCTCGGACGACCTGCTTGCCTTTCTGGGCGGTTTACCCGTCGCCAGCAGCGCGAGCGGCCTGGTCCGCCGCCTCGGCGCCCGCCGCGAGGCGGCGCTACGCGAGGAAGAACGCGCCGAGCCCCAGCAGTGAAGCGAAGCCGATGACGTCGGTGACCGCCGTCAGGATTACGCCGCCGGCGAGCGCTGGATCGATCCCCAGGCGGCGCAGCGTCAGCGGCACTCCGACGCCGGCGAGCGCAGCCGCAAGCAGATTGATCACCAGCGCCGCGAAGATGATCAGGCCGATCGTCCAGGTGTGAAACCAGATCCCGGCCGCGAGCCCCACCAGGCTCGCGAGCGCCACGCCGTTCAGCAAGCCCACGGAGATCTCGCGCGCCAGCAGCCAGCGCACATTACTGTGCTCGATCTGCCCGAGCGCCAATCCGCGGATGATCAGCACCAGCGTCTGACTGCCGGCGGTGCCGCCCATGCTTGCGACGATCGGCATCAACACGGCGAGCGCCACGACCTTCTCGATGGTCGCCTCGAACAGCCCGACGACGTTCGCTGCAAGAAAGGCCGCCGCAAGATTCGCGCTGAGCCACACGACGCGGCGCCGGGCGCTGGTGAGGACGTTGGCGAACATGTCGGATTCCTCGCCGAGGCCCGCCATGCTCATCACCGAATGATCGGCTTCCTCGCGGATCACGTCGACCACGTCGTCCACGGTGATGCGTCCGAGGAGCTTGCCATCGCGCACCACCGGGGCGGACAACAGGTCGCGATCCTCGAACAGCTTGGCGACTTCGCGCGCCGGCGTATCGGGATCGATGCCCTCGACCTCAGCGTCCATCACCTCGCCGACGGTCATCTCCGGGTCCTCGGTGAGCAGGCGCGTGATGTCGAGCGCGCCGCGGTACTGGTCGTGACGGTTGACCACGAACAGCCGGTCGGTGCGGTCGGGAAGCTCGCCGCGCATGCGCAGATAGCGCAGCACGACCTCCAGCGTGACGTCCGGACGCACGGTGACCGTGTCCAGGTTCATCAGACCGCCGGCGCTGTCCTCCTCGAACTTCAGGATCGTGGACAGGCGCTCGCGGTCCTGCGCGTCCATGGACTGCAGCACCCTCTCGTTCAGGGTTTCCGGCAGATCGCCGATGATGTCCGCGAGGTCGTCGACCTCCATTCCGGCGGCCGCGGCTATCAATTCTTCGGCGTCCATGCCGCTGATCAGCCCGGAGCGCACTTCCTCGTTGAGCTCGACCAGCACGTCGCCTTCGAGCTCGGGGTCCACCAGCTCCCAGACGATCTCGCGCTTGGCCCGCGGCAGCGACTCGAGCAGGGAGGCGATCTCGGCCGGATGAAGCGAGTTGATCAGGCGCTGACCATGACGCAACGATCCCTGCTCGATGGCGCCGCGCAGCGCCTCAAGTCCCGTCTTCCTGTTCTTTGGAGCGTCGATGGTCATCGGTCGGCCCGCGCGAATCGGCGCGCAGTGTAGCGGAAGACGGGAAGCGGTTAGCGGTTTAGCCCGGATTTCTCACGATGGAGGGTGCATCGGGGCAGTGAGTGAGTAAAACTTGTGTTACGACGACGAGTTAACTCACCCACCGGAGAGCCCCGATGCCGACACAGTGTAACGCGGAGCA
>Ga0079224_100007231_pt1 | contig 14856 bp, 12 predicted proteins | sample Stecom2015_FD_80414 | JGI IMG/M metagenome (GOLD analysis project Ga0079224, IMG submission 80414) | Agricultural soil microbial communities from Utah to study Nitrogen management - Steer compost 2015 | ecosystem: Environmental > Terrestrial > Soil > Agricultural land | place: USA: Utah...
AGATGAACGCGCCGCCCCCGGTGATGCCCAGGGCCATGGGGGTGAGCGCGCCGATGGTGGCCAGCGCGGTCATGAGGACCGGCCGCAGGCGGTGCCGGGAGCCCTCCACGACGGCCTCCCGCAGTTCCATGCCCTCCTCGCGGTACTGGTTCACCAGGTCGATGAGCACGATCGCGTTGGTGACCACGATGCCGATCAGCATCAGCAGGCCGATGAGCGCGGGCAGGCTCAGGGGGATGCCGGTCACCAGGAGCAGGCCCAGCGCGCCGGTGGCGGCGAACGGGATGGAGACGAGCAGCACCAGCGGCTGGCGCAGGCTCTTGAAGGTGGCCACCATGATCAGGTAGACGATCACGACGGCGACCAGCATGGCCACCCCCATCTGGGCGAACGCCTCGTTCTGGTCCTCGCTGACCCCGCCGATGGTGGCGGTGGCGCCCTCGGGCAGGTCGAGTTCGGCCAGTGCCCGGTACAGGTCGCTGGTGACCCGGCCGAGGTCGTCGGCGGTGGGCGTGGCGCTGACGGTCGCGGAGCGGAAGCCGTCGCTGCGGCTCAGCCCGGGGGCCTGGAGGACCTCCGCCACCTCGGCGACCGCGGACAGCTTGACCTCGCCGCCGGTGGGGGTGGCGATCTTGAGGTTCTCCAGTTCCTTGACGCTGGCGGGGCGGTCGTCCACGCGCAGCACCATGTCGTGCTGGACGTCCTCGACGGTCGCGGTGCCGACCCTGGTGCCCTGGAAGGCCGCGGTCACGGCCTGGCCGATCTGGCCCTCGGTGAGCCCCTTCTCGGCGGCCTTCTCGCCGTCGACGCGGACCTCGAAGGCGGGCTGGGTGGCGGCGATGCTGCTCTGCACGTCGGCTGCGCCGGGGATGTCGCGGACCGTCTCCTCGACGAGTTCGGTCGCCTCGGCGAGGGTCTCGGGGTCGTCGGCCTTGATCTCCACCGACAGGGCGGAGCCGAAGCCGCCGGTGGCGTCGATGCGCGCCTCGGCCTCGGTGTCGATCTCCGCCAGGATCTCGCGCAGCTCCTCCCGGTAGGCGGCCTGGTCCCCGTCGGGGTCGGTGGTGATGGTGTAGGTGATGGAGCTGGCGCCGCCGCCGAACAGGGCGCCCAGCATGTCGCCGCCGCCGAAGGTCGCCTGGTAGGACTCGATCCAGGCGAGCTTCTCCAACTCCTCCTCGACCTTGGCGGCCTCGGCGTCGGCGGCCTCCAGCGAGGTGCCGACCGGCAGCTCCTGGGTGACGCTGACGGTGTTCTGCCCCTGGTCCTCGATGAAGTTGGTCTTGATGAACGGGGTCATCGCGAACGTGCCGACGAGGAGCACGAAGGCGGCCAGCAGGGTGGCCCACCGGTGCCTGGTGGTCCAGCGGATCACCGGCAGGTAGGCGCGCTGCAGCGGGGAGCGCAGTTCGCGCTGGTACTCCTCGGCCCTGACGCGCTCCACCTCCTCGGGCGGGACGACCCTGGGCCGCATGAACCAGTAGGCCAGTACCGGGATGATCGTGAGGGACACCAGCAGGGAGGCGGCGAGCGCGATGCTGACGGTCACCGCGAAGGGCCGGAACAGTTCGCCGACCTGTCCGCCGACGAACCCGATCGGCAGGAACACGGCGATGGTGGTCAGCGTGGCCGAGGTGATCGCCAGCGCCACCTCGCGCACGCCGGTGAACACGGCGGTGTACTTCTCCTCGCCGTAGCCCAGGTGGCGCTTGATGTTCTCCAGGACCACGATGGAGTCGTCCACCACGCGTCCCACCGCCACCGTCAGCGCGCCCAGGGTGAGCAGGTTGAGGGTGTAGTCGAAGGCCCACATGCCCAGGAGCGCGATGAGCAGCGAGACCGGGATGGAGACCGCGGTGACGACGGTGGAGCGGACCGACAGCAGGAAGACCAGGATGACCACGACGGCGAAGCCGAGGCCCAGCAGGCCCTCCTCGGCCATGGCGCGGATGGAGTCGTTGATGAACGGGGCCTGGTCGAACACCACGGTGATGTTGGTGTCCTTGCCCAGCTGCTCCTCAAGTTCGGCGACCCGCGCCTGGACCTCTTCGGAGACCTCGACGGTGTTGCCGTCGGGGGTCTTGGTGATCATGACGCCGAGGCTGGGCTCGCCGTTGGTCCGGGTGATGCTGCTGGCCTCGTCGAGGACCAGTTCGACGTCGGCGACCTCGGCGAGCCGGACCGGTTCGGGGGCCGCGGCTCCGGGCAGGCCGGGCACGGCCGCGGCCGCGCCGGCGGGGGCCAGCCAGATGTTCTCGACGTCCTCGATCGACTCCAGGCGGCCGCCGGTGGTGACGGTGAGGGTGCGGTCCTCCTCGGTGATCTGCCCGCCGGGCAGCAGCCGGCCGCTGGCCTGCAGCGCGTTGGCCAGGTCGGTGACGGTGTAGCCGGCGTCCTCCAGTTCGTCCTCGTCGGGGGTGATCACGACGGTGGACTCGCGCACACCGGTGACCTGGACGGCCCGCACGCCGTCGATGGACTCCAGTTCGGGGACGAGCAGCTCCTCGATGGGCTCGGCGAGCTTCTGGGCGTCGTCGTCGCCGGTTCCGACGGCGAGCATGACCACCGGGATGTCGTCCATGCCGAACGCCATGACGTAGGGGTCGACGTCCTCGGGCAGCAGCGGCTCGACCTGGTCGACGGCCTGCCGGAGGGAGCGGACGACGTCGTCGGTGGAGTCCCCGTAGTCGAACTCCGCGATGACCTGGGCGGACCCGGTGCTGGAGGTGGAGGTGTAGCTCGTCACCCCCGGGACGCCCTTGACCGCCTGCTCCAGGGCTTCGGTGACCTCGGTCTCCATGACCTGCGGTGATGCACCCTGGTACTGGGCGCCGACCACGGCCATGGGAATGTCGAACGACGGCATGAGTTCGCGCTTCATCGACCCTGCCGAGATCACACCGAAGACGAGTGCGCTGAGTGTGATCAGCAGGATCAGCGCCCGGTTGCCAAGGCTGAGCTTGGCTAGTTTGGACATGGGTATGGGGCTCCTCAACCAGGATGGTTCACGTCAGACTTGAGCACCGCGCGGTGAGCGGCCGCGCTTGATTCGTCCCGCGCCGCTGGGGAAGGCCACGCGGTCTTCAGCCGGGCACGCGTCTCCACGATACTTCGCGTGGCATTGAAGATCATGCCAGAGTGATACAAATCAGGGACATGTCAGGGAATGATCGGTAACCGATCAGGGCTGGGAGCGGGAACCGGAATGGGCAGCGGTGCGTCTGACGCCAAACGCGAGTTGATCGAACGTCTCCAGGAGTTGGAGGTGCGCCAGCTCAGGCTGTTCGTGCGGGACCGCTCGTTGCCGCTGCTGAGCACCACTTTGACGATCCAGCAGCTCAAGGTGCTGGTGGCGCTGGCCATCGACGGCAACACGCCCACCCACGAACTGGCCGAGCGGGTCGGTGTGAGTGTTGCCACACTCACCGGGATCGTGGACCGGCTCTCGGCGCGTTCCCTGGTTCTCCGCCGGGAGGACCCCGCGGACCGGCGGGTGCGCCGGGTGGACCTGACCGAGGAGGGCCGCACCCTCATCGACGACATGTGGGGCACGAGCCGCGAGCGCACCTCGGCGGCGCTGCGCTCCCTGGACCTGGAGACCCTGCGCGGCCTGGTCCGGGGCGTGGAGGCGCTGTACGAGGTGCTGCGGCGGTCCGCCCCTGCCGAACCGGCCGACCCGAGGGGGGCGTGACGGTGGCTGCCGTACCGGAGCACTCCGGGGAGCCGTCCGACCGCCGCGTCTTCGGTGCGCTCGCCGCGCTCGGCGGCTACTTCGAGCTGCGGCCCGCCGACGGCGGGGAGGCGCCCGCGGGGCTGCGCTCCTTCGCGGAGCTGTACGAGCGCCCCGACGTGCTGGACGCCCGGATCGCGTGGCTGACGGCCCGGTACGGGCCGGTGGAGCCGCGGGTGGCGGCCTCGGTCACCCAGCTGGGTTTCGCGGCCCGCCTGGTCTCCCCGGCCCTGGCCGCGGCCTGCGCGGGGGTGGTGCTGGACGTGCCCGCGGCCTCGCTGCTGTGGCTGGAGACCTCCGAACGGGTCACCTCGTGGCTGTCCGGCCCCCACCGGACCCTTCCCGCCCCGGCCGACGCGGAGGAGGTCGCCGAGGCGCTGTGGGAGCCGCTGGTCGAACGCCACCTGGACCGGCTCGGCGCGGCGGTGCTCCGCCGGACCCGGGTCTCGGAGCGCCTGTTGTGGGGCAACGCCGCCGCTGCGGTGGGGGGCGCGGTGATGATGGTCTCCCTCCACCGCCCCGAGTGGGCCGACCGCGCCGCAGAGATCGCGGCCGCGCTGCTGCGACGGCCGCCGTTGGCCGGGCTGGGCGAGGTGGTGCGGCCCGACGCCGACCGGCCGCACCGGTTCTTCGTGCGCCGGTCCTGCTGCCTGTACTACCGGGTCCCGGGCGGCGGCAAGTGCGGGGACTGCGCCCTGCTGGACGCGGACACCCGGTCGCGCCAGTGGCGGGAGACCGCCTCCGCCGCCGACTGACCGGGGCGGGGCGTCCGGTGCCGCCGCGGGTGCGGGTCGGGTCCGGGGCTGGCACGGCCCTCCCCGTCGTGCCCAAAGCGGCCGCCGGGGCGGGCTTTGTTCGCAGGGGCGCAGCGGCCTGGAGGAACGGCGGGCCGCCCGGGGTGCCTCAGTCGACCGCCACCGGGAGGGCCTCGCCCGGCGGGGTGTGCTGGACGGCCGTGCCCCAGACCACGTGCAGCAGGTCCTCCAGGGCGTGCCGCAGCGCGTCGTCCACCAGGGAGTAGCGGGTCTGCCTGCCCTGGGTGACGGTGCGCACCAGTCCGCACTCGCGCAGGCAGGCCAGGTGGTTGGAGACGTTCTGTCGGGTCAGGTCCAGTTGTTCGGCGAGCCGTGCGGGGTAGGCGGGACCGTCCAGCAGGGCCAGCAGCAGACGGCACCGGGTGGGGTCGGCGAGGGCCCGCCCCAGGCGCTGGATCGCGGCGAGGCGCTGGTCGGGGGTCAACACGATGATCATTTTACCCTTTTTGCCGTATACACAGTCTTCACTGTATAAACAGTGGAGGCTGAATAGTTGAAACCCTTCCGGCCACGAGCGGACCGGAGACGGGAAGGAGGATCATTGGGTCACGACCACTCCACCGCCGCGGGGGCGCACCGCGGGCGTCTGCTGCTCGTCCTGGGGCTGACGCTCGGCGTGATGGCGTTCCAGGTTGTCGGCGGTGTGGTCACGGGCAGTCTCGCCCTGCTGGGCGACGCGGGGCACATGGCGGTCGACTCCTTCGGCATCGGACTGGCCCTCTTCGCGATCTGGATCGCGAACCGGCCGTTCAGCGCCGAGCGCACCTTCGGCCTGCAGCGGGCGGAGATCCTGGCCGCCGCGGCCAACGCCCTGCTGCTGTTCGCCCTGTGCGGTTTCATCGGCTACGAGGCGGTCCACCGCCTGCTGAACCCCGAGCCCGTCGTGGCCCCCGCCATGCTGGCCTTCTCCATCATCGGCCTCGTCACCAACCTGGTCGCCCTGCTGCTGTTGCAGCACGGCCAGTCCGAGAGCCTCAACCTGCGCGGCGCCTACCTTGAGGTGCTCGGCGACCTGCTGTCCTCGGTCGGGGTCGTGGTGGCCGCCCTGCTCATCTGGGCCACCGGCTGGGACCGCCTGGACTCCCTGGTGTCGATCGCCATCGCGCTGTTCATCGCGTCGCGGGCCTGGCACCTGCTCAACGAGGCCCTGCGGATCCTGCTGGAGGTGGCGCCGCGCGGCGTCGACCTCGGCGAGGTCCGCCGCCACCTGCGCGACCAGCCAGGCGTACTGGACGTGCACGACCTGCACGCCTGGACCATCACCTCGGGTCTGCCGGTGCTGTCGGCGCACGTGGTGGTCGAGGACTCCGCGCTGACCGACACCGGACGCCTCCTGGACCAGTTGCACGAGTGCCTGTCGGAGCACTTCTCCATCGATCACTCCACCATCCAGGTGGAGCCCGTGGGGCACGCGCAGCACGAGGGCGCACGACACGCGTGATCTGCTGAGTCCTAGGATGGGGCCTCGCGTCGACGTACGGGCTGACCAGTGCCTCTCTGGACAGGCAGCCACGGCTCTGGCATAGTCGCCCGGGGCCCGTGGACTCCGCGCACGCGGTTTCCGCGGCCCGTTCTCTGGTGTGCCGGGAAGTCTGGTCGGCGTGGTGTTCGGCGATCGACTCTCGGGGGGACGGCCATGACCGCGCACACGACCGGCGGCAGACTGCACGCGTTCGCCGACCTGCTCCGCTCCGACGTCGTGGGCGGCCTGCTGCTCATCGGAGGCGCCCTGGCCGCGCTGGCCTGGGCGAACTCCCCGCTCGGGCCCTCCTACACGGCCCTGCGGGAGTTCTCCTTCGGCCCCGAGGCGCTCGGCCTGCACCTGTCGGTGGAGTCCTGGGTCGCCGACGGTCTGCTCGCCGTGTTCTTCTTCGTCGTCGGCAACGAGCTGAAGCAGGAGTTCGTCCACGGGGAGCTGCGCAACCCCCGCCGGGCGATGCTGCCCATCGTCGCCGCGGTCTGCGGCATGGCCGTGCCCGCACTGCTCTACGCCGCGCTCAACGCCTCCGACCCGGTCCGGCTGGGCGGCTGGGGCATCCCGATGGCCACCGACATCGCCTTCGCGGTGGCGATCCTGGCGATCGTCGGCCGCCACCTGCCCTCCGCCCTGCGCACCTTCCTGCTGACCCTGGCGATCGTCGACGACCTCGGCGCGATCGTGGTCATCGCGGTCTTCTACACCGACGACCTGTCGTTCGCGCCGCTGCTCGGCGCGGCGGCGCTGCTCGCGCTCTTCGGCTACCTGCAGCGCGGCCGGGGCCCGGCCGCGCTGCTGAACGCCTCCGCGCTGCCCAACTGGGTGGTCTACCTCCCGCTGGCCTGCGCCGTCTGGGCGCTGGTGCACGCCAGCGGGGTGCACGCCACCATCGCCGGGGTCGCTCTGGGGCTGCTCATGCGGACCGTGCCGCTGGCCGGCGAGGCGCAGTCCCCCAGCCACCGCGTCGAACACCTGCTGAGCCCCTGGTCCTCGGGGCTGGTGCTGCCGGTGTTCGCGCTGATGTCGGCGGGCGTGGCCGTCGAGGGCGGCCTGGGCACGGTGTTCGGCGACACGGCCGCGCTCGGCATCATGGTCGGCCTCGTCCTCGGCAAGACGGTCGGCATCGCCGGCGGCTCCTGGGTGGCCACCAAGCTCACCTCCGCCGAGCTGAACCCCTCGTTGAGCTGGATCGACCTCACCGGCATGGCCGCTCTGGCGGGCGTCGGGTTCACCGTCTCGCTGCTGATCACCGAGCTGTCCTTCTCCGGCCAGCCGGAGGTGCTGGCGCACGCCAAGGCCGGGGTGCTGCTCGCCTCGCTGATCGCGACGCTCCTGGCGGCCGCCGTGCTGTCGGTGCGCAACGCCCGCTACCGGTCGCTGAAGGCGGCCTCCGACCCCGGCTGACGCCGCCCCGCCCGGCCGCACGTCCCCTCGTTCCCCGGGGAGCGCGGCGCTAGTTTTGGTCTGCACGGGCCGATCGCGTCCGGCGATCGCTGTGGTGAGGACGGCGAACTGGGGATGTGGGAGAGACTACGGGGTCTGCGCAGCCGGGTCACGCGCCTGTCGCGCCGTCTGCCGCTCGGCGTCACCGGTCGCACGGCCGCGGTCTCCCGGGCCTTCTGGGGCAGGCCGGCCCGGGTGCTGGTGCTGCTGTTCCTCTCGGTGATCTTGCTGGGCACCGGCCTGCTGATGCTGCCCGCGGCCCAGGGGGGCCGGGAGGTCTCGGCGGTGCAGGCGCTGTTCACCGCGACGAGCGCGCTGTGCGTGGCGGGGCTGAGCGTGACCGGTCCGGTGGCCCACTGGTCGCTCTTCGGGCAACTGGTCATCCTGGGGCTGATCCAGGTCGGCGGCATCGGCATCATGACGATGGCCTCGGTCCTGGGGCTGGTGGTCATCCGGCGCTTCGGGCTGCGTATGCAGCTGTCGGTGCAGAGCGAGCAGCGCACCCTGAACGTCGGCGACTCCCGCGGGATCGTGCTCCGCATCGTGGCGACCAGCCTGACCTGCGAGGCCCTGCTCGCGCTGGTGCTCATCCCCCGGATGTGGCTGGCGCACGGGATGCCGGCGCACGAGGCGGCCTACAGCGGGCTGTTCCACGCGGTGTCGGCCTTCAACAACGCCGGGCTGTCCCTCTACGGCGACAGTCTCACCCGGTTCGCCGGGGATCCGCTGGTCCTGGGGCCGGTCGCGCTGGCCACCGTCCTGGGCGGCCTGGGGTTCCCGGTGCTGCTGGAGCTGCGCAGGCACCTGCGCACCCCGCGGCGGTGGAGCCTGCACGCCAAGATGACCGTGTGGACCTCGCTGCTGCTGTTCGTCGGCGGCATGGTGGCGGTGACCGCGCTGGAGTGGGGCAACCCGGCGACCCTGGGGTCGCTGCCCTGGCCGCAGCGGCTGCTCGACGGCGCCTTCCACGGCATCATGCCGCGCAGCGGCGGGTTCAACGTGGTGGACGTGGGCGGCATGGAGTCGCACACCCTGTTCGTCACCGTCATGCTGATGTTCGTGGGCGGCGGCAGCGCCGGCACCGCCGGCGGTATCAAGGCCAGCACCTTCGCGGTCATCTGGTTCGTGGTGTGGGCCGAGGTCCGCGGCCATCCGCAGGTGCACGCCTTCGGCCGCAGGCTCTCCTCCGGGGCGATCCGGCAGGCGCTCAGCCTGACCTTCCTGTCCATGACGGTGGTCGCCTTCGCGACGATCCACCTGACCGCCACCTCTCCCTTCACCCTGCAGGACGTCCTGTTCGAGGTGGTCTCGGCCTTCGGCGTGGTCGGCCTGTCCACCGGGGTCGCCCCCGCTCTGCCACCGCACGGCCAGGTCCTGTTGACCATACTGATGTTCGCGGGACGGCTCGGTCCGATCACCTTCGCCTCCGCCCTGGCGCTGCGGGAGCGCACCCGGCGCTACGACCTGCCCGAGGGCCGCCCCGTCATCGGCTGACACCACGAGGAGCAACAGTGCCGCGCAGCACAGCGAACGACCGACGGGTACTCGTCATCGGTCTCGGCCGGTTCGGCGGTTCCCTCGCCGAGGAACTGGTCGCCCACGGGTGGGAGGTGCTGGGCGTGGACAACAACCCCCGCCGGGTGCAGTCCTACGCCGACCTCCTCACGCACACCGTCGTCGCCGACACCACCGACGACGAGACGCTGCGCCAGATCGGCGCGCACGAGTTCTCCCGCGCGGTGGTGGCCATCGGCAGCCACCTGGAGGAGAGCATCCTGACCACGTCCCTGCTGGTGGACATGGGGGTGCCGAACATCTGGGCCAAGGCGGTCAACCGGCGCCACGGCCGCATCCTCCAGCAGATCGGCGCCCACCACGTGGTGCTGCCCGAGCACGACATGGGCGAACGGGTGGCCCACCTGCTGTCGGGGCGGATGCTGGACTACGTCGAGATCGAGGAGAACTTCGCCCTCGGCAAGACCCGCGCCCCCCTGGAGATCATCGGCCGCCGGCTGGGGGAGACCGGGGTGCGCTCGGCCCACGGCATCACCGTGGTGTGCATCAAGCGGCACGGCGAGTCGTTCACCTACGCCACGGCGGACACCGTCCCGCAGAAGGGGGACATCGTCATCGTCGCGGGCAAGACCGACGACGTGGAGCGGTTCGCCGAGCTGAAGTAGCCGGCCGACGGCAAAGCGGACATACCTTCGAAATTGACAATGATTTTCACTTTCGTGAAAATGATTCCATGCACTCTGAAATATCGACGAAGCTGCTCGCCGCCGGCGCCGCGGGAGCGCTGCTGGCCTCCCTGACCGCGTGCTCGGACGACCCCGGCGGAGCCGCCGGAGTCCAGGTCGTCACCACCGTCTACCCGCTGGAGTGGCTGGCCTCCCGGATCGCGGGCGACCACGCCTCGGTCACCAACCTGACGGAAGCCGGCGCCGACCCGCACGAGGTGGAGTTGAGCCCCCGCCAGATCGGGGTGATCGCCGACGCCGACGTGGTCCTCCACATCGGCGGGATGCAGCCCGCCATCGACGAGGCGGTCGACCTGCACGCCGCGGACCACTCCCTCGACGCGGCCGAGGTGGTCGACCTGCTCCCCGCCCCGGGGGCCGGGCACGGCGACCACGGCGGCACGGAGCACCACGGAGAGGAGAGCGGGGCCCACGGCGGTGTGGACCCGCACCTGTGGCTGGACACCGATCGGCTGGCCGCCCTCGCGGGGGAGCTGGCCGACCGGCTGGGCGAGACCGACCCCGACCACGCGGCGGCCTACCGGGAGAACCACGACACGACCGTCGCGGAGCTGGCCGAACTGGGGGCCGCCTACACGGACGGGCTGACCGGGTGCGCGCGGCGCGAACTGGTGGTGGCCCACGCCGCGTTCGGGTACCTGGCCGACGCCCACGGCCTGGAGCAGATCAGCGTCACCGGTCTCGTCTCCCATGAGGAGCCCTCCCCCGCCCGGATCGCCGAGGTGGTGCACGCCGTCGAGGAGCACGGCGTCACCACGGTCTTCACCTCCCCCCTGACCGACCCCTCCATCGCCGAGACCGTCGCGGGCGAGACCGGCGCCGAGGTCGCGGTGCTGGACCCCCTGGAGAGCCTCACCGAGGAGTCGCCGGGCACGGACTACCCGTCCGTGATGCGGGCGAACCTGGACTCCCTCACCACCGCCCTGGACTGCTCCTGACCGCCCCGCCGTCCCCCTCCTCCCCCGCCACATAACAATCGGGTCGCCTCCCGGACATCCCCCACCCTTTTTGTCCGGGAGTATCACCGATTATCCGAAAATATCGGCTCCCTGCGCCCCGCCGGGAGCGGTTTCGTCATGCCAACCTCTCGGCTATTTCACGGGGAACTCACATGCTCATGCGCTATCCTGAGCAAAATCCGGTGCGTATGCACGTGCATTTGACGGTGCAAGGGCATGCGCATGGGAGTAATCCCGCACCAACGCTGACAGAGGGAGCGTGTGACGTGAACGCTTACAACGGCATCCCAGCCGCCGAACTGGGCGAAGTCGCCTGGCAGAAGAGCCGCCGCAGCAACTCGATCGGCAACTGCGTGGAGATGGCCCGGCTCTCGGACGGCTCCATCGCGGTGCGCAACTCCCGCTTCCCCGAGGGGCCGGCCCTGATCTACACCCAGGCCGAGATCAACGCCCTCATCCTGGGCGCGAAGGACGGCGACTTCGACAACCTGCTCGGCTAGCCGCCCGCCGCAGGCCCCGTGCGAGACGCGCGCCGGGGCCTTTCCGTTTCCCGGAGGGCGGGGCTCAGCCCTCCAGCTCCTCGATCATCTGCTTCAGGAGCCTGCGGGTCTGTTCGGGGCGCTCGGCGACGACCGCCAGCCACTCCAGGGTCATCGTGTACTGCTCGACGTCGGAGCGCTTCTCCTGGAAGATGCCCCCGGTGAGCTGCTCCACGTAGACGACGTCGGGCAGGTCGTACTCCGGGTAGCGCAGGATCGTGAACGACCCGGTCTCGGCCGCGAACACGCCCTGGTGGAAGGGGACGATCTGCAGCGTGATGTTGGGCGCCTTGCTGAGTTCGTGCAGGTGCTCCAACTGCGCGCGCATGATCTCGGGACCGCCCACCGGCCGCCGCACCGCGGGCTCGTCGATGATCACCCAGAGCTTGACGTTGCGGTTGTTCCTGATGCGCTCCTGCCTGCGCATCCGCGTGGCGATCCGGTCCTTGGCCGTGTCGTCCAGCTTCTTCTTGCCGCCGCGGGTGATGACCTCGCGGGCGTAGTCCTCGGTCTGCAGCAGCCCCGGCACGAACTGGGTCTCGTAGACGCGCAGCTGGGTGGCGGCCTCCTCCATGCCCACGTAGGACTGGAACCACACGGGGAGGGACTCCCCGTACTTCTGCCACCAGCCGGGTTCGTTGGCCTCGCGGGCCAGGGTGAGGAACGAGGCGCGGACGGCGGGATCCTCCACCCCGTAGAAGGTGAGCAGGTCCTCGACGTCGCGGATCTTGAAGCCGACGCGGCCCAGCTCGACGCGGCTGATCTTGGACTCGGAGCCGCGGATCTTGTACGCGGCGTCCGCCCGGGAGATCCCCTTGGATTCGCGCAGCTGGCGAAGCTGGTAGCCGAGCAGTATGCGACGCACGGTCGGGCCGCTCCCCGGCTCTGGTTGAGCCACGCTCACCGCTGCTGCCTCCCACCCTCGGTGTCTGTTCGGAACCGGTTTATCCGGGACGTTCCCGTGTTGCACCGTTCCAATAGTTACACGATATCGCCGGAGAGGCCGGTTTTTGCGCCGTTCTGCGCGGCGGAGCCCCCGGCGACCCACCGGTCCGGTCAGCCGAAGAGCGCCCAGACGAACTTGCCTCCGACGGCCGTCCGCACGGCTCCCCAGTTGCGGCTGAAGCAGGAGATCAGGTGGAGCCCCCGTCCGGTCTCCTCCATGAAGTCCGGCTCCCTGCGCTGCGGCATCCGGTCGCTGCCGTCCCGGACCGCGCAGATCAGCTCCGCACCCCGGCGCATCGCGCTGAGCTGGATCACGTTCTCCCGCATTCCGTCGACGCCGGTGCCGGCGTGTCGCAGCGCGTTGGTGACGAGCTCGGAGACCACCAGTTCCACGTCGCCGGCGTAACGGACCATGCCCCAGTCGCGCAGCGTGGCCATGACGAGGTCGCGTGCGATCTTCACCGCGCCGTGGTTCGGGCTCAGGCTCCACAGCAGGCTGTCGTAACTGGCCGTTCCCGGGTAGGAGTTCCAACACGGCATCCCGTTACGCAGGGCGGGAAGCCACCAGGCGCGTTCCGTCGCGTCGAGAGTCGGCGCCGGTGCCGTCTCCCGTCCCGGCGTCCTCTTGACAGACCTCTGGGCAGAATGTCCGGTCACCGCGATCCCCTTGCCGTCGTCTCGATCGCTCACAGGTCGGAGGACTATGCAAATGCAAGGTCCGAATGCACGTGCACGAAGCCTCTTGAGAGGCATCCTAGAACATCCGCGCCCTTCTATCAGTTGAAGTGCGGACAAAAAAGGCCACGATTCTGTGAGACCGCTGGAAGGGATGGGAAAATTTTCCCACGCCCCCTAGATGACCTGCGAAAACTCCCCCGCCTTCCGACTGCGGGGCGCGGACTGGGGCCGCCGCGCGACACTCGTGGTCCCCCGCCGGGCGCGCCCCCGCCGCGAAGACGCCGCCCGGGCCCCTCCCGACCGTGCCGACGCGCCAGAGCCACCCCCGACATACCACCCAGTCGGTAAGAATGGCTAGGATCGCCTCGACCGCGCACCGGACGGCCTGTTCCGGACCGGTTCACCGACTGCCACTCGAAGGAGATCACCATGCCCCAGACCCCTCGCGTCGCGATCGTCACGGGAGCGGCCCGCGGAATCGGCGCCGCCACCGCACAGCGGCTGGCCGCCGAAGGGCACGCGGTCGCGGTGCTCGACCTCACCGAGGAGAGCGCCCAGGCCACCGCGGACGCGATCACCGAAGCCGGCGGCAAGGCGATCGCGCTGGGCGCCGACGTCAGCAACACCGAGCAGGTGGACGCCGCGGTCAAGGCGACCGCCGAGCGGCTCGGCCCGCCGACCATCCTGGTGAACAACGCCGGTGTGATCCGCGACAACCTGCTGTTCAAGATGACCGACGACGACTGGGACACCGTGCTGCGGGTCCACCTGCGCGGCGCGTTCCTGATGTCGCGGGCGGCCCAGGCCCACATGACCGAACAGGGCTGGGGCCGCATCGTCAACCTGTCCAGCAGCTCCGCGCTGGGCAACCGCGGCCAGGCCAACTACTCCGCGGCCAAGGCCGGCATGCAGGGCTTCACCAAGACCCTGGCCATCGAACTCGGCAAGTTCGGCATCACCGCCAACGCCGTCGCCCCCGGCTTCATCGCCACCGACATGACCCGGGCGACCGCCGAGCGGGTCGGCGTGGACTTCGAGGAGTTCAAGGCCGCCCGCGCCGCCCAGATCCCGGTGCGCCGGGTCGGCGTGCCCGAGGACATCGCCGCCACCGTCGCCTTTCTCACCAGCGAGGAGGCCGGCTACGTGTCCGGTCAGGTCATCTACGTCGCCGGCGGACCGCTGGACTAGGACGCGCACGACACCGACCCCGGACGGGCGGGCGGCCGCCGGGGACGGCGCCCCGGGCGATCCGTCCCCGCCCCGCCCGCACCGGGCCACCGACCGTCTCCTCCAGGAAGGCTCTGTTCTGCCGTGACCACACCCACCGTGTCCCCGCCGGACGCCGCGGACCTGCGCGCCCGGGTCGCCGACTTCGTCGCGGAGCACGACCCCGCCGCCACCGACCAGACCGAGTTCCTCGCCGCCCGCTTCGACGCGGGCCTGGCCTGGGTGCACTTCCCCGAGGGGGCGGGCGGCCTGGGGGCTCCCCGTGCCCTGCAGAGCGTCGTCGACGCGGAGTTCGAACGGCTCGGCTTCGTCCCCGCCGGCCGCGAGGGCCTGGTCATCGGCCTGGGCATGGCCGCCCCCACCCTGGTGGCCTTCGGCACCCAGGAGCAGCGGGACCGCTTCCTCAAACCGCTCTACACCGGTGAGGAGGTCTGGTGCCAGCTGTTCAGCGAACCCGGCGCCGGATCCGACCTGGCCGCCGTGGGGACCCGCGCGGTGCGCGACGGCTCGGACTGGGTCGTCGACGGCCAGAAGGTGTGGACCTCCCTGGCCCACCGGGCCCGCTGGGCCATCCTGCTGGCCCGCACCGACCCGGACGTGCCCAAGCACCGCGGGCTGACCTACTTCATCTGCGACATGACCGCCCCGGGCGTGGACGTGCGACCGCTGCGCCAGATGACCGGGGAGGCCGAGTTCAACGAGGTCTACCTGGACGGGGTGCGGCTGCCCGACAGCCTGCGGCTCGGCGGGGTCGGCGAGGGCTGGAAGGTCGCGCAGACCAC
>Ga0079224_100007234_pt1 | contig 14854 bp, 12 predicted proteins | sample Stecom2015_FD_80414 | JGI IMG/M metagenome (GOLD analysis project Ga0079224, IMG submission 80414) | Agricultural soil microbial communities from Utah to study Nitrogen management - Steer compost 2015 | ecosystem: Environmental > Terrestrial > Soil > Agricultural land | place: USA: Utah...
CCGGGCTCACTCCGACAGGCCCTCCATGCCGAAGGGCGGCAGCCTGTTGGCGAGCACCTGGACGATGTCGGCGAATATCTGGAGGCACAGCAGGGCGAGCCCGACCGGCACCGACAGGTAGGGAATCCAGAGCCGTGCCCGCCAGATCGAGGCCGTCGTCTCGCCGGTCTCGAACACCTCGTACCACCACGGGACGGCCGCGTACAGGAAGATCCCGCAGAAGGCGAGCGCGATCAGGTTTCCCGTCACGCTCAGCCACTTCTTCGCCGCGTAGCCGACGAGCAGAGGCACGATGTCGACGTTGACGTGGCCGCGCGTCAGCTGGATGTACGGCGCGCCGAGGAAGGTGGCGGCGATCACCGAATAGGTGACGAACTCGGTTTGCCAGATGGAGGATTCGCCGAGCACCGCCCGCACGAACACCATGTGGCAGATCACCAGCACCGACAGGACCAGCAGGCCGGCGGCGAAGTAGCCGAACAGGCGCGACAGGACGTGGAGCGCCGCCACCCAGCCCGGGGGCGGCGCGGCATGCCCGGACCTACTTGACACTCAGGGCCTTGTCGATCAGTTCCTTGCCGCCCGGGACGGCCTTGGCGAACTCGGCGTAGGAGGTCCGGCTCGCGACCTCGCGCCAGGCGTCGGCCTCTTCCTCGGTCATCTCCACGACCTCGACGTTGTTCTTCTTGTAGACCTCGACCAGGCGCTCGTCGAGCTTCTTCGACTCGGCCTCGAAGTAGGCCTGGGCCTTGGCGGACGCGTCGCGCAGGGCGGCCTTCTGCTTGTCGTCGAGCTTGTCCCAGCTGCGCTTGGACATCAGGACCGGCTCGTACATGAACCACAGCGCGTTGTCGCCGGGCGCCGTCAGGCACTTGAGCTGCTCATAGAGGCGGAACGAGACGAAGCTGCCCGACGAAGTGTCGGTACCCTGGGCGACGCCCTGCTGCAGGGCGTTGTACACCTCGCTCGACGGTATCGAGACGATGGAGGCGCCCGCGCCGGCCCACATCTGCGAGAAGGTCGCGCCCGCCGAACGAACCTTCAGCCCGTCCGCGTCCTGGGGCTTGCGGATGCACTTGTCCTTGCCCCCGAAGGCGCCGGCGAGCCAGGCGTCGGCGAGCACCATGACGCCGGCGTTCTCGATGATCCCCTTGATGTCCTTCATGAACGGCGACTCGTTGATGCGCCGCGCATGCTCATGGTTCTTCACGAGGCCCGGCATGAGCGTCGCGCCGAACTGGGGATGGATGCCCGAGGCGTAGTCGAGGGGGAAGGCCGTGATGTCGATCTGCCCGCTGAGCATCGCCTTCCACTGCTCCTTGGGTTTGACCAGGCTGGAGCCGGGATAGACCTTGATCTCGAGGCCGACGTTGGCGGCGGCCACCTCGCGCGCGATGATCTGGACCATCTCGTCGCGAACGTCGCCCTTGCCGCCGGGGAACTGGTGCGAAGCCTTCAGGGTGATATCGGCCGCCGAGACGGGCAAGGCCACGGCGGCGGATAGCAGCAGGCTGCCGACTGCGCGCGCGAGTGAGCGACGGTTCATTGCTTATCTCCTCCAGTGGTGCCCGGCGGGCGAACCGCCGGACCGGACCGGGTTCCATGACCCGGAGTCGTTCTGCCCGGCATTGTTCTATGGAAATCGGCCGCGCGTCAAAGCTCCTGTGGCAACCCCTCATCTCGCATCGCAGCATCGAACGCGCCGCGCGGCACGAGCGGCGACGTCACCTCAGAGGCGATTGACATGGGCACTGACGCAGGCCCACCTCTCGCCCTCCCGGCGCCAGACGTCCGTGTAGCAGCCGCTTCCCGGCTGGCCGTCCGGCCGGGTGAAGGTGGTGCGCGCATGAATGAAGGCGAAGTCGCCCAGGAGGCGGATGCGCACGTGCTGCTCGCGCAGCTGGCGTACCGTCGAGCCACGGCCGACCTGGGTGAGGAACTGCGTGCGATCGAGCAGCGCGCCATCCGGGTTCATGTTCATGAAGTCGGCCGAGAGGTGCTCCTCGAACCATGCGGTGCCGGCTTCGTCGATCGCGCGCACATACTGGTGATTGAGCTCGGTGAGGACGCGAACCTGCGCGTCGTGGTCCGTCTCGTTGCGGGTCGTCGTCATGGTCCGCCTCCGTGATGAGCGAGCCGGCTCGCGGCGAAGCGTCATGTCCGCCGCCGTGCCGGACGCGGAATCCAGCATGCCACCGGCCGGGCGAGCAGGACAAGGGATGTCGAGCGGGCACCGTGGGCGGACGGGGATCGGCGGCGGAAGTTCGCGATACGATCCGGGGATTCGCGCGGGCGCCGGGCGCCCGCGCGCCGCTTCCGCTTCGAATCCTCGGGGGATCGCGTCATACGGACCACGGTACGTCCCGCCATGCATTTCGTGGCCGCCCTCCTCCTCGCCGGGGTGTCGCTCGTCATCGCGCTCCCGGGGCCCGCGCAGGCGCAGGCACGACGCGCGCCGGCGGTCATTACGGGACTCGTGACGCTCGTCGACGACACGCTGCACGTCAGCGCCATCGGGTCGGGCGAGGCGCTGCGCGCGGCCAGCCTGCGACCGGCCGCCGCCGGGGAGGTCTCGTCGGTGGAGTTCGTTGCCGGTGACCGCGTGCTGGAGGGCAGCGTGCTGCTGCGCCTGGTCGATCGCCAGGAGCGACTGGCGGTCGATCGCGCGGCGAGCCAGGTCGCGGCGGCGAGGCGACTGCTCGAGCGTTATGCGAACACGCGCGACAGCGGCGCGGTTCCCGCCAGCGTGGTCGATGACGCGCGCACGCAGCTTCGCGACGCCGAGATCGCCCTGGCGCAGGCGCGCGAGAACCTGGAGGACCGCCTGTTGCGCGCGCCATTCAGCGGCGTGGTCGGCATCGGTCGGGTGCAGAAGGGGGACCGCGTGACTCCCGACACCCTCGTCACGACCATCGACGATCGCCGGGTCATCCGGGTGTCGTTCGAGGTTCCGGAGGCCTGGCTCGGCCGGCTCGAGATGGGTCAGGACGTCGTCACGACGACCGCCGCCTTTCCGGGCAGGGAGTTTCCCGGCCGCGTGGCGCAGATCGACAGCCGCGTGGATCCGCTCACCCGCAACGTCCGCCTGCTCGCGGACGTGCACAACCGGGAGGACCTGCTGCGACCCGGGATGTCGTTCGAGGTGCGCCTCGCCCTGCCCGGCGAGCCTCGCCTGGCGATTCCGCAGCTCGCCCAGCAATGGGGACGCGACGGGTCCTACGTCTGGGTCGTTCGCGATGGCAAGGCGCGCGAGATACCCGTCCTGTCCTTGCGCAGGCTGCGGGACCGGGTGCTGGTCCAGGGCGACCTGCGGCCGGGCGAAGCCGTGGTGGTCGAGGGCGCGCATCGGCTGGAGGACGGCGTCGAGGTCCGCGAGATGGCGGCGCCGGCCGGCGCCGCGGACGGACCGGACGGATGAGCGACGACCGCGCCAACGACCTGCCGAGCCTGTCGATCCGGCGGCCCTGGCTGGTCGTCGTGATGAACCTGCTCATCATGATCGCCGGCCTGGGCGCGTTGCGCGGGATCGAGGTGCGCGAGCTGCCGGACATCGACCGCCCGATCGTCGCCGTGCGTGCCGACTATCCGGGCGCCGCGCCGGAGACGCTCGACGCCGAAGCGACGCGGCTCATCGAGGGCGCCGCCGCCCGCGTCCCCGGCGTGTACTCGGTACGCTCGGCGAGCGAGGAAGGCAACCTGCGGGTGATCATCGAGTTCCGGCCTGACGTCGACCTCGTCGATGCCGCCAACGACGTCCGCGATGCGGTTGCGCGAATCGAGCGCGACCTGCCCGACGGCATCGAGAACCTCGTGATCGTCAAGGCGGACGCGGACGCCCAGCCGGTGATGCAGCTCGCCGTCTCGAGCGGCGAGCTCGCGATCGACGACCTGACCCGTGCCATCGACGAACAGCTCGAACCGGGCCTCGTGGCGGTACCCGGCGTGGCCGACGTGGTCACCTTCGGCGGGCGCGAGCGAGTCATGCGCGTGCGCATCGATCCCGCCAGGCTCGCGGCCCGTGACCTCGGGGTGGACGACGTCGCCCGCGTCCTGCGCTCGGCGCGCGCGGACGTTCCGGCGGGCAGCCTCGAGTCGGGCGATGTGGAGGTGCTGGTGCGCGCCGACGCCTCGGCCGCCACGCCGGCGGCGATCGAGGCCCTGCGGCTGCGCCCGGGCGTGAGGCTTGGTGACGTCGCGGAGGCATTCTTCTCGCCGGCCGATCCCGTCTCCTACGTGCGGCTGGACGGACGGACGGTCGTCAATCTCGGCATCCTGCGCCAGGCGCAATCGAACAGTGTCGAGATCTCGGCCGGGGTGCGGCGCGCCATCGAGCGCTTCAACCGCGACAACGGCTCGATGACGGTCCGTGTGGTCTTCGACGAGGCGGTCTTCATCGAAGGCGCGATCGAGGAGGTCCGGACGAGCCTGCTGCTGTCGGTGGCCATCGTGATCACCGTTGTCGGCCTCTTCCTCGGTCGCCTGCGCTCGACCCTCATTCCCGCGGTCTCCATCCCCGTCTCGCTCATCGGCACGCTCGCCGCGATCTGGCTGCTCGGCTATTCGCTCAACCTGCTCACGCTGCTCGCGCTCGTGCTCGCCAGCGGCCTGGTGGTGGACGACACGATCGTCGTCCTCGAGAACATCATGCGTCGGCGGGCCGAGGGCCTGGGGCCGCGCGCGGCGGCGGTGCTCGGCACCCGGGAGGTGTTCTTCGCCGTCATGGCCACGACCGCGACGCTCGCCGCGGTGTTCGTCCCGATCTCCTTCCTGCCGTCGGTGACGGGGCGCCTTTTCGCCGAGTTCGGCTTCGTCATGGCGATCGCCGTCGCACTGTCCGCCTTCGTCGCCCTGAGCCTGGCGCCGATGATCGCCGCCCGGCTGCCCGGCGACCGGGCACCCAGGATGGCCGAGCGCGTGCTCGCGGCGGTCGGCCGACCATTCGCCCGCGGCTACGAACGCGCCCTGCGAATCGCCCTGCGCCATGGCACGCTGGTGATCCTCGCCTGCATCGTCATGGCGCTCCTTGCCCTGTTCGGCTTCGGCCGGCTCGCGCAGCGGCTCGTTCCCGACGAGGACCGCGGAGTCATCATCATCCGGCTCACCGGGCCCGACGGCTCCAGCCTCGCCTACATGGACCGACAGCTCGAGGCGGCGCTGGCGGTGATCGAGCCGCTGCGCGAGGAGGGGCTGGTCACGACGATCTACACGATCACCGGGCGCTATGACGTGAACCGGGTGGAGATCGTCGCGCCGCTCGTCGACTGGGGCGAACGCGAGCCCTCCCAGCAGGAGGTCGCCGCTCGCGTCATGGCACGGCTCGAGGAGCTGCCGGGCGCGCGCGTGCAGCTGCGCAGCGCCACGAGCCTCGGCTCCGGCACCGGAGGGGGCGGCATCCAGATGGCGATCACGGGCGAGGACCATGCCGAGATCGCGGCAAGGGCTTTCGAATATGCCGCCATCGTCCGGCGCGAACTGCCCGCCTTCGCCGACGTGTACGTGGACTGGCGTGCGACCCAGCCGCAACTCGCGCTGCAGGTCGATCGCGAGCGCGCCGAGGAACTCGGCGTCGGCGTGGAGGCCATCGACATCACCCTGCGGGCGCTGGTCGACGGCACGGAAGTGAGCGAGCTCACGGTCGGCGACCAGGCCGTGCCCGTCTTCCTGCAGTCGAACCGGCGCGGCATCACCGATCCGGAGGACATGCTGATGTACCGGGTGCGCACCGCCGACGGACGGCTCGTGCCGCTCGCCCAGTTCGTCCGCTTCGAACAGGGTGCGATCCCGGCGGAACTGCCCCGCTACGCGCAGCGGCGCGCGGTCCAGCTCGATGCCCTTCCCCGCGATGGCTATCCGCTGGGGCAGGCGGTCGCCGACCTGCGTCGCATCGCCGAACGCGAGCTCCCGGAATCGATGGGCCTCGTGTTCCGCGGCGACGCGGCGACGCTCGAGGAGAGCGAACGCGACATGCAGCTCACCTTCGCGGTCGCCATGCTCGTCGTGTTCCTGGTCCTGGTCGCCCAGTTCGAGAGCCTGATGAGCGCCACCGTCGTGAGCCTGACGGTGCCCTTCGGCCTGGCGGCGGCGGTGTTCGCGATGCTGATCGGCGGCGTGTCGCTCAACATCTACAGCCAGATCGGGCTCCTGCTGCTGATCGGCGTGATGGCGAAGAACAGCATCCTCATGGTGGAGTTCGCCGACCAGCTGCGGGACCGCGGCCTGTCGGTGGCCGAGGCATCGCTGCGGGCGGCGACCATCCGGCTGCGGCCGATCCTGATGACGATGGCCTCGACCGTGCTGGGCGCACTGCCGCTCGTGCTCGCCGCCGGCGCCGGCGCCGAGGCGCGCGTCGCGATCGGCGCCGTGATCTTCGGGGGCCTGTCGTTCGCCGCCTTCTTCACGCTGTTCCTCACGCCGGTGATCTATCTCGGACTGGCGCGCTTCTCCAGGCCGCGGGCGCACCACGGCGAGGCGCTGGCGCGCGAACTGCGCGCCGCCGAGGGCACGGGTTCGGAGCCGCCCGCGCGCGAGGAAGGAGGATGAAGCCGGGCTGGCATTCCCGCCGTCCCTGGTTCGCGGCCGGACTGGCCGGACTGGCGATCCTCTTCGCGGGCTGCGCCACCGAACCGCCGACGGTCGACCCGCCCACCCTCGGGATCACGCCGGAAGACACCTACGCCGCGGCGCCCATCGACGCCCCCCGGCCCGCTCCCGAGGACCTGCGATGGTGGCATCGCTTCGACGACCCGGCGCTCGCCGTGTGGGTCGAGCGCGCGCTCGCCGGGCATCCAGACATCGCGATCGCCCACGAGCGCGTCAGGCAGGCGCGCGCGCTGCTGGACACCGCGAAGGCGCAACGCTCGCCCCTGGTCACGACGCAGCTGCGCGCCGCGCTCGGTTCGCGCGGCGCCGGCGCGCGCGGCGGCGATCCGCGGGCGAGCGTGACCCTGGACTGGGACTCCGACCTCTGGGGCGGCCTGCGCCAGGCCGAGCGATCGGCCGCCGCCGGCGTGCTGCGCAGCGCTCATCTCGAGCAGGCCAGTCGGCTGGCCGTCGCCGGCCTGGCGGCGCGTGCCTTCGTCGAATGGCGGGAGGCACTGGCCGACCTGTCGGCACTGGCCGACGGACTCGCCCTGCAGCGCGACGTCCTGCGCGTGGCGCGGATCCGGGTCGAGGCGGGACTCTCGCCCCGCCTCGACGTCGACCGGGCCCAGGCGGAAGCGGCGACGGTCGAGGCGGAGGTCGCCCGTGCGGGGATCCGGGCGAGGCAGGCGTACACGGCGCTGAAGGTGCTTGCGGGAGAGCGCCCGACCGTGGCGGCCGGGCCTAGTCCGGCGCCGAATCCGCCGGCCCGCCAGGACATGGAGGACGATGCCAAGGCACCGAGGGTGCCCGGCCTGCGCGGGGAGCTGCCGGTCAACCGGCCAGCGGATCTCCTGCGCCTGCGTCCGGACCTGCGCGCAGCCGAGGAGGAACTGGTGGCGGCGGCCGCCGATGTCGGTGTCGCGCGCGCCGCCATGCTGCCGCGGCTCGCCTTGCAGGGAACGATCGGGCTAGCCTCGGGAAGCGGCCTGTTCGACATCGTGACCGGCAGCATCGCCGCCCTGCTCGATGCCACCCTGTTCGATGCGGGGGAGCGCCGTGCCGGGATCGAGCTCGCGGAGTCCCGCGCCCGGGAAGCGGCCGAGATCTACCGTCGCACCCTCCTGCAAGCGCTGGGCCAGGTCGAATCCGCGCTGTTCGCGTCGTACGGTACCGCGAGCGAGATCGAGGCGCTGGGACGCGGGATCGACGCCGCGCACGCCTCGCTCGAGCAGGCGCGTTCCCTCTATGCGGCCGGCCTGTCGGGCCTGCTCGACGTGCTCGATGCGCGGCGTACCACCCTCGAGCAGCATCGCCGGCTCCTGCGCGCCCGCGGCGATGCCGCCCGCCAGGCGATCGCGGTCTTCGAGGCGATGGGCCTGATCTAGCGAGCCTCGGGCTCGGCCGGATCCGTGTCGTCGTCGACGTGCTCGTGCTCGACCCGGTTGCGCCCGGCGCTCTTGGCCCGATAAAGGGCGCGGTCGGCCGCGGCGAACAGGGAGCGTTCGGAGTGGCGACCGTGCGAGCGCAGCGTTGCGGCGCCGACACTGACCGACACCGGCGCGTTGGTCTCGCCGTACGCCAGCCCCAGGGCGACGACCGCATCGCGGATGCCTTCCGCGAAGTGCAGGGTCGCATCGGCGTCGGTCTCGCCGAGCACCAGGGCGAACTCGTCCCCGCCCAGTCGCGCCGCCAGGTCACCGGGACGGCGGGCGTAGCGCGCGAGGATCTCGGCGACGCTGACGAGGCACTCGTCACCGGCGACGTGGCCGTGCCAGTCGTTGAACTCCTTGAAGAAGTCGACATCGACCTCGATCAGGCTCACCGGCATCCGGCGTCGGATGGCCCTGCGCACCTCGCTCGCGAGCACCTCCTCGAAGTGGCGTCGGTTCGCGAGACCGGTGAGCGAGTCATGGCGCGAAAGATGCAGCGCCTCTTCCTCGGCGTGCCGCCGCTCGGTGATGTCGAAATGGGAGCAGACGTACAGGAGCCGCCTCGTGTTCTCCAGGCGACTGACACGCATCACGTACCAGCGCTCGCGGTCCCCCGCCCGCATCGGGTACTCGATGCGCAGGGACGCCTGGCGACCACCGAGCACCTTGAGCACGCCTCGCGCTGCCTCCGTGGCCCGGCGTCCGCCCACCGCGCTCGTGGCTTCGAGCAGGTCGAGGTAGCTGCCGCCCGCATCGAGAAGCTCCGGAGCGAGCTTGTTCTCGCGCGCGAAATGTCGCCACGCGGCGTTCACGTCGATGATTCGTGCATCGCGGTCGATGATGGCGATCTGCTCGGCGAGCGAATCGATCACCAGCGTATGCAATGCGCTGCGGTCTCGGATCGGCACCGATATGCGCTCCAACGGACTGCGCTTCGCGGGATAGCGGCCAGGCGAGTTCGTCAGACGCCCGTTCGACAACATCAAGGTCCGTCATTGCGCCGTGGCCCTGGATGCTGTTGCATGAAGCGTGCCCGATAGACCACGGAGACGTCGCGGTCACGCCCTCCTGAAGCGCAGCGTCATGCGATCGGACTCACCGATCGCGAGGAAGCGGTCGCGATCGACCTCCTTGCCGCGCAGACTGGGCGGCAGGGACCAGACCCCGTGGGGATGGTCCTTGGTGTCCCTGGGGTTGGCGTTGATCTCGCTGCGCGCCTCGAGCACGAATCCCGCCGCGCGCGTCCTCTCGATGACGAACGCCTCGGTGACGTATCCGCTCTCGATCATCGCCCCCATCGACGTGCCCGGCGCCGCGCGATGCTCCGTGATGCCGAGGACGCCGCCTCGGCGCAGCACCGCGTGGAAGGCGCGCAGGCTCTCGTCGAGATGGCCGGCCTTCATCCAGTTGTGCAGGTTGCGGAAGGTCAGCACCATGTCGGCGCCACCGGGCGGCGCGATGCCGTGGAAGCCGTGACCGGCGCCCGGCTGCTCGCCCACGACCACGCGGTCGAAGAGCGCCGGATCGGACGCGAGCCTGGCATCGAAGCGCTCGCGCGAGCGCCGGCGATAGGCAATGCCATCGGTGCGCGCGTAGTGTGCCGCATAGAGCCGGCCGCGCTCGCGGAGGTAGGGCGCGAGGATCTCCGTGTACCAGCCGGCCCCCGGCGCGACTTCGACGACGAGCATGTCGGGCCGGATGCCGAAGAAGCGCAGTGTCTCGAAGGGATGGCGCGCGGCATCGCGCGCCCTCGCCTCGGGCGCCCGGTGCGCGCCGCCGATCACCCGGGCCAGAAGCGCGCCATCGGGATCGCCGTCGGCATTCGCGGCCATGGCCGGGCGGGCCACGCGGCCGCCGAGCACGCAACCGAGCAGGCAGGCTGCGGCGAAGCGGCGTCGGCCGCCTTGCGGCGGAATGTGTGCGGGTTGCATCGGCGGTCTCGTCCGGAACTGGCGTGGCGCCAGTATAGGCAAACCGCTCAGGGGAGGCTCGCCGCGCTCTCCCACCGTCCGCCGTGCGGGCGGCGCGATGCGCCGCCTTTCAGGCGAAGCTGCACCGCGCGATTGCGCCCCTCGTTCTTGGCTCGATACAGCGCGCGATCGGCAAGCGCGAACAATGTGTCCGGAGCCGCGGCCGACGGCGGCTCGCTCGTGGCCGCGCCGACGCTGACCGTGATCGGCATGCCCGAGGGCAGGCGCATGCCGAGAGACTCCACCTCGCGGCGCAGTTCCCGGGCGATCCGGCCGCTGGCCTCGTAGCCGGTGCCGGAAAGGAGCAGCGCGAACTCGTCGCCACCGAGGCGGGCGGCCAGGTCGCCCGGCCGCCGCGCGTGGCGCGCCAGGACGTCGGCGATGCGCTCGAGGCACTGGTCGCCCGCGACATGCCCATAGCCGTCGTTGTATGCCTTGAACGAATCCACATCGAGCTCGAGCAGGCTGATCGGGGAGCCCTCGCGGCCGCTCCTGCGCGTCTCCGCGGCCAGTCGCTCGTCGAAATGACGGCGGTTGGCGAGGCCGGTCAGGCAGTCGTGATGGGCCAGCTGCCACGCCTGCTCCTCCGCGAGTCGCCTGTCGGTGATGTCGAACTGCGAGACCACGAACAGGCCCGCGGGCTCGTCCAGCGGGCTGGCGCGCAAGAGCAGCCAGCGGCGCGAACGCGCGTCTCCGACCGGGTACTCGATGCGGAACTCGCGGCGACGACCGGCGAGCATCGCGAGGATGCCGCGCGCCGCGTCGGCCACCCGCGGGTCACCGCGGACGCCCGATGCGATGAGCAGGTCAAGGTAGGAGCCGCCGGGGCGGGCGAACTGGGAGGGGACACCGGCGAGCTGGGCAAAGCGAAGCCAGGCGGCGTTGAGGTCGACGATCATGCCCGAGGCATCGAGGATCGCGACCTGGTCGGCCAGCGAATCCAGCACCAGCGTATGCAGCGCGCCGCGGCTTCGCATGGTGACTCGCCCATGGACGATTGCTTCCAATATTGTGCTCCTGGAACGTCGGCATGGCGCGTCCGAAGTCGGCAAACCCGCTACGGGTTTGCGGCTGGCCGCGCCTTGCGGTCGATACGAACCGATCGAGCCAGGGGCAAAGCAATTCACGGGCCCGGGGAGGCGGCCCGCCGGCACGGGCGCACGGGCGGGTCCGACCGGCCCGTTCGGATCGCGCCGCCCGGAACCGGCCGGCGCGAATCCGCCAGGCGCGGCCGCCCTAGCGCGCGGGCTGGAAGATGGGCGCGCGCTTCTCCTGGTGCGCCGCCAGGGTCTCGCGCTGGTTGGGTGAACCCAGCAGCTTCATCTGCTCGACCGACTCGAGGATGAGCGCCTCGCGAGCGTCGGCGCACTCGGCATTCCAGATCCGCTTGGCCGCCTCGATCGCATGCGGGCTCTTGCCGGCGATCTCGCGCGCCGTGGCGTGCGCCGCTTCGTAGGGGTCGGGGCAGACCCGCGTGGCGAAGCCGTACTCGCGAGCCTCCTCCCCGGAAAAGACGCGGCCGGTGTAGGTCAGCTCGCGCAGGATGTCCTCGCGGGCGAGGCCGCGCATCAGCACCGTGCCGGCCATGTCGGGCACCAGGCCCCAGCGGACCTCCATGATGGACAGCTTCGTCTCGGGGTGGATGTAGCGCATGTCCGCGCCGAGCATGATCTGGAAGCCGCCGCCGAAGGCCACGCCATGCACCGCCGCGATGACCGGCACGGGCAGCTCGTGCCACACCCAGGCGGAGTACTGCGGCTTGTTGGCGACACCGTGGGTGCGCTCCGCGAGCCGCTCGAGCGGCGGATCGGCGGGCTTGCCGTCGGCCCGGTTCGCGAGGCGGCCGAGATCGATGCCGGCGCAGAACGCCCGGCCCTCGCCGGAGAGCACCACGCAGCGGACCTCGGGATTGGCTGCGACCGCGCGACCGGCTTCGACGAGCGCATCGAACATCGGATCGTCGAGGGCGTTCAGCTTGTCCGCGCGCACCATGCGGACATCGGCGACGCCATCGGCGACATCGATGCGGACTCGATCGTTCATGGACTGTCTCCCGTTCTGGTTGCAGGATCGCCCGCGCATCGCGGGCGGCGCATGCGAAGGATAGCGCGACCGCGCGCGGCCGACGGGGAGCGGCCCATCACGCGGCCAGCGACTCCAGTGCCGCGGCGAGCCGGTCGAGGTCCGCTTCGTCGTTGAAGACATGGGGGGCGACCCGCACGGCGGAGCCGCGCACGGAGACACGGATCCGCCTGGCCGCCAGGGCCTCGCGGACTTCGCCCGGAGCCATGCCGGACGGCAGGCGCACGCCGAACAGATTCGCCGCGCGGTCGGCCGGGGCAGCGATTTCGTAGCCGCTCGCGGCAAGCCGCTCCGCGAAGCCGGCCTCGATGTCGAGCAGGTAGGCCCGGATGCGTTCCGGCCGCCACTGGAGCAGCAACTCGCACGCCGCGTCCAGCATGTCGATCAGCATGCCGTTGCTGCGCAGGCTGGTGTCGTAGCGGCGCATGCCGGCGGCGTAGGCGTCCTGGTAGTCCACCAGCCCGGCGAAATCGTCGCTGCCGGCGCGCACGAGCCAGCCCTCATCGAGAGGCTCGCCGTCGGCGAACCGTTCGGACAGGACAACGAAGCCCAGGCCGTAGGACGCCAGCATGCTCTTGTAGCAATGCACGACGAGCGCGTCGATGCCCAGCGCATCCACATCGATCGGCATCGCCCCGGCCGTCTGCGTGGCATCGACCGCGAACACCGCCCCCACCTGCCGGCAGCGCGCCCCGATGCGAGCGAGGTCGAAGAGGGTGCCGTCGGTCCAGTGGGCCTGCTCGATCGACACCAGCCGCGTGCGCGCATCGATCGCCTCGACCACCGCGTCGTTCCAGCGGGCGGTGCGTCCCGGCTCGCCGGCGATCGCGCGCAGCGGAGCATCCGGCGCGACCACCATCCGCAGCTCCACGTCCCGGGCGCGCCACCGCCGCCACGCATACACGTTGCTCGGGAACTGGTCGCCCAGCAACACGACATTGGCGCCGGGCTCGGGACGCAGGTTCTTCTCGAGCAGGGCGAAGCCGCTGGTGGCGGTCGTCACGAACGCTATGCGCTCGGGGTCGGCCCCGACCAGGCGCGCGAGCATCGCCCTGACCCGCTCCGCGGGCGCGAAGAAATCCCCGGCCGTGATCCCCACCGGAAACGCCCGCCTGGCGAGTGCCGCCATGCCGGCGTCGCGCACCCGGTCGGGCAGGGGCCCCATGTAGGCCGAGTCGAGCCAGCACTCGTCGGGGTCCAGCGAGAAGAGCGCCTTCTGGCAGGCGAGAGGGGCGTCGGTCGATGCGGTCGTCATGGCCATTGCCTTGCCTCGAAACCGGCGAGCTTAGCGTCGCCCGCGCCGCCCGGCCACACGACGTGGCAGGATACGGCGATGGAGACCCGAAGATGACCGCCCTTTCCCCCTCGCGCCCCCATCCTGTCGACGAGCTGCTCGAATCGCTGGTCGGCCAGCCGGGTTCGCGCCATCGCCTTCCCACCCCGATCCTGCTCGCGGACCTCGATCGTCTCGAGGCGAACATCGCGCGCATGGCGGGTCGGGCGCGCGACGCCGGGCTGGCCGTGCGCCCGCACGCCAAGAGCCACAAGTGCGCCGCGATCGCGCGGCGCCAGCTGCAGGCCGGCGCCGTCGGCATCTGCTGCGCGAAGGTCGGGGAGGCGGAGGCGCTGGCCGCGGCCGGGATCGGGCCCATCCTGCTCACCTCGCCGATCGTCGGCAGCGACCAGGCCCGCCGGGTCGCCGCGCTCGGGCGCGCGCAACCCGGCCTCGCCGTGGTGCTCGATCATCCGGAGCAGGCGCGCGAGCTCGCCCGCGCATGCGCCGGCGCCGCGACGCCGCTGTCCGTACTGATCGATGTCGACGTCGGGCTCGCGCGCACCGGCGTGGCGTCGCCCGCCGACGCGCTTGCGCTGGCGGGGGCCATCGGCGAGACCGACGCCCTGCGGCTGGCCGGCGTCCAGGGCTATGGCGGCCACTGGCAGCACATCGCCGGCCTCGGCAAGCGCCGCGCCGCCATCGCGGCCGGCATGGAGCGTCTGGCGTCCGTCGTCGCAGCGCTGCGCGAAGGCGGGCACCGGGTGGACTGGGTGACGGGTGGCGGCACCGGCAGCTTCGCCACCGATGCCGAGATCGGCCTGCTCACGGAGGTCCAGCCCGGCTCCTACGTGTTCATGGATGCGCAGTATCGCGATGCGCTCGTAGGGGACGACGACGGCCAGTACGAGCAGAGCCTGTTCGTGCAGTCGCGCGTCGTCAGCATCAACGCGGCCTCGCACGTGACCGTGGACGCCGGCCTGAAGGCGTTCGCGACGGATGGCCCGCTGCCGCGCGCGGCCACCGCCCGCTACGTGGACTGCCGCTACTTCTGGTACGGCGACGAGCACGGTGGCCTGGCACGGCCGGCGGACGGTCCGCCGCCGGCGCTCGGCGAGCGCATCGAGTTCGTTCCGCCGCACTGCGACCCGACGATCGACCGGTACGACCGGCTGGTGCTGGTCCGCGGCGACACAGTCGTCGAGATCGTCCCGCTGGAGGCGGGACGACGCTCCCAATGACGCCGCCTCAGTCCAGCAGGCGACGAAAGTAGACCACCCGCTCCGTCTCGTTGAAGCCCAGCGCGGCATGCATGGCGTGGCTGCCGGTGTTCTCGAGCAGGGCGTCGGACGCCAGTTCCTTGCAGCCGCGCGCACGCGCCCAGGCGACGATATCCTTCATCATGGCACCCGCGACACCCTGGCGCCTCGCGTGGGGCAGGACGTAGAGCCCTTCGATGAAGGCGACCGGCGAGGACTCCGTGCCGTTGACGTAGTCGGTGCGCAAGGACACTTCCG
>Ga0079224_100007235_pt1 | contig 14854 bp, 8 predicted proteins | sample Stecom2015_FD_80414 | JGI IMG/M metagenome (GOLD analysis project Ga0079224, IMG submission 80414) | Agricultural soil microbial communities from Utah to study Nitrogen management - Steer compost 2015 | ecosystem: Environmental > Terrestrial > Soil > Agricultural land | place: USA: Utah...
CCAAATTAGAAATTAAAGTTATCTAATATAACATTTAGATATTGTTTTTAGTACATATTAGACAATTACCACCAGGGTTATATTGGGGAATTATAAGTCATTAAATATGAAAATATATGACTTGTTGTTATAATATTTAAAAATATTTATTATTTTCGTGTACGTACACGAAATTATAAACTTAAAGTATTGACAAAATTACTGCTATATAATGGTCGGTTAATTACCGAAAACGGAATATTGGAATCTGCTTATTGCTTCATTGAAGGTGGTATAATCAAGGATTATGGCGTAGGAATCATTGAGGTTTGTGAAGGTACAACTAGGATAAATGTAGAAAACAAATATATATCTGCAGGTTTTATAGATATTCATATTCACGGTGGTGGTGGGTATGATTTTATGGATGCAGATATTGAATCTTTTTTGGGAGTGGCAAATACACATATTAAATATGGCACCACAAGTATGTGTCCCACAACATTAACTGCGGATTCAGAACATTTAGAAAAAGTCTTGGCTGTTTATGAACAGGCAAATCTACAGAATGCTAACGGTTCTAAATTTTTAGGTCTTCACCTAGAAGGTCCTTATTTTGCTATCAACCAGCGCGGGGCTCAGGATCCCAAATATATTCGCAATCCGGATTACAAAGAATATTCTCGTATAGTGGAAATGAGTCCTCATATTATAAGATGGAGTGCGGCCCCTGAATTACCAGGCGCATTAGAATTCGGAGATTTTCTTACTGAAAGAGGAATCATCGCAGCCTTTGCCCATACTGAGGCATTGTATGATGATATAAAACTCGCTTTTGACCACGGATATCGTTTAGCAACTCATTTTTATTCAGCGATGCTAGGCGTGACAAGAAAGAATGCTCACCGATATGCTGGTGCTGTGGAAGCCTGTTATCTAATAGAAGAAATGGATGTAGAGGTTATTGCCGATGGAGTACATTTACCTAGACCTTTACTGGAATTGATTTACAAAATAAAAGGTGCAGATAGAATAGTTTTAATTACTGATGCTATGCGCGCTGCTGGAACCCAAGTTAACAAAAGTATTTTGGGAAGTTTGCAGGATGGCATTGATGTAATTGTAGAGGATGGCGTTGCTAAGCTGGTCGATCGCTCTGCATTTGCTGGAAGCATTGCAACAGCAAATTTGCTGGTTCGGACTTTCCTACAAAATACTAAAGCATCCTTGCCTGAGGTAATAAAAATGATAACCGTAAATCCCGCTCGTATTATGAAGCTAGCGCATCGTAAAGGTTTGATAGAAAGTGGATATGATGCGGATGTGGTGGTTTTTGATGAGAATATAGATGTCTATTTGTCAATCGTGGAAGGATATGTTAAGTACAACAAATTAAGTTTTAGTTCGAATGAATCTTAAAAGTTTAGGTGTAAAGGATATAGCTAAATTGGCAAATGTTTCTATCGGTACGGTGGACAGAGTGTTGCATAATAGGGAAGGTGTGTCATTAAAGACAAAGGAAAAGATATTAGCGATAATCAAGCAATATAATTATGAACCTAATATTATTGCGCAATCTCTAACCAAAAAGAACATAAAATATTTCAAAGCTATCATCCCAAGATCATCGAAGGAATCTACCTATTGGCAAGCTCCATTGCAAGGTATACGCAATGCAATTGAAGAAGTTAAAAATTATGGAATAGAAGTTGAAATCCTATTATTTGACCAAAATGATATTACCTCATTTAATGTATTGCAGGAAACTTTAAATTTTAAAGAATTGCACGGATTGCTTATAGCGCCCATGTTTAAAGAACAAACTCTGGCATTGATCTCTAAATGTGAGGAAAATTCAATTCCTTATGTGTTCATAAATTCTGACCTTAATCAAGCTCATGCTATAGGGTATTTTGGTCCAGACCTCCATCAAAGTGGTCTAGTTGCAGCAAATTTGATACAATATTCATCTGCGCCTCAAGATTCTATTTTGATTGTGAATATCTCCAAGGAATTATATCCTGAACATCATCTTTATATCAAACAGGAAGCGTTAAAATCTTATTTTAGAAAGCCTAAAGAACGAGAAATCCATACGCTAGATATCCGATCGACAGAAAGTGAAATTATAAATCGTGAACTGCATTATTTTTTTGAACATCATAAAGTTAAAGTAATATTTGTGACCAATTCGAGGGTGTCAAGTGTTGCATCTTATTTGAGATCTAGAGGACTTTATGAAGGTATTCTCTTAATTGGGTTTGACTATTTAGAGGATAACCTGCAGTATTTAGAGGAAAATGTCATTGATTTTTTGATTTGTCATAAACCCATACAACAGGGGTATCAAGCACTACTCTCACTTTTTAATTACGTAAAGTTTGGAAAGAAAGGGGTACAGAAAACGTTCATGCCAATCGATATTATAAGCCAGTACAATTATAAATACTACGATAATTAATTTGAAAATACTATAAACTTCCTTATTATGAAAAAGCTATTACTTTATTTAATTCTTCTTTTTTATGTGCTCTCTTATAAGGCTTCGGTCGGTCAAGAGAAAAAATTTCCCATTCAAGGCTTTCATTTGGATCTGAGAGTGCAAGTCATGAAGATCGATGCTTTGAAAAAGTTGGCCACACAACTACATCAAGGAGGAATTAATACCCTGGTAATGGAATGGGAAGCAACATATCCTTTTGAAAAACATCCATTGATTCCAAATCAATATGCTTATACACGAGATCAAATTGTAGATTTTATTGCCTATTGTGAGAATTTGGGTATTGACGTAATACCGCTGCAGCAAAGTTTTGGTCACGTAGAGTATATTCTAAGACATTATAAATATAAAGAGCTGAGAGAAGATCAAAAAGATTTTTCTCAGATAAATCCTTTAAAGGAAGAGTTGGCAAAAGAACTTTTTAGAGATTTATATTCCGATTTATTATCGACCCACAAATCAGAATACATACATATTGGAGGTGATGAGACCTACCTATTGGGTCACTCAAAAGAGTCTCAAAAAAAAGTAGCTGAGGTGGGGAAAGGACGTTTATATGGTGATTATATAAAATTATTGTGTGAATTAGTAGTTTCTCTGGGTAAACGTCCTGTGATTTGGGCTGATATCGCGATGAAATATCCAGATGCTTTGAAAGGCTTGCCAAAGCAAACCATATTCATTGATTGGAATTATGGTTGGGACATTAATATGTTTGGTAAGCATAGTAATTTATTGAATTCTGGATTTGAAATTTGGGGTGCACCATCAATTCGCAGTCATCCAGATAATTATTTTGTCACGCAATGGGAAAAACACTTTAAAAATATTAGAGATTTCATACCTCTAGCCAAGGAGTTTAATTATAAAGGAATCATTATGACTTCATGGTCTACATCTGGTCTTTATTCAAGTGTGTGGGAAAGCCCAAAAGATTTAGTAGAGTTATATCCAATACGTCGAGTATATCCTTTGAATGGTTTTAATATGCTTATGGAAGCCTATTTTGAATCACTTAAGATTCCAGGCGCATTAGATGTAGAAAAGTTTGTACTGCAATATGCTAATCACCGGTATGGATTTAAAGATTCTGAATCTCAACTATTCTGGAAAGCACTTAAAGCCAATCCTTACGAAATAAATCAAGGGGTGGTTAGTGTTGGTGGACCAGCAATTAAAACAATGGCAGATAGTGCATTGTGGGTGGTAAATAATTTGAAAAGTTTGAAGCCTAAGAGCAATAAGGATGAGTATGCACATTATGTTTTAATGTCCGAGATTCGATCTGATTATCTAAAATATATGGTAATTGAAGAAAAGCTTAATTCAAAAGACTTTAATTCAGATGAAATTCCACAGATACTTACACAGTTAAAACACTTAGCCAATTCAAATAAAAATAAAGAGTTTAACAGATTGCATAAAAACTATCTTTTTCCTGCTGAAATCAGACAGGAAAAAGAATTGCGCAACAGTAAAATTAAATTGCTGTATGATCGGTTAAGTAAGAATTCAAAGTAAATTATTTATGAAGATATTAGCATATATTGTTGTTTTCTTGTCAGTAATGACCTCTGTAGGATTTTCACAAAGTGGTTCAGATGTTAGCATTAAAGTTTCTTGGCAACCTTTGGAAAATAATTACAATGGAAAAGAAGAGGCGTTATCCCGAATTGTGTTTAAGAATGAAGGCAAAACCGTTCTTGCCAAGAGCGGATGGAAGCTATATTTCAATTTTATTCGAATTTTTGAACCCAACACCCCTAATCCTGTTTTGGATATACAACACATCAACGGAGACTTGTTTGTATTGACGCCCAATGATTCTTTTAAGCCATTAGCTCCTGGCGAAGAATTAGAACTGCAAATAGTATCTAAATCATGGATCGTAAATTTTAATGATTCTCCGCAGGGATTTTATATTGCCTGGGATAATGGAAAAATTACTCAATTAGGCGAGGTGGAAAGGCTAGAGCCAGTAGATAAGAAGAAATTTTATAGGGTTGCGAACGATGTGGAAATGACCCCTGATTTGATTTTTGAGAAGAATAAAAGATATGCGGCTTCTCATAGTGTGCAGCCTGGAAAAATATTTCCTACACCATCCAAGTTCATGTTAGGTGTAGATCATTTTGCCTTAACAGGTTCTACCACTATACTAGGAGGAGGGTTATTCACTAATGAAATAGATTACTTCATGTCTGAATTGGGAGAATTGTTTAGTATTAATTTTTCTATTCACAAAAAATTGAGATCCAAAGATGTAATCAAGTTTAAACTAGATGAAACCCTTCAAGAAGAAGCTTATAAACTTTTGGTCACTAAAGATTCCATTGTAGTGACTTCAAGTTGCGGAAAAGGAGCTTTTTATGCTATACAGTCCATAAAATCCTTAATAAAACCTGAAGATTACAAGTCAGGGAAAAAAGATGTAATACATATTCCTTGCGTTGAAGTGTACGATAAACCAAGATTTGCGAGTAGAGGTTTTATGATTGATGTCGCTAGAAATTTTCAGTCAAAGAAGCAGATTCTTAAACTCATTGACATTCTTTCCTTTTATAAAATAAATACCCTGCATTTTCACCTTAATGATGATGAAGGTTGGAGGTTAGAATTGCCATCTTTTCCAGAACTTACTTCCGTTTCTTCTGTGCGTTCGCATGCATATATTTCTTCTTCGTCACTTCCTCCCTCTTATGGATCAGGACCTACGAATAAAAATAGTGGTACTGGATATTATTCTATACAAGATTTTAAAGAAATCTTATTGTATGCAAATACAAGACATGTTCAGGTCATACCGGAAATAGAAACTCCGGGACATGCAAGAGCTGCAGTGAAGGCTATGCAATATAGATTTGAGAGATTGAAAGATAAAGACCATAATGAAGCTGAAAAATACTTGCTTTATTCCGCAGGAGATACCTCTAAATATTCAAGCGTACAGAAATGGAATGATAATGTCATGGATGTCTCTTTAAGTTCAGTATATAATTTTTTGGAACAGGTTACCGATGATATCATCGGAATTTATAAATCTATAAATGTGCCGCTGAATACTATTCATTTTGGGGGAGATGAAGTTCCAAATGGTGTTTGGGAAGGTTCTCCTGCCTTCGAAAAATTAAAAAATGAAGACTCGAATATTAAAACTGTCGAAGATTTATGGGTTCGTCATTTTAATAAATTATATGATATATTAAATGCTAGAGGTTTGTATTTGTCGGGCTGGGAGGAAGTGGGTATGAAAAGAGGCGTGACGGAAACAGGAAGAAAAAAGTGGTTTGCTGATAAAGGATTAGCGAATAAGAATATCCATTTAAATGTTTGGAATAATCTAACTGGTAATGAAGATTTAGCTTACAAGCTTGCAAATTTAGGGTATAAAGTTAAATTGTCTTTTGTAAGCAATTTCTATATGGATATGTCCTATCATAAAAGTTTTAATGAGCAAGGCTTTTATTGGGGTGGATTTATTGATTTGGAAAGACCTTTTAGTTTTATCCCCTTTAATTACTTGAAAAATCAGCAAATGGACTGGTTAGGTCGAAAATTACCCATAAATACATTAGAAAATCATGAAAAATTAACTGAACAAGGTAAAAGCAACATTGTGGGGATACAGGCATTATTATGGTCTGAAACAATAAAAAGTGAAGAACAGATGGAAAAAATGATCTTTCCACGCCTTCTGTCCTTTGCGGAAAGAGCTTGGGGACCTGCTCCAGAATGGGAAAATTTGGATGAGGATTCTATTAATAGTTCTTACAATAGAAGTTTAAACGAGTTTTTTGGCATCGTAGGTAATCAGGAGCTTAAAAGACTTCAATATTATAAGCAGGGGTATAAATATCGAGTTCCAACCCCAGGTGTGGCATTAATAGGAGATAGGTTGTATGCCAATGTTGATTTGCCAGGTTTCAGCATATATTTTACTGAAGATGGCAGTATCCCTACTTTAAAAAGTAAAAAATACACTGGACCAATCAAGCCAACTAAAAATATGGTTTTTAAAGTATTTAACGATATTGGCGATGGTAGTTTACCCGCTTATTTCATGTATCCTAATTAAAAGTTATGAAGAAAAACATCCATAATCCAATACGTGTCGATCAATTAACCGCTCAGCAAAAAGTAATCTCAGTGATAATTATTGCTGTGCTATTCTTTGTTTTCGGTTTTGTGACTTGGGTAAATGCCATTTTAATTCCCTATTTCAAAATAGCATTTGACTTGAGTAATTTTGATTCCTATTTAGTAGCTTTTGCCTTTTACATTGCCTATTTGGTCATGGCGATACCTTCGGGATATATTTTAAAATATTTTGGATTTAAGGCTGGAATGATGCTGGGCTTTTTTATGATGGCTATTGGCGCGTTTCTATTTATTCCTGCTGGAGCTTACCGTATATATGGGGTGTTTCTAACAGGTTTATTTACATTGGGAGTGGGCTTGTCTATTTTGCAAACAGCCGCCAATCCCTATGTTACTATTCTTGGAGACAAGGAACGTGCAGCTCAGCGTTTTAGTATAATGGGTATAAGTAATAAAGTTGCTGGAATTATAGCGCCATTATTATTTGCAGCAATCATTCTAAAACCTGAGGACAAAAGCTTTTTTGAAAATCTATCCGTGCTGCCATTGGTGCAAAAAGAGGCTGCTTTGGATGAACTAGTAGGTAGAGTAGTGGTTCCTTATATGGTTATAGGCTTTATACTTATTGCACTAGGACTGCTTGTGAAATATTCTCCTTTACCAGAAATTGATAGTGATAAAGAAATAGATGAACAAAGAGATAATAGCTCAAAAAAGTCAGTATTATCATTTCCTTACCTTGTATTAGGAAGTATAGCTATTTTTTTTCATGTGGGATCACAGGTTATTGCTGTGGACAGTGTAATTACTTATGCTCAACATTATGGCTTAAACTTTATAGAAGCAAAATCGTTTCCTTCCTATACGTTAACAACAACAATACTGGGGTATTTGCTGGGAATAACTTTTATCCCCAAGGTCATAACCCAGTTATTCGCTTTACGACTTTGTACTTGTTTAGGACTGATTTTTTCGTTAGCTGTAATATATGCTTCAGGTAATGTTAGTTTTCTAAGTCATACAACGGATGTGTCTGTATGGTTTTTAGTAGCACTCGGGTTTGCGAATTCTATGATTTGGGCGGGCGTATGGCCATTAGCATTAAATAATTTAGGAAAATTTCTTAAGATAGGCGCATCTTTATTGGTTATGGCTTTGTGTGGCAATGCTATAATGCCTATGATATATGGTTATTTTGCAGATACATATGGATTACAGTTGGCTTACTGGGTACTTATTCCTTGTTATGTATATCTTGTGTTTTATGCATTTTACGGGTATAATATAAAGAGCTGGAAAATATAAGCTATTATAAATGCTCCATTTTGGAGCATTTATTTTTTTAAATTTTTTGTACTATCTCTAATAATAAGATCTGTTTTGACAAGTATCTCTTGGTAGTCAATTTTTTTCTGATATTTATCTTCGATTTGTTGTATTAAAATTTTTGCTGAAATATTTCCCATATCGTATGCATTGTCATCGATAGTTGAAATATTAGGTTCTATAATGGTTGAAATAGGATAATTACTAAATCCTATAATAGAAACTTGTTCTGGTATAGCAATATTTAATTTTTTAAATAACTGCACAGCAGCAGATGCAGTATAATCATTGGCACATACTATTCCGTCAATAGGAATAATCAATTTGGAAAGCTTCTCGGCAGCAACTAACCCTTCATGGTAAGACAAATTATGTGTTTGGTATAATAAATCATCTTCAAATTGCAAGTCGTTATCAAACAAGGCTGATCTATACCCCTCAAATCTTTTTTTGAAGATATTTACATTCAGATTTCCAGATATATGAGCGATTCTTTTACATCCTGTATTTATAAGATGTTTAGTTGCATTGTATGATGCTTGATAATCATTTATACATACAATGTTTGTATCTAGATTGTCGATAGGCCTATCGTATAATACTAGAGGAATGTTTGATTTGATTACTTTTTTTAAATGATCAACTTTTTGTGTCTCTAGGGATGGGCATATAATAATACCTGCAGCCATAGAAGTTTCTAAGAGCTTTAAAATCTCTATTTCTTTTAAATACGAATCTTTCGATTGAAATATAGTGATTTGATAACCTAATTCGGAAGCATAATCTTCTATTCCGCTAATTACTTTGGAGTGAAAATCTACATCAATTCTTGGAGCTACAACACCGATGGATTTAGTCTTCTTACTTCTAAAACTGGAAGCAATGGGATCTAATGAAAAACCTAACTCTTTGACTTTGTCATTGACTAATTTCTTGGTTGCCTCACTAATACGAGGGTTGTTAGAGAGAACTCTCGAAATAGTCGAAGAAGAAAGGTTTAACTCTTTGGCTAAATCTTTAATTGTTAAACGTCTTGAGTCTGATTTTTTCATTTTAAAGTTTGTCTAAGCTAAGATAAATTAAATATATAGGGAATCAAAAATATTGCATGATTAATAATTGTGCAAACAATTGCATTGTTATATATACTAGATTGTTATTTATAGTTCAATATATAATTTTTATTGTGCAAATGTTTGCACAATAAAAATTTATTTCTATCTTAGAGTTGTAAACTAATTTATTATAAACTTAAAATCAGAATTATGGTTTTAACTACTAACTATCTACCTAGGATATTTAATTCTTGTTTGACAAAAATTATATCGTTAATTATTTTTTCCTTGGTTCTTCTCAATTCTGTAGTTTTTGCGCAGCAAAAAAGTATTCGCGGAAAAATATTAGATGCTTCCAATTCTCAGCCAATAGCCGGGGTGAGCGTCAAAGTGGTTGAATCTGGAAGAACCAGTTCAACAGATCAAAATGGTCAATTCACTTTCAGTGATGTTACTGTGGGTAACACTGTTGTGGTTACTTCGGTAGGATATTTGGAATATTCCTTTAGAATTGGAAACCAAGTTGAATACACAATTAATCTCACCTCTACTATCAATACAATCGAAGAAACAGTGGTAGTAGGTTATGGTACACAAAAAAGAAGAAATGTGACAGGTTCTATTGTATCTGTAGGTTCTGAGGAGATTCAAAAAACTACACTGCAGGATCCTATTTCTATATTGCAAGGTAGAGCAGCAGGTGTGCAAGTAACCTCAAACTCTGGTGCACCTGGAGGTGAGATGACTATACGTGTAAGAGGTAATTCTTCCTTGAATTCAGGTAACAATCCTTTGTTTGTGGTGGATGGTATTCCAATTGAATCAGGTTCTGTTAGTTCTTTAAATGGAACGCAGAATTTCGGGCTTAATCCACTTGCTGATATCAATCCAAACGATATCGCCTCTATTGAGATATTAAAAGATGCAGCTTCGACAGCCATTTATGGTTCAAGAGCGGCTAATGGTGTTGTTTTGATAACGACAAAAAGAGGTGCTGAAGGGAAACCAGAAATTCAGGTTAATGCCACAACTGGAGTTAGCTCAATTACACGTTTCTTAAGTGTCTTAAATGCTCGTCAGTATAGAGATGCAGTTTTAGAATCGTATGCCGCTTTGGCAATTCCAGAAGAACCCTATTACACGCTTATAGATTCATTGAGTCCTATGAATAATGGGGATGTGAATTGGCAAGACGAACTCATGCGTACCGCGAGAGAGAATAAGGTTGATTTTTCTGTACGAGGCGGAAATGAATCAAATAGATTCGCTTGGAGTTCTTCGTACCTTGATCAAGATGGGATAGTTATAAACTCTAATTTTAAAAGATTTACGTCAAGAATCAATACGGATTTCAAACTCTCAGATAGAATTCGTGTGGGGCAAAGTGCTTCCTATACCAATGGGGTGAATAATAGAATCAATGCGGCGGGTACAGGAAACTTAAGTATCATTAGAAGTATGCTGGTTAGACCGCCTAATATGTCCATGTATTTGCCTGATGGTTCTATTAATGGTTATATGATTGGTCAAAGAAATCCTGTAGGGATGGCTTTGTATGCTACAAATCTAGGGAAAAGTAACAGGCTGATAGGAAGTCAGTATGCTGAAATAGATATACTAAAGGATTTAAAGTTCCGTACGAACTTTAACATAGACTACATTGCGATGAAAGAAGATGAGTTTATGCCATCAATTTTAGATTATAGAGAAGGGTATAATACGGGTGCTACTCGTAGCACAACAAACCTAACTTGGGGTAATGAGAGTTATTTCACTTACAATAAATCAGTGAACGATGTGCACAATTTTGGAGCTGTATTGGGGATGAGTTTTCAAAATTGGAGATATGACCGTACTGGCTTAGATGGTATGTATTTTCCAAGTGATGATATCAGAACACTAAATGCTGCATCCGTCATTTCCAATCAAGGCGTGAATGTGGGCTCAGAACACGCGATGTTGTCCTATTTTGGACGTATGACGTATAATTACATGAGCAAGTACATGCTGGAGTTAAACATGCGTTCTGATGGTTCTTCTCGTTTTGGTAGACAAAAACGTTTTGGATACTTCCCTTCAGCTTCAGTGGGATGGAGATTTGTCGATGAGGAGCCTATTCAGTCATTGGGCTGGTTAAGTGATGGTAAGTTGAGATTTAGTGTGGGTAGCACAGGTAATGAGGCTATCGGAGATTATACTTCTCAAGGTGAATTTACTTTAGGTACAAACTACTTGGATTTTTCAGGTGCTGCACCTACTGTAATGCCTAATGCAAGTTTAACTTGGGAGACAACTACCCAATATAACTTAGGATTGGAGTTAGGATTTGTGAATAACAGAATTCTCCTGACTACAGACTATTACCTAAAGAAAACAAGAGACCTTCTGTATAACGTTCCAATACCTAATACAACAGGTTTCGAGTTTATAACACAAAATATTGGTAACATAGAAAATAGAGGTCTAGAGATTGGTCTTCAGACTCGAAACTTAGTGAATGCCTTTAAATGGAATTCTAATTTTAATATCAGTTTTAATCGTAATAAAGTTACTTCTCTTCCAAATGAACTATTAACCAATGGATTTATTCAAAATGGAACTTATCACATTTTGCAGGAAGGCTTACCTATTGGCGTATTCTATGGATGGAGATTTCAAGGGGTGTATGCTCGTGACGAGGACAATGTAAATAACGTTATAAATGGAGCGAACGGGCCTAAATATGTTGGTGGAGATCCTATTTGGAAAGATGTCAATGGTGATAATATCATTAATCAGGATGACCGTGAAATTATTGGTTATGCAGAACCTAAATTTTTCGGAGGTTTTTCGAATGACTTCTCTTACAAAAATTTCTCGTTAAATGTTTTCTTACAGTATTCATATGGAAATGAAATTTATAGTGAATTAAATCATCAACGTAATTCCATTGTAAGTTATAACAATCTTTCGACAGATGCCCTAAACAGATGGCGTGAGCAGGGTGATGTCACGAATTTCCCAAGATTAATACGTAACGATCCTAAGCAGTCTGACAGTAGAGTGCAAAGTAGATGGGTTGAAGATGGCTCATACCTGAAACTCAAAAATGTGAATCTTCGCTATGCGTTTAATTCTCAATGGATAAATAAAATAGGATTGAGAAAGCTGGATATGTTCGTAACGGCAACTAACCTTATTACCTGGACAAAGTATACAGGGTATGATCCAGATGTGAATTCTTATTCAGGACTTCGCGTAGGGGTTGATGAAGGTTCTTATCCACAGAATCGTTCATTCATGTTTGGTTTATCCTTAGGACTTTAAAATTGAGAATTATGAAAATTACTATAAAATCTATATTAGGTGCAGCAATAATTAGTGTTCTTAGCTATGGATGTTCTGACTCTCTGTTGGATAAAGACCCCATTAGTAGCTTCTCGGGACAAGGTTTCTATAAGAAAGCAAGTGATGCACAAGCTGGTGTAAACGGAATATATAACAGTTTACAATCTACCATGCGTTTGAATTTTGCGTATTGGGGAGAGGGTAGGGCAGACAATGTGACCACACGACATTCTGGGGATCCTTTTGCTTTGCAGCAAAATGCGCTAACACCAATCATTAATTCGGCCAAATGGGACAACTTCTATACGTTGATTTCCAGAGCTAATTATGCTATAAAATATACACCTACTGTTTTTCAAACAGAAGATAGTCCCTTGCGAAACCAGCTTTTGGGACAGGCGAGAGGTTTGCGAGGTTTAGCCTACTTTTATTTGACTCGTATTTGGGGCGATGTGCCACTAATTACTGAGCCTTATGAAAGTGTTGAACAGGATATCTTTGTTGCCCGTACACCATCAGCCGATGTATTAAAACAAGTAGAAGAAGACTTACTATTCGCAGCAGAAAATTGCGCTGATAACTATACAGGCGACAGGGATAAAGTCCTTTTTACCAAATCTGCGGCACAGGCATTTCTAACACATTTATATATGTGGCAAAAAAGATATGACAAAGCTATAGAAGTAGCAGATCGAATTATCACAGGCAACAGACATTCATTGGTGTCAATCAGCGATTGGAATAATATTTTTACCATGGGTCGTTCCGCAGAAAGTATTTTTGAGGTGGGGTATAATGAAACACAGACCAATGCGCTGCGCGTACTTTATGCTTTAGGTTCAGATAGTGATTATGTGCCAAGCGCGAAGTTTATTGCTTCCATAGAAGAGGGGGATCTGCGCAAAGAAAAAATTTATGATGTTACTCAGGCTCAGCCCCGTAAGATTTGGAAATTTTTTGGCGAAGGTTTTAATGACGAAAGTGCGGACCCTTCTTCCAATAATATCGTATTAACAAGACTGTCGGATATTATTTTGTTAAAAGCAGAAGCTCATGCCAATTTAAATCAGAATGACGAAGCACTTGCTTTACTGAATCAAATTCGCCGTCGTGCAGGTTTGGAAGTAATGGATGCATCTTCTGCAAATAATCTATATGGATCTTTGGTAGGTGCAATTTTGCATGAACGTTCTATAGAATTAAGCTTCGAAGGACACCGTTGGTTTGATCTTGTTCGAACAGGGCTTGCTATTCCTACAATGAGACCTATTAATGGATTATCGGATGAAAGAAATATAGTGTGGCCAATTTTTGAAACCACTATTCTTAGAAATCCGAATCTAGAGCAAAATGAGTTTTACAAATAATATTTATCAACCCTAATAAAACGAACTATTATGATACAAATCATAAAAACATATCGATTTCTAATGTTATTATCGATAGCAAGTTTAGGATTTTTGGTAAGCTGTGAAATACAAGACAACTTTGAATATACGCCATCGCCAGATAATTCAAAATTAAATCAAACTACATTAGAGTTTATTTCAACGACAGATTCTCTTTCGTTAATGAAAGAAGCTATCGAAATTGCAGGTTTAAGTTCAATATATGACAATGAAGATGGCTTAACGTTTATCGTTCCTAATAATGCAGCTTTCAGAGTTTACCTCAAAGAAAATAATTACGCAAGCCTACGAGATATTCCGCTTCCAATTTTAAGGAATGTCCTGAAATACCATATTGTAGAGGATGTAGTGAATTTTAATAATCCTGATTTATTTGCCAGTAACCGCCCTATAGCGTATCCTACTAAAAATGGTCAACAAATGTTTCTTTCACATACGAGTACATTCGTGGGATTAATAAACGAAAAAACAAAAATTCAGTGGCAGATTCGAACATCAAATTTAGTAGCAAATAATGGCGTAATTCATGTAGTCAATAATATTGTCTACTATTCAGCTCCTACAGGAGACGCCAATGCACCAAATCCAGATCTGGTTCAAGATACGATCTTTGCAAAACACGATACATACGTAAACGGAGGAGCCGAAGCTGGAGTGAACTTTGGAACAAATACATTGATTAAAATTAAGAATGTTACTAATGACGGGGATTATGATAGAAAAGGTTTCTTAATGTTTGATTTCAGTGATTTCAAAAAAGAAGGTGTTGTAACAGATATGCAAATGCAACTTTCTGTATCCTTTTCACATGGTAAAGGGGTGGACTTTGATCTTTACGTAACGCCAAGTACGGATTGGACGGAATCGTCTTTAAAATTTAATAATGCTGTATTTCCTAATACGCCAAGAATAGCAACTTTGAAAAGTAGTAAAGCTACTAAGTTTAATTTCGATATAACGGATTATTACAAATCAGCAAATCCATCTTCTTTAGTTTCTTTTATGTTGGATGGACAGTATATGTCGGATGAAACGGATGAAATTGCGTCCAAAGAACACCCAACTTTAGCTCCTCCAATGATTATAGCAACGCTTGCCTCTGGTAACTCTAAACTAGAATTAGAGCATGTGAAGGACATCAGCATGGCAAAGGGAGA
>Ga0079224_100007237_pt1 | contig 14853 bp, 11 predicted proteins | sample Stecom2015_FD_80414 | JGI IMG/M metagenome (GOLD analysis project Ga0079224, IMG submission 80414) | Agricultural soil microbial communities from Utah to study Nitrogen management - Steer compost 2015 | ecosystem: Environmental > Terrestrial > Soil > Agricultural land | place: USA: Utah...
CTCGGCGGCCTCCTCGGCGTCGGCGGTCCGCACCTCGTTGCCGGACTCGTCGACGACCTTGGCCTTCGCCGCGACCAGGTCCATCGCCTTGGACCGGACGACCTCGGTGTAGGCCACCTGGATCTGGTTGGACTGCACCAGGTGCTGCACCAGCTGGTCCGGGGAGACGCCCATCCGCTGGGCCTGCTCGATGACGTAGCCGCTGAGCTCCTCCTGGCCCGCGCTCAGCTCCTCCTGGACGGCGAGCTGGTCGAGCACGAAGCCGGCCTTGACGGCCGCGGTGGCGCTCTTCTCGAGCTCCTCCTCGAACTCCTCCTCGGACTGGCCCTGGGACTCCAGGTAGGACTCCTTGGACAGCCCGCCCTGCTGGAGCTGCTGCTCCAGGCTCTGCCGGCGGCGGTTCACCTCGTCGGTGACGACCGACTCGGGCAGCGGGATGTCGACGGAGTCGACCAGCTTCTCCATCGCGCGGTCCCGGGCCTGCGCGCGCTGCTGCGCCTCGCGCATCTCGCCAAGCCGCTTGCGGACGTCGGCGCGGAGCTCCTCGATGGTGTCGAACTCGCTCGCCATCTGGGCGAACTCGTCGTCGAGCTCGGGCAGCTCCTTGACCTTGACCGAGTGCACGGTGACCGTGACGTCGGCCTCCTTGCCCTCGTACTCGCCGCCGACCAGCTTGGTGGAGAAGGTCGCGGACTCGCCCTCGGACAGGCCCTCGATGGCCTCGTCCAGGCCCTCCAGCATGGTGTTGGTGCCGACCTCGTAGGAGACGCCGCTGGCCTGGACGTCCTCCAGCGCCTCGCCGTCGATGGCGGCGGACAGGTCGATGGAGACGTGGTCCCCGCTCTGCGCGGCGCGGCCGGCGCCGGTCAGCGTGGAGAACCGCTCGCGGAGGTTGCCGAGCTGGTCGTCGACCTGCTCTTCGGTGACCGTGGCGTCGTCCACGGTGACCTCGACACCCTCCCAGTCGGTCACCTCGAACTTCGGGCGGACGTCGACCTCGGCGGTGAAGGTGAGCTCGTCGTTGTCCTCCAGTTTGGTGATCTCCACGTCGGGCTGGCCGAGCGCGAAGACCTCCTCCTTCTGGATGGCCTCGTTGTAGAGCTCGGGAACGGCGTGGTTGACGGCCTCGCTGATCACCGCGCCGCGCCCGACGTAGCGGTCGATCAGCCGAGCCGGAGCCTTACCGGGGCGGAAGCCCTTGATCCGGACCTGCTTGGCCAGCGACTTGTAGGTCACGTCGAAGGCGTGATCCAGTTCCTGGAACGGAACCTCGATGGTCAGCTTGACCCGGGTCGGGCTGAGCTCCTCGACATCGGTCTTCACGGGGCGGTACTCCTAGATTTCCGGCTGTTTTCCGGGACGACCCGGCACGCAGGGCACGCTAGCGCGGTCGCGGCGCCGCAAGCGCCGGCCGTGCAGTCCGTGAACCGAGCCGTGGGGCCTTGGACCAAGTCTGGACCGGTCTTCGCGTGTCCCCTGCTGATCTCACCAAGTCTAGGGCAGATGAACAGGGGCTCATGGCCGACGGGCGCAGCCCGCTCCGGCCAGGAGCTCGCGAACGTCTCGTCGGGGAGGCGGGATTCGAACCCGCGGCCTCATGCTCCCAAAGCATGCGCGCTAACCAAGCTGCGCTACTCCCCGTGCTCCCGCACCGGTCTCGCGGAAGCCCTCCGGGGATTCTCGTGTGCGACCGGCACTCCGGAGACTGTAGTGTTGTCCCCGTCGGCCCCACGAGTCTAGAGGAAACTCCGAGGGGCCGGTGCCACGCGGGCGTAGTTCAATGGCAGAACTCCAGCCTTCCAAGCTGGTCATGCGGGTTCGATTCCCGTCGCCCGCTCTGCGGGGAAAGGCCGGGCCCGAAGGTCCGGCCTTCTCTGCGTTCCGGGGCCCGCGCCGCGCGCCCCTGCTCGGCCGGACACCGGCGCCGGGGAGATATCTTGTTGCGGGCGGCGGCGTCCGCACGGCGCCCCTGCCCAGGTCGGTCGTGCGAACCGCGTGCGAAGGTTGAGCTGATGTCGAGTCCCGGTCCCATGCAGGCTCCCGCGCTGTCCGCCCGCTGGACGGCGGAGCCGCCCGCGGGCGTCCGCCCCGCCGTGGTCACCGGCGTGTTCGACATCCTGCACGTCGGCCACCTGCGCTTCCTGACCGCGATCCGGGACCGCGGCCTGCCGCTGGTGGTGGGGGTCGAGGACGACCGGCGGGTCAGCGCCTGGAAGGGCCCGGACCGCCCGGTCAACCCGGACACCGAGCGGGCCGAGATGCTGGCCGCGCTGCGCTGCGTGGACGGGGTGTTCATCGTCTCCGGCCCGCCGGAGGTCAACGACGCCGACGCCTACGCCGAGCTGCTCCGGCCGATCCGCCCGGCGGCGCTGGCCTACACCGCCGGCGACCCCTACGCCGAGGCCAAGGAGCGCGGCGCCGCCGCCCTCGGCGCGCAGGCCTGGGAGCTGCCGCTGACCCGGGGCCGCTCCACCACCGCCACCCTGGGCCAGCTGACCCGCTCACCCTAGTGTCCTGAGTCACTGATCCGATGACGATCAAGACGGGCCTTCCAGCTGCGCCTCCGCCGGCACCGTCCCGCGCTCGGCCGCACACCCACCCGAACCGGGCCCCGCCACCGCCCCCTGAGCCCGCCGCTGTCACGGCGATGGTGAGCCCGGGGTTGTTTCTTGTGCCCGGCCCCCCGTCTTGCAGTCAAGCGCCGGGGTAGTGCGGGGGTGCGGCCGGAACCGGTCTCCCTCTTTTCGGGAACAGACCCCGGTAGGGCGCTGTTGACGCCCGTGCACGACGGCTTCCGGGCGACCGCCGGCCCGCACGCCGGCCGAAGGACCCGCACTTGCGCCGTGCACATCCGCGCACCCAGGTGAATGAGGTCGATATGGCGATGATGGGCGGCCCCCCTCTCTACAGGTCCCTGGTCAACGACGGGAGCTCCACCGGCACCCGGCTGTCGAAGGGCCTGGTCCGGCGGATCGCCGGCTACGCCCGGCCGCACTGGCGGGCGATCGCGCTGTTCCTGGTCGGCTCCTCGCTGGCGTCGGCGATCGTGGTGGCCAACCCGCTGCTGCTCAAGCGGATCATCGACCACGGCGTCGAGCGGCAGGACGCCTCGCTGGTCACCGCGCTGGCCGCGGCCGTCGCCGGGCTGGCGGTGCTGGAGGCGGTCCTCGGGCTGACCAACCGGCTGCTCTCCTCGCGGATCGGCGAGGGGGTGATCTACCAGCTGCGCACCGAGGTGTTCCGGCACGTCCAGCGGATGCCGCTGGCCTTCTTCACCCGGACCCAGACCGGTTCGCTGATCAGCCGGCTCAACACCGACGTGGTCGGGGCGCAGCGGGCGATCACCTCGGTGCTGCAGTCGGTGGTGTCCAACCTGATCAGCGCGGTCGCGGTGATCACCACGATGTTCGTGCTGTCCTGGCAGATCACCCTGGTGGCGCTGGTGCTGGTGCCGGTCTTCCTGGTTCCGGCCAAGCTCATCGGGCGCCGGCTGGCCTCGATCTCCCGGGACGGGATGAACCTCAACGCCGAGATGAGCTCGCTGATGACCGAGCGGTTCAACGTCGGCGGGGCGATGCTGGTCAAGCTGTACGGGCGGCCGGAGGAGGAGGCCGCGGCGTTCGCCGATCGGGCGGCCCGGGTGCGCGACGTCGGCGTGTCCCAGTCCGTCTTCGGGGGCCTGCTGTTCACCAGCATCGGGCTGATCACCGCGCTGGCGACCGCGGTGGTCTACGGGGTCGGCGGCAACCTGGTCATCGGCGGCTCCTTCCAGCTGGGCACCCTGGTGGCGCTGACCACCCTGCTGGCCCGGCTGTACGCGCCGGTCACCGCGCTGTCCAACGTGCACGTCGAGGTGATGACGGCGCTGGTCAGCTTCGACCGGGTGTTCGAGGTGCTGGACCTGAAGCCGATGCTGCGGGAGGCGCCGGACGCCCGGCCGCTGCCCGAGGGGCCGGTGGACGTGGAGTTCGACAACGTCTCGTTCCGCTACCCCACCGCCGCCGAGTCCTCGCTGGCCTCCCTGGAGCTGACCCCGCAGCCGGACGAGGCGGACGCCGCCCAGGTGCTCAGCGGGGTGTCGTTCAGCGCCCCGGCCGGTTCGCTGGTCGCGCTGGTCGGCCCGTCCGGCGCCGGCAAGACGACCCTGACCCACCTGGTGTCCCGGCTGTACGACCCGACCGAGGGGGCGGTGCGCATCGGCGGGACCGACCTGCGCGAGGCGCGCTCCCGGTCGGTCCGGGACACGGTGGGCGTGGTCACCCAGGACACCCAGCTCTTCCACGACACGGTCGCGGCCAACCTGCGCTACGCCCGGCCCGAGGCCACCGACGCCGAACTGGAGGAGGCGATGCGCGCCGCGCAGCTGGGCCGGCTGCTGGAGTCGCTGCCGGACGGCCTGGAGACCATGGTCGGCGACCGGGGCTACCGGCTCTCCGGCGGGGAGAAGCAGCGGCTGGCGATCGCGCGGCTGCTGCTGAAGGGGCCGTCGGTGGTGGTGCTGGACGAGGCCACCGCCCACCTGGACGCCGAGTCGGAGGCCGCGGTGCAGCAGGCGCTGGCCACCGCGCTGGAGGGGCGGACCTCGCTGGTCATCGCGCACCGGCTGGCCACGGTGCGCGACGCCGACCGGATCCTGGTGCTGGAGGACGGCCGCCTGCTGGAGCAGGGCACCCACCAGGAGCTGCTCGCCCAGGGCGGGCTGTACACCGCCCTGTACCGGACCCAGTTCGCCGCGCAGGAGAAGTCGCGGGCCTGAAGCCGCCGCCCGCACGCCCGACCGGGGGCCGCCGAGCGTTCGGCGGCCCCCGGTCGCGTTCCGGGGCGGGGTCGGCCGGGCGTATTCCCGCCCGCCCCGGAGATGCACGTCACGCAGTATTTCATTTGGCGCATTTTTTCATGGTGTGCAAAATAGGAGGGTGTCCGGAGAAGCCGGGCACCCGATGAGGGGACGGCGGATGGGACTGCGCGAACGCAAGAAGCTGGCGACCCGCCGGTCGCTGCAGCGCGCGGCGGTCCGCCTCGTGCTGGAGCGCGGCCTGGACCAGGTGACCGTGGACGACATCGCGGCCGAGGTCGGGGTCTCCACCCGCACTTTCTTCAACTACTTCGGCTCCAAGGACGAGGCGCTCATCGGCGACGGGCCGCCGCGCGCCTCGGACGAGGGGCGGGCCGTGTTCATCGCCGGCGGCCCCACCGGGGATCCCATCGCCGACCTGCGGGCCTACCTGGGCTCGTTCCTGGACGACGCCCCGGAGGGTTACCGGAGCACCATGGCCGACCTGCGCATGCGCAAGTGCCTGGTGCACCGGGAGCCGTCGCTGATGCCGCTGATGATGGCCCGCTTCGCCGAGGCGGAGCAGGCCATCACGGCCGACATGGCGGCCCGGCTCGGCACCGGCCCGGACGACCTGCGGCCGCGGCTGGGGGCGCTGCTGGCCAGCACGCTGATGCGGTTCACCATGCAGCGCCTGCACGGCGGCGAGGCGGACGGCCTCCCGGCCGAACCGGACGCGCCGCCCACCGCCGAGGAGCGCGCCGCGCTGGAGGACTCCTTCGACGAGACCTTCGAGGCGCTGCGCGCCTTCTTCACCGGCGCCGCGGAGGACTCCCCCGCCGCGCGGCCCGGCGGGACCGCCTGACCCCGGCCCCGCACGCCCCCGTCCCCCGACGACCGGAACGACGACGGCGCCCGCTCTCCGCGCGCGCGGCGCCCACCACAACGGGGAAGCGAGTCTGACCTATGACCACCACCGGATCCGGGGGGAGCCCCGACGGGGCGGAGACCGCCCCGGCCGCCGACGCGCCGGCGGGACCGAGACCGAAGATCGGCTGGATCTTCTTCAGCGTCATGCTGACCATGCTGCTGGGCGCCCTGGACCAGACGATCGTCTCCACCGCGCTGCCCACCATCGTCGGCGAGCTCAACGGGCTGGAGCACCTGTCCTGGGTGGTCACCGCCTACATGCTGGCCGCCACCGTGGGGATGCCGATCTACGGCAAGGCCGGCGACCTGTTCGGCCGCAAGCGGGTCTTCCTGTTCGCGATCGGGGTCTTCCTGGTCGGCTCGGTGCTGTGCGGCATGGCGCAGGACATGACCCAGCTCATCCTGTTCCGCGCGCTGCAGGGCATCGGCGGCGGCGGGCTGATGATCAGCGCCCAGGCGATCATCGCCGACGTCGTCCCGGCCCGCGAGCGCGGCCGGTACATGGGCATGATGGGCGGCGTCTTCGGCCTGGCCTCGATCGCCGGCCCGCTGCTCGGCGGGTTCTTCACCGACCAGCTGGACTGGCGCTGGATCTTCTACATCAACCTCCCGCTGGGCGCGGTCGCGCTGGCCACCGCGGCGCTGGTGCTGCGGCTGCCGCGGCCGTCCGACCCGCGGCCGCGGCTGGACTACGCCGGGACCGTGCTGCTCGCCGCGGCCAGCACCTGCATCGTGCTGTTCACCAGCTGGGGCGGGGGCGAATACGCCTGGTCCAGCCCGGTCATCATCGGCCTGGGCGCCGGCTCCGTGCTGTTCGCCGCGCTGTTCGTGCTGGCGGAGAGCCGCGCCGAGGAGCCGATCATCCCGCTGTCGCTCTTCCGCGACCGCGACTTCGTGCTCACCGCGCTGATCGGCGTCACGGTCGGCATCGCCATGTTCTCCACCGTCTCCTACCTGCCGACCTTCCTCCAGATGGTGAACGGGGCGAGCGCCACCGAGTCGGGGCTGATGATGCTGCCGATGGTGGCCGGGATGCTGACCGCGACGATCACCTCGGGGCGGGTCATCTCCCGGACCGGCCGGTACAAGATGTGGCCGGTGGCGGCGATGCCGACCATCGCCGCGGGCCTGGTGCTGCTCTCCCGGATGGACGCCGGCACCCCCTACCTCTACAACGCCGCGGGCATGCTGGTGCTGGGGCTCGGCGTGGGCATGGTGATGCAGAACCTGGTGCTGATCGTGCAGAACTCCGCGCCGCGCCGGTACCTGGGCACGGCGACCTCGGCCAACAACTACTTCCGGCAGATCGGGGCGTCGTTCGGGATCGCGGTGTTCGGCTCGGTCTTCGTCGGGCGGCTGAACGACCGGATGGCGGCGGCACCGCCCGGAGGCGGCCTGGAGGTGCAGGGCGGCGAGGCCGGGATCGGCTCGCTCACCCCGGAGATGCTGCAGGGGCTGCCCGCTCCGGTGCGCGACTTCGTGGTGCACGCCTTCGCCGACGCGCTGCCGCCGGTCTTCCTGTACGCGCTGCCGCTCGTCGCGGCCGGCTTCCTGCTCACCCTGCTGCTGAAGGAGAAGCCGCTGGGCACCGAGGTGGACGCGGAACCGGGCGCGGCCGGCCCCCGGGAGGACGACAAGGCGCCGGTCCCGGCCTGACCGGCCCCGTGCCCACCTGCGGTGCAGCGCCGAGGGGCGCCCCTCGGCGCTGCACCGCTGCCGCCCTGCCCCGGCTGCGGAGGGGGCCGTGGCGGGCGGTGCGCCGCCCCGATGACGTCGGGCTCCGTGCTGCCGTCCCTGCCCGGCCCACTGGGGGCGACCGCCCTCCGGAAAACGGGAAAGGGCCGGGAGAAGACGACGGCCCTGAGCCCGACGCGGGGCGGCTTCACTTCGGGCGGACGCGGGGCCGCCTCACTTCTTCCCGGCCTTCTCGGCCTTCTTCTTCGCCTTCTTCGACATGCCCCCGGCCGCACCGCCGGCCTTCCCGGCGGCGCCGTCCTTCTTCTTCCTCTTCTCCTTCCGCTCCTTCTTCTCCTTCTTCGACTTCTTGGCCTTCTTCTGCTTCTTCGGCTTCTTGGCGTCCTTGGAGGTGACGTGCTCCTCCAGGACCGCGGGCAGCGGGGCGATGCCCGGGCCGCCCTCGAAGATCCAGTCGTCCAGCTCGTCGACGAGCTTGTCGCGGGCGAAGTCGCCCAGCCAGACCGGGCGGCCGCCGGAGGCCCGCCCCTTGGAGGAGGGCTGCACCACCACGACGTTGGCCTTGAAGCAGATGCCCAGGCACTTGCTGACCCGCACCGGGACGCTGCGCCCCTCGTGGTCCTCCAGCCCGCTCAGCCGCGCCAGCTGGGCCTTGTGGTCCACCCCGGGCACCTTCTTCTTCGTTCCGCAGCAGCAGCCGCGGCACACCACCAGCCGGCACGGCTGGTCCGCCGGGTCAGCGACCACCTATCCGCCCCTTCTCCGCCATTTCGTCCGATTCGCCGAGCTCTACGGTATACGTGCAGGTCGGCAGGTGCGCAGCGGAGTCCGACCGGTGAGACGCGGCGCCGCTGTAAGGTGGCCCGGTCGGCGCGCTCCCCGGTACCGGAACCGCGTGCGGGCCCGCCGGCGGCGGCGCGGGGCGCCCGCCCCGGGGCCGCGGACGACGCGGGAAGGTGCGAACGTGCAGAGCGGTGGTACGGACGTCGAGACCGTCATCGAAGCCGACCGGGTGGACCTGGTCCGCTCCGGCAAGACCCTCCTCGACCAGGTCAGCATGGTGGTCCGGCCGGGCGAGCACTGGGCGCTGCTCGGCCCCAACGGCGCCGGCAAGACGACGCTGCTCGGCATCCTCGGCGCGCGGCGCCACCCCACCCGCGGTTCGGTGCGGGTGCTGGGCGGCACACTCGGCCGGGTCGACCTGCGCGAGCTGCGCGCGCACATCGGGCACGTGGACCCCCGGCACGACCTGCGCTCCGCACTGCCCGGCCGGGACGTGGTGCTCACCGGCGCCACCGGCAGCATCGAGATCCCGCCGCGCTGGCGGCCCACCGGTGCCCAGCGCGAGCGCGCCGCGACGCTGATGGAGGTGCTGGGCGTCGCCGACCACGCGGACGCCCCGTGGACCACGCTCTCCCAGGGCGAGCGGGGCCGGATCCTGATCGCCCGCGCCCTGATGCCCGAGCCCCGGCTGCTGCTCATGGACGAGCCGGCCACCGGGCTGGACGTGGCGGCCCGGGAGCGGCTGCTGTCGGCCGTCGACCGGCTCCGCCGCGCCCACCCGGAGATGGCGACCGTGCTGGTCACCCACCATCTGGAGGAGCTGCCGGCCTCCACCACGCACGCGCTGCTGCTGCGCGCCGGGCAGGTGGTCGCGGCCGGCCCGGCCGCCGAGGTGGTCGCCTCCAAACCGGTCTCGGCCTGCTTCGACCACCCGATCGACATCGAGCGGTCCAGCGGCCGCTGGCACGCCCGCGCCGCGGCCGCCGACGTGGCCGGCCTGGAGGGCTGAGCCCCGCACGCAGGCGGGGGTCCCGGGACCGCGCCCCGGGACCCCCGCCGCACCGTGCGGCCTAAGCGTCCTTACCGCCGTTCTCATCGCGGTTCTTGGCCGCCTGCTTGCGCAGGTACTCGGTCGCGGCCCCGCCGGCCTTGTCGATCTTGTCGTCGTGCTTGCCGCCGGTCTTCTCCTTGGCGAGCTCCGCGGCCTTGCCGATCCCCTCCGCGACCTTCTCGCTGTTCTCCGCGGCGGCCTTCTTGACCTTCTCGAAAGCGTCCCCGATACCGGACATTCCATCCCCCTTCGGCGCGCTCTGCCGGTGTCTGCGTCCTGCCCGGGCCTCGCGGCGGACCGCGGCCGGGGGCCGCGGCACCCGCGGGCGCCCTCGGGGTAGGCGATACCCGACCCCGGGTGGTGTATGCCCCGGGACCTGCGGGACCGGCTCAGATGTGCAGGATCATCCGGGCGATGGAGAAGTAGATCAGCAGGCCGGTGGCGTCCACCAGAGTGGACACCAGCGGCGCCGAGACCACGGCCGGGTCCACCCCGGCCTTCCTGGCCAGCAGCGGCATGCAGCTGCCGATGGTCGCCGCCCAGATGCAGATGCAGATGACCGAGGTGGCGACCACCGCCGCGATGGTGACCCCGACCAGGGCCGAGCCGATCGCCAGCGCGACGCAGGCCAGCATCGCCCCGAGCAGGAAGCCGACCCGCGACTCCTTCCAGGCCACGCCTGGCAGGTCGCGCACCCGCACCTCGCCGACGGCCAGGGCGCGCACGATCGCGGTGGCCGACTGCGAGCCGACGTTGCCGCCGGTGCCGGTGAGCATCGGCACGAACAGCGCCAGCGCGGTGACCTGCTCCAGGGTGGCCTCGTAGGCCTGCATCACGTTGACCGTCAGGGTCGCGGCGACGATCAGCAGCAGCAGCCAGGTGGCCCGGGCCCGGGCGAGGCGGAACACCGAGGCGGCGACGTAGTGGCCGGCGACCGGGCTGGCACCGGACTGCCGGGCGATGTCCTCGGAGTCGGCCGCCTCGATCAGCTCCAGGGCGTCGTCGAAGGTGAGCAGCCCGACGAAGCGCTCCTCGGAGTCCACCACCGACAGCGCCACCAGGTTGGCCTCCTGCATGAGGCGGGCGGCGTCCTCGGCCGGCTCGGTGGCCCGCACCCGGGGCACCAGCACGTCCACCAGGTCCTTGAGCGGGGTGTCGTCGTCGGCCCGGACCAGGTCGCTGAGCTCCACCGTGCCGGCGAACCGGCGGCCGTCGGCGACGACCGGCAGCGTGTAGACGGTCTCGGCCTCGGCGCTCTTGGCCCGGACCACCTCCAGTGCCCGGCCCACGCTGAGGTCGCGGTGGAGGATCACCGTCTCCGGGGTCATGTACCGGCCGACGGACTCCTCCGGGTAGCCGAGCAGCGCCGCGGTCATCTTCCGCTCGGCGGGGCTCAGCCCGGCCAGCGCCCGGGTGGCGATCTTGGCCGGCGCCTCCCCGATCAGCCGGGCCCGGTCGTCGGGGTCCATCTCCTCCAGCAGCTCGTGGAAGGCCGAGTCGCGCAGGCCGACCAGGATCTCCTGCTGGTGCACCGGGTCGAGCTCCTCGAAGACCTCCAGCTCGCGGTCCTTGTCCAGGAGGCGGAACGGCACGATGGCGGTGCGGGCGTCCATCCGGGCCAGCTCGTCGGCGATCCGGTAGGGGGGATGGTCGGCCAGCCATAGGCGGATACCGGTGAGGTCGTTCTCTTCGATCAGCCGGTTGAGCTCTACGCCGTTGTCTTCTTCGGCCATGCCGAGCACCCCCTTCGCAGTCCCCTCGCTTCGGTGCCCGCCGCAGATGCCGCCGCGGATCAGCGCCGCGGGGCCGGAGAGCACCATGCGACCCTACCGGGCGGAGGTGCACCGCCCGGCCGCACCCGCCGGGGTCAGGAGCGCCAGATCACCACCAGGGCGGTGTCGTCGCTCTCCCCCTGGGCGAGGGTGTCCACGACCCGCCGGGCGCCCTTCTCGAACCCCTCCGCGACCAGGCCTTCGGCCGCTCCGAGCAGCCGGTCCACCCCGGCGTCCAGGTCCTCGCCGGGCCGCTCGATCAGGCCGTCGGTGTAGAGCATCAGCGCGTCGCCGGGGCGCAGCCGCCCCTCCACCGGGGTGTAGGTCATCTCCGGGATCACCCCGAGCACCACCCCCTTGGCCTCGTTGCTGGACCACTGACCTGCGCCGTTGTCGAACTGGACGGCCGGGGGGTGGCCGGCCGAGGTGATCCGGTAGGCGCCGGTTCCCAGGTCGAGGCTGAGGTGCACGGCTGTGACGAAGCCCTCACCTTCGGCCGTGCGGATGAGGTGGTCGTTGCAGTAGGCGAGGAACTCGTCGGAGGGGACCGCGCTGAGCATGCCGCTGAAGGCGCCGGAGAGCAGCAGCGCGCGGGTGCCGGCGTCCACGCCCTTGCCGGAGACGTCGACCACGGCCAGGTCGAGGCGGTCCCGGTGCAGCCGGGAGACGACGAAGTCGCCGCCGAAGGAGGAGCCGCCGGCCTGGCGGAGGACGGCGGTGGCGCCCCAGCCGCCCGGCAGTTCGGGCAGCCGGCCCTGGGTGCGCAGCCGGTCGCGCAGTTCGAGGAGCATCTTCTCGCCGCTCAGCCCCTGCACGCCGAGCCGCTCGCGCACCCCGGACAGCAGGTAGGCGAGGACCGCGGTCACCCCGATGGTGACCAGCAGGCCCGGGCCGACCTGGCCGAAGTCCAGCGCGAAGGCGGTGAACAGCAGCACCGAGGCGACCACGGCGAGCAGGAACGCCAGGCTCTTGCGTTTGAGCAGCAGCCCGCCGGCCAGCACGGTGAGGATCACCGCACTGGGCGGGAACCAGCCCGCCGGGCCCCACACCGCGCCCACGCCGATGCCCACCGCGAGCAGCACCAGGGTGATCAGGACGAGGCGGTAGCGGAAGAGCACCTTGCGGCGCAGGAAGGCGACACCGCGCTGCCAGAGCGACCGCAGGCGGCGGCTGATCTTGGCGGTGGGCGAGGCGTTCATCGTGCCCGCACTGTAGCGTGCGCGATCTTCCCGAGCACGCCACCGGGTCGGTAACCGCACCACTGCGCCACATATGGGATCAACCGATATCTCCCCAGCGTGCGACCCGGAACTCGTGCAGGTGACCTCATGGTCAAGTATGGGCAGAGATCGCCCCTCGCGTCAGGCGTCCGGCCCCCTCCGCTGCGATTCGCCGGAAAAAAGCCGACACGGCCGAGCCGGAACGCGCCCCCGGGCCGCACCGGAAAATCCGGTCGCCGCTCCGGCCCCTCCGATGATAGGCAGCCGTTCATGGAACCAGCCCCGTGGCCGATCCGGCCGATCACCGAGAACGAGTACCCCGCCTTCATCCGCGTCCTCCGCGAGGCGCTGCTCTCCCGGCGCGACCCGTTCGACGGCGAGCGCTCCGCCGTCACCGACGTCAAGCGCACCCTCGCCGCCTTCGACGGCGACCGGATCGTCGGCACCACCCTGGTGCACGCCCTGGACATGGCCATGCCGGGCGGGCGGCGCCGGGTGGCCGGGGTCTCCGCGGTCGGGGTCTGGCCCACGCACCGCCGCCGCGGCCTGCTCACCTCGCTGATGCGCCGCCAGCTCTCCGACATCCGCGAGGCGGGCGAGAGCACCGCGGCGCTCTTCGCCAGCGAGGGCGGGATCTACGGCCGGTTCGGCTACGGCCCGGCGGCTCCCCTCGCCCAGGTGCGGATCCGCCCCCGGGAGGCGGCGCTCCGACCCGACCTGCCGCACGATCCCGCGCTGGAGGTCCGCTTCGGCGCGCTGCACGAGCTCCGCGAGGCGGCCGCCGCGGCGCACGAGGCGGCCGTCCCGCACCGCTGGGGCGGCTTCCACCTCACCGAGGCGTGGTGGCAGGAGCTGCTCAAGGACGACGAGGCGTCCCGCGGCGGCGCCTCCGCGCTGCGGGCCGCGGTGGCCGAGCGCGCCGGGGAGCCCCGGGGCCTGGTCGTGTACCGGACCACCCAGCGCTGGCGGGACCAGGGCACCGCCGACTCCCGGCTGGCCGTGGTGGCGCTGCACGCCGCCGACCCGGCCGCCGCCGCGCTGCTGTGGCGGCACGTCCTGGAGCGGGACCTGGTCAGCGAGGTGGCGGCCGAGATGGTACCGGTGGACGACCCGGTGTTCCGCCTGTTCACCGACCCCTACCAGGTGGAGTGCACGGTCCGGGACGGTCTCTGGCTCCGCCTGGTCGACCTGCGCCGGGCGCTGGCCGAGCGGCCCTACGCCGCCCCCGTCGACACGGTGCTGGAGGTCGCCGACCGGGACTGCCCGTGGAACGCCGGCCGCTGGCGGCTGCGCGGCGGACCGGAGGGCGCCGCCTGCGATCCGACCGGGGCCGAACCCGGCGTCCGGCTGGACACCGCGCACCTGGCCTCGGCCTACCTGGGCGGCCACCGGCTGTCGGAGTTCGCCGACGCCGGGCTGGTCGAGGAGCGCTCCCCCGGCGCCGTCGCCGCGCTCGACCTGGCGCTGACCCCGCCCCGGGCACCTCACTGCCCGGTGGTTTTCTAGCTACCCCGCCGCGGACGGCTTTTCAGCGGCGCCCAGCCGTACTACCGTCGCGGCAGGGGCCGACGCGGCCCGGGAAGGCGGTACCGATGGGGCGGACGCACATCACCCTGTCGGCCGCGATGCGCGCACGCGACGTCTCGCGTCCGCGGCCCGGCGACGCCGAGCCCCCGCCCGACGGTGCCCCTTCCGCCGAGAGCACCGCCTCCGGCCCGGAGACGGGCGACGGAGGGTCCGGCGGGTCCGCCCCACGGCAGCGCAGCGGGCCCGCCGCACCCGCCCGCCCCGAGGACCTGGTGGTCCCTCCCCCGCCCCGCCCCCGGCGCGGCAGGCGCGCCCGCCGGCGCCGCTGACCCCGGCGCCCCGCGGCACGGCCCGGCGCAGACCCGGTGTCCTGAGTCGCCGATCCGACCTCCGTTGACCTTGACGCTGCCGCCTCCCCAAAGCCGGTTGAGACGGCGACGCCCCAAGACCAGCAGGGAATGGGCGGTGCCGTATGCGGGCGGGACAGGGCGCGGCGCGGCCTTCCGGACGCGCACGCTCCGGACACGCGTCGGCCCCGCGGCCCTGCCCGGGCCGCGGGGCCGACGCACGCCGTGCGGGCGCCCTCTCTCCGCGGCGGTCTACGGCAGCGGCGGGAGCTCGCCGGTCCGCTCGTAGTCGGTGAGCATGCCGATGCGCCGGCTGTGCCGCTCCTCGCCGCTGTAGGGCGTGCCGAGGAAGAGCTCGACGAGGCGGACCGCCTCCTCCGTGCTGTGCATGCGGGCACCGATGCCGATCACGTTGGCGTCGTTGTGCTCGCGGGCCAGGACCGCGGTGTCCTCGCTCCAGGCCAGCGCGGCCCGGACGCCCTTGACCTTGTTGGCGGCGATCTGCTCGCCGTTGCCGGAGCCGCCGATCACCACGCCCAGGGAGCCCGGGTCGGCGGCGACGCCCTCGGCGGCGCGCAGCACGAAGGGCGGGTAGTCGTCGACGGCGTCGTAGACGGCCGGCCCGGCGTCCACGACCTCGTGCCCCCGCTCCTTGAGCCAGGAGACGAGGTGCTCCTTCAGTTCGAAGCCTGCGTGATCGGATCCAAGATAAACTCGCACGCCCCCAGTGTGGCAGGTCAGCCGGGGTGGAAGC
>Ga0079224_100007238_pt1 | contig 14851 bp, 7 predicted proteins | sample Stecom2015_FD_80414 | JGI IMG/M metagenome (GOLD analysis project Ga0079224, IMG submission 80414) | Agricultural soil microbial communities from Utah to study Nitrogen management - Steer compost 2015 | ecosystem: Environmental > Terrestrial > Soil > Agricultural land | place: USA: Utah...
ATGGCCCTTCACAAGGGAACCCTCTATTTGGGAAGCAATACGGGGGTGTACACTTTTGAAGGGGACCAATTGAAATTTGTCGATGGCTCCCAGGGCCACGTATGGGACCTGGTCGAGGTGGAGGGCGATCTGTTGATCGGGCACAATTCGGGCACCTATATGCTGGATGAGGGGGTCTTCCGTCCCCTGACCACCAGTACGGGGGGATATCAGACCATCAAGGTCCCCAACCGGGAGGCCACTTATGTACAGGGGACCTATAACGGCATCCTGAGATTTGTAAAGGAAGAGGACGGGCAGTGGACCATAGACAAGGTCAAGGGCTTTGATTTCCCGGTAAAGTACCTTTGTTTCGAAAGCCCGAACCTGCTTTGGGCCGCCCATCCCTACAAAGGCTATTACAGGATCCATTTCGAAGGGGAGGACTACGACAGCATCAAGGAGATCCAGCAGTTCAAGGAAGCGGGGGATCCCAGTGAATACAATGTCAAGGTGTACAACATCAAGAACCATATTGTCCTGGGCAGCGAGGGGCTATGGTACCGGTACAATCCCATAAGCAACCGCATTGTTGAATTTGAGGAGTTTGGGGATTACAAGGGCCTGGAACTGCTCTTTTTTGACAACGGCCACTATTGGTTCGTCGATGGGGAGGACCAAAAGTCCATCATACAGACCGATTTGAAGAGGGACAGTCTCATGGTCACGGACCTGCCGCTGCGGGAACGATTGGTACCCGATTCCCAGAACATGGTCAAGGTAAACGACAGCATCACCTTCATCACCTTGAGCGATGGATTTGCCAAGATCAACCAAAGCAGGCTGAAAAAGCAAATGCTGCAACTGGTGCTCCCCAGCCCCGAACTGATCTTGTTGCGAGATCAACGGGATACCCATCCCATTGGGGGAGAAGACATGAAATTGCCATACAGGCACTCCCAGGCCATCACCATCGAGGTGGCCGCCCCTGAATATTTCTCTCCCCAGTACTATTTTGAACTCAGTGGTCCCAAGGAATATTCCGAATATTCCGAAGTTGGGTTCATTACCTTTCAGAACCTTCCCTATGGGGATTATGAGTTTAAGGTGTCCACTGCCGGAATGGACAATCAGCTGTCGGAACCCAGCAATTTTGGTTTTACCATATCCCCTCCCTGGTACCTTTCCAATTGGAGCCTTGCCCTATACGGCCTATTGGGGGTCCTGTCCGTCTTGTTGGTGCGCAGGTACAACCGAAGGAAGTTGGAACGCAAGAGGCGGGAACTGGAAGAACGCATGGAAAAACAACAACAACAGCGGATGGCCAAGTTGGAAAAGGAGGAATTGGCCAAGGAAATCCGTTTGAAACAGAACGAACTGGCCAGTACCACCCTGAACATTGCCAAGAAGAACGAGATGATGCTCGAGATCAAGAACATGTTGCTGGTGAATAAGGACAAGTTCCCCAATTCACAGCGGTACCGTTCCTTTATTAAAAAGCTGGACGGCTCCATTGAGAACAGTGAGGATTGGAAGCGTTTTGAGGTCAATTTCAAGGAGCTGCACGACGATTTCTTCGAACGGCTCTTGAAAACCTACCCCAACCTGACCCCCAAGGACCTCAAATTGTGCGCCTACCTTAAAATGAACCTTTCAACCAAGGAAATAGCCCCACTGATGGCCATATCGGTCCGCGGTGTGGAAATTCACCGCTACCGCTTGCGCAAAAAATTGAAGGTCGACAGCTCGGAAAACCTCTCAAACTTCCTGATCACCTTTTAAAAATCGATTGAAAAGCGGCAAAATCACTTGCTCTTTGAATACATCAACACTACATCACAATGTTAATTGTTTTTTGGGTCCAATCCGTCATACTACAGCGACACGACTGATTTTAGGCCTTTTTTGGGCTTGCGGCAATGATGTACTTATTATGTATTCCCACTATACGTCAAGCGGTTAAAGTTTTGTTAATTTAGTAAACATCTAACTCAATTTTTGCACGATTATGAAAATTAAAAGCAAACTTTTGCTCATTTCGTTTTTGTTGTTTCAGGCGACCCTTTTTGCCCAAAACAATATTACGGTATCGGGAACGGTAACCGATGATCTGGGCCAACCCCTGCCGGGAACCAGTGTGGTCCTTCAGGGAACCACCACGGGAATCCAGTCCGATTTTGATGGAAATTACATTTTGGAAGACATTCCTGGCAACGGGGTCTTGGTGTTCAGTTATATCGGATTCATCACCCAAGAAATCGCCATCGCAAACCGCAGTACCATCAATGTGGGCATGCAACAGGATCTGCAGAGCCTGGATGAGGTCGTCGTGGTTGGGTATGGAACCCAGCGAAAGGCCGACCTGACCGGTTCGATCGTCACGGTATCCGCCGAACAGATCGAAAAAACCCCATCGGCCAACCCGGTACAGGCCCTTCAGGGACAGGTTGCGGGAGTGCAGATCGTGTCCTCCGGGAGCCCCGGGGCATCCCCCACGGTCCGTATCCGGGGTCTGGGCACCTATTCGGATGCGACCAGTGTCCTTTATGTGGTGGACGGGATGTTTTACAGCAACATCGATTTTTTGAACCCCAGCGACATCAAGACCATGAACGTGCTCAAGGATGCCTCATCTTCCGCCATATACGGGGTTCGGGCTGCCAATGGGGTGGTCATCATCGAGACCAAGTCCGGGAGCAAGAACAGGAGGCCACAGATTGAGTACAATGGGTATACCGGCATACAACGGGCCCAGGATATACTGCAGATGGCCAATGCGGAACAGTTCGTCACCATGGCCGTGGAATCGGGCGCCCAGCCGGATGTACAGTTCGTGCTCAACGCCATGCAGCGATACGGAAGGAGCCGTATCAACCCCAATGTTCCCGATGTCAATACGGATTGGTTCGATCAGATCATCCGGGACGGGATCATTCAGAACCATGGCCTGAGTGTGACCGGGGGCACGGAGAACGTTTCCTATGCCCTGGGCACGAATTTCTTCTCCCAGGAGGGGCTTTTGGACATGAAGAACAAATACGAACGCTTCAACATCCGCTCCAAACTGGACATTGATGTCACGGACAATATCAAAATGGGGGTCAACACGGTTTTCAGCAACGCCACCCAATACAGTCCGGAGAATTCCGCCTGGTTCAAGGCCTATTTTGCGGTTCCGATCTTGCCCGTATACGATACGGCCAACACGGCTGCAGATCCGATTCAATTTGCAAATGCCAAAGCCTTGGGGTATAGGGGATCCCAAAACCCCTTCCCCGATATGCTGTTCAACGATAACCGGCTGAAGATCCGCAAGGTCCTGGCCAATATCTACCTTCAAACGGACATCATCAAGGACAAATTGACCTTTAAGACCACCTACAACGTGGATTTTTCTGCCCTCGAGGAGCGCTATGTCAACCTGCCCTTCAATATAGGTTTCGGGGACCAGCGCACTTCCTCAATAAACCGGAGACAGAACAATTATTACAATCAGATCTGGGACAATATCCTTACTTATACGGATACATACAATGAGGACCACAACCTGACCTTGATGGCGGGAACCTCCTTTAGGGACGAATCGGCCAATAATTTTGCGGCCACGGGAAGTGATATTGCGGGAATCGACTACGAGACCTCCTGGTACCTCGACTTTGCCGATCCCCTGACCTTCGACAACAACGTGAACGAGAACAATTCCCGGATCTACGGCCAATCCCTCTTTGGAAGGGCTTCCTATAACTTCAAGGACCGTTATCTGCTCTACGGAACCTTCCGGGCAGACCGGTCTTCCAAGTTCACCCAACAACAGTGGGGGTATTTCCCCGCGGTCGGGGCAGGCTGGGTGATTTCCCAGGAACCCTTCATGGACAATGTGGGCTTCTTTGACTTCCTCAAGTTGCGGGCGGCCTGGGGCCGTTTGGGCAACGACAATGTCAATGCCAGTTCGGGGGCCAATACCATCACCAACACCATCGTGGACCTGGGGGATGTCCCGGCAACGGGCATTACGGCCACCAGTACCTATTCCGACCTGCGATGGGAGGTGGTCGAGGAATTGGATTTTGGGATTAACCTAACCACCTTTGACAATAGATTGTCCTTGGAGGCGGATTATTATATTAGGGATACCGAAGATGCCATCATGCCCGTCTATATCCCGATCGCCAACGTGACAATCGATAGAAATTCGGGCTCCATCCGGAACTCCGGTGTAGAGTTGGCCCTGAACTGGACCGATCAGATCAATGAAGATCTCAACTACACCATTGGGGCCAATTTCACCACCGTGAAGAACGAGACCTTGTCCGTCGAGAACGAAAGTGGCTATATCGATGCGGGCTCGGCGGAGTTCCGTCAAAGGACCATAGTGGGGGAACCACTCTATGCCTTCTACGGCTATGAAAGCACCGGGGTCTATCAAAACCAGGCCCAGATCGATGCCGATCCCACCGCCCAGGCTGCCATAGCCGAGGGCCAGAACATCCAACCTGGGTACCTGATCTACAGGGACAGGAACAACGATGGGGTCATCGACGACGAGGACAGGACCGTGATAGGATCATTCCTTCCCGAGTTCACCTACGGGGGAAATTTGGGCATCAATTACAAGGATTTTGGATTCACCATGAACTTTTACGGGCAGTCCGGGAACAAGATCCTGAACCGCAAACGGGGGGAGATCATTTTTACCAATGACACCAATATGGATGCTGACCTGGCCAAGAACCGTTGGCATGGGGAGGGTACAAGCAACTCCTACCCATCCTCGGCAGGCCTTCGTGCCAGCTGGAACCAAAGACTCAGCAATTTCTGGGTAGAAGACGGGGATTTCTTCAGGATCCAGAACGTCCAGTTCGCCTATACCCTAAGGGGAGACAAATTGGGGGGCAATTCCCCCGATTTCAAGTTCACCCTAACGGCGGAGCGTCCCCTGACCTTGTTCAGCTACAACGGATTCAACCCGGAGGTTCCCAATGGGGTGGACCGGCAGACCTATCCGGTACCGGCCATATATACCATAGGGGTAAATGTTAAACTCTAAAAAAATTGAAATGAAAAATAGTATAAACCCTTTTTATAAATGGATGTTCGCACTGGTCGCGGTGTTTTTCATCCAATCCTGCAGCGATAAGTTTGAGGACATAGAAGGACAGCTCAATGCAGATGACCTCGATTACACCAATACCCAGAATATGATTCAGGCCTTGGTGGGATCCTATCAAGTTTTTGCCACCCGGGGATGGGAAGAGCCTCTTCTGCTCTCGGTCCGGGGGGATGATGTCAATGCCGGCGGCCTGGGGGACCAGCCCCAATACGGGGAAACGGACCTCTATGTCTATCCCCAGGACTATTGGATGTACGGGGCCCTTTGGAACGGCCACTACGGGGACATCGTAAAACTCAATACAGCAATAGGACTGATCGAGAATTTCAGGGCCTTTGCCGATGCCCAGGGACAACAACGTGCCGATGGTTATATTGCGGAGATAAAGGTCCTTCGTGCTTGGTTGCACTTTAACCTGGCCAGGACCTGGGAGGACGTCTTCATCATTCAGACCACCGAACCGGATGGCGAAATTGCCGACGGTCCGGTCAGCAAGGAGGCCATGATGCAATTCATATCTGCACAGATGGACGAAGCCATACCCAACTTGCCCGATATGCGGCCCAATGAGAGGACCGACATTCCCGGGGGGGTGACCCGCTATACCGCCTATGCCATCAAAGCAATGGCCCATTTGGAACTGCAGGATTATCAGGGAGTGGCTGATGCCTGTGCGGCGATCATCAAATCCAACAAGTTTACCCTTTACCCCGATTTTTATGGACTCTTCAAAAAACCGGGTGAGCTGAGTGATGAAAGCCTCTTGGAAATGCAATATTCCGATTTCGGTGCCTCCAGTGGGGATGTCTTCTATCACCTTTATGCCCCTTATGGACCCCAGGGGTGGACCCCTGCCCGGGAAAATGCCGGTTCCGGTTGGGGCTTCTATGAGCCCAGCATGAAATTCATAAAGTTCATGTTGGATCGGGGAGAGACCATTCGGTTGGAGACCAGTGTGCTGTGGACCGATCGCGGTATAGCCGAATTGCAGAGCGATCCCAATTATGCCACTCTGCCTGGCTTTGTCAACAATACCACCCGGGACGGGGATGTTATAAACGATTACGCGAGGGCCATTTTTGCCAGTGGGAAGCATTATCTGCCCTCGGTACAGATCACCACCGGACGCAACGATTACGGAGGCGGCAAGAACAATATCGTGATCCGTTATGCGGAAATACTCTTGATGTATGCCGAAGCCCTCACCAGGGGAGCTAGCGGCAGTGGAATGACAGCGGACCAGGCGGTGAACATGATCCGCGGCCGGGCCAATATGGGAACCCTTTCCGGGGTAACCTCCGAGCAGGTGATGGACGAGAAATTTGCGGAGTTGGCCATGGAGTGGGGCATTCGGTTCTATGACATGATTCGGCTGGGCAACTTTGATGCCTTGAGCTATGATGGAAGGAGTTTTTCCGCGGACAAGCAGTACCTGCCCTATCCGCAGGCCCAAGTGGACGCACTTCCATCTTTGGGGGGAGGGGACAATTAATTCAAACCAACTTAAAAGGACAGACCATGAAACATATTTTTAAATCCATACTGCTGCTGTTGGGAGCATTGGTCATTTCCTGTGAACAGGGAATCGATCCAATAACCGCAGTGGCCGCGGGCGCCGATCAAACGGCCCCCCAAGTGACCATCACCTATCCGACCGAAGGGACGGTGATCCAGCCCTTTGAGGAGGTCTCCTCCATCGATATTGCCTTTCAGGTGACCGATGATATTGAGGTGAACGAGGTACGGGTCCTAATGAACGGGGCCCAAATCGCCCAATTCAATTCCTTTCCCGACTATAGGATTGTCATGAAGGAAGTGACCTTTAACGGCCTTGGCAACGGGGACCACAAAGTGACGGTCATTGCCACCGATGTGGAGGGCAAGACCACGACCCAGGAAGTGAATTTTTCCAAAACGGCGCCCTACAGTGCACAATTTGACGGGGAAGTACTCTATATGCCCTTCAATGGGGACTATATGGACTTTATCACCTTTCAACATGCCGGGGTGGTCGGCAATCCGGGTTTTGCCGGAGAAGGCTTTTTGGGCTCCAATTCCTATCAGGGAAGTCCGGATTCCTATTTGACCTTCCCCTTGGACGGTTTGAAGAGCCCTGAATTCAGCGCCGCCTTCTGGTATAAGATCAATCCCAATCCGGTCAATGCAGGCATATTGTCCATAGGGGACAATGCCGACGACCGAAATCAGGGTCTACGCTTCTTCAAGGAAGGCTCCGCGGAATCCCAGGTCTTTAAACTCAATGTGGGGACCGGAGCCGGGGAGAGCTGGAACAATGGGGGCGTACTCGATGGGACCACAGGGGAATGGGTGCATATCGCCATCTCCATCTCCCAGACCGAGACCAACATCTATTTCAATGGGATGGAAACCCAAAAAGGCGTGATGACCGGACCCATAGATTGGACCGGTTGTGAGGAATTGGTGATCGGTTCCGGAGGGCCTACCTTTGATTACTGGGGCCACGGTTCCGACGGCAGTGCCCTGGACGAACTCCGCATCTTCAACAAGGCCATCACCCAGGACGAGGTACAGATCATGATCAATGCTTCCGACCCCTATATCCCGACCTTTGCGGGGGAATCGTTCTATATGCCCTTTGACGGGGATTTCATCGACCTGATAGGAAGCAAGGTGGGGGTCCCTGTGGGTTCCCCGGGCTTTACCGATGAGAGCCAGGTCGGGGGACAGGCCTATCTTGGCGCCACGGACAGTTATCTCAATTATCCGGCCGAAGGCCTGATGACTCCCGAATTCAGTGGATCCTTCTGGTACAAGGTGGATGCCAGTCCGGATCGGGCAGGAATCATAACCATAAGTGACAATGCCGACGACCGCTTCCAGGGCTTTAGATTGTTCCGGGAAGGTTCTGCCACCGAACAGCGTATCAAATTGAACGTGGGGACCGGTGGGGGAGAAAGTTGGAACGACGGTGGGGTCATCGATGTGACCGCCGGGGAGTGGGTACATATTGCCTTTACCATTGCCAGTGACAAAAGCACGATCTACTTCAACGGTACCGAGGTCCTTTCCTCGGCCATGTCCTCGCCCATTGATTGGACGGGATGTAACACCTTCAACATAGGTTCGGGAAGCCCGACCTTTGAGGTTTGGAACCATTTATCCGATAACAGTATCATCGATGAACTTCGGTTCTTCGACAGGGCATTGACCGCCGAGGAAGTGGCGGCAGTGGCCGGGGGAGAGGTGACGCCCAAGAATTTTGGATCCACGCTCTATATGCCCTTTGACGGAGATTTTGTAGAAGCCAATGACAATGTGGAGGCCACGGTGGTGGGAACCCCTGGATTTGCGGGGGAAAGTTCCAAGGGCACCGATGCCTATGCGGGCGCGGCCGATTCCTATTTGACCTTCCCCATTGATGGCCTGTTCGCCAATCAATTCAGCGGGGCCTTCTGGTACAAGGTCAATACGGATCCGGACCGGGGAGGGATTCTAACTGTGAGTCCTCCCATGAACGGGGCGGACAACAACCTATCGGCCGGGTTCCGCTTGCTCCGGGAAGGCAGCGCCACCGAACCCAGGATCAAACTCCATGTCGGAAGTGATGCGGGTGATGTCTGGAACGACGGGGAAATTCTGGCGGTGAACGGGGAATGGGTGCATATTGCCTTTACGGTCAGTGATACGGCCACCCTGATTTATATCAATGGGGAGCCTGTCGCCAATACCGGCGATATGACCGACAAGACCGTCAATTGGGCCGATTGTGAAATCCTGTCCATAGGATCCGGAGCCCCCAATTTTATCGGCTGGAACCATTTTTCGGATTTGAGCTTTATCGATGACCTCTATCTCTTTGACCGGGCATTGACCCAGGAGGAAATACAGGAAATCATGAATAATTAATGGGTGCCAAAAGGGCACCGGACAATAATGCAAGTTGGTTCTATGAGGTTAGTTTTAGTTCAATTGGTCCTTGTATCCCTGATTCTGGGGTGCAAGGACCATAATAAAGAAAAAGAGGGGGATTCGACCGTGGAAGCTTCAACAGATACGGCCCGGTTGGATAAAGCCCTGATGGATTCCATTCAGTATCAAACCTTCAATTATTTTTGGGAGGCGGCGGAGCCCATTTCGGGCCTGGCCCGGGAACGGTTGCACATGGACAATGTATATCCCACCCACGATAAAGACATCATAACCACCGGGGGTTCCGGATTCGGGTTGATGGCCATTCTGATGGGGGTGGAACGCGACTATATCACCAGGCAGCAGGCCCTGGAACGCTATGAACAGATCGTGGATTTTCTGGAAAAGGCGGACCGCTTTCACGGGGCATGGCCCCATTGGCTCTATCCTTCCGGAAAAGTGGCCCCTTTCAGCAAAATGGATATTGGGGGCGACCTGGTCGAGACCGCATTTCTGGTACAGGGCCTGTTGACGGTACGGGAGTACTTCAAGGATGGCAATGAAAGGGAACGTCAATTGGCCCAAAAGATCCAACAGCTCTGGGAAGAGGTGGAATGGGATTGGTACACCAAGGGCGGGGAGGATGTCCTCTACTGGCATTGGAGTCCGGAGTATGAATGGCAAATGAACTTTCCGGTGGGGGGCTACAACGAATGCCTGATCATGTATATACTGGCAGCGGCTTCCCCCACACACCCCATCGAAAAGAGCGTATATGAAAAGGGTTGGGCCAGGAACGACTCCATCAGCAGGGACACCACCTACTATGGACTGGAGACCGAACTGGACCACTACGAACACGACGATGCCCCGGTGGGTCCCATGTTTTGGGCCCATTATTCCTATTTGGGATTGGATCCCAACGGTCTGAAGGACCAATATGGGGACTATTGGAAACTGAATGTCAACCATGCCTTGATCCAATATAGGTACGCCGTGGACAATCCGGAAGGCTATGAGGGTTATGGAGAGGATCTCTGGGGCCTGACCTCAAGTTATTCCGTCAAGGGCTATGCAGGGCATAGGCCGGGCAACGATCACGGGGTGATTTCCCCCACCGCGGCCCTTTCCTCCATGCCCTATACCCCAAAGGAGAGCAAACGGTTCCTAAGGTATATGTACAGCGAACAGGACAGCCTAATAGGGACCTATGGGCCTTATGACGCCTTCAGCCTGGAACACGATTGGTATGTGCCCCGCTATCTGGCCATTGACCAGGGCACCATCCCCGTAATGATCGAAAATTATAGGACCGGGATGTTCTGGAAACTGTTCATGGCCAATGAAGAAGTATTGGCCGGCCTTAAAAAACTGGGCTTTGAGAGCCCGTATCTGAAGAATGACGATTAGAAAAACATTTTCCCTGATCTTACTTTTGGCCCTGTTCGGTTCCTGTGGCGGTGGCGATGATTATGTGTATGAACCCGTGTCCCCGGTCATTCCGGGGGAGGAACCCGAGGAGCCCGTTCCCAGCATTGGGGACAATGAACTCATGGATTTGGTACAGCGGGAAACCTTTAGGTATTTCTGGGACTTTGCCGAGGAAAATTCGGGTGGGGCCCGGGAAAGGTACCATCCGGAGGATCCGGGCAGGGATGCCCATGTGGTGACCTCGGGGGGGACCGGTTTTGGTCTTATGGCCCTTTTGGTGGGCATGGAACGGGGCTATATCAGCCGGGAGCAGGGTGTGGAGCGACTGACCCTCCTTTTGGATTTTCTGGAGGGAGCGGACCGCTTCCACGGAGCCTGGTCCCATTGGATCAACGGGGCCACCGGCGCGGCCATCCCCTTCAGTTCCATGGATGATGGAGGGGATTTGGTGGAGACCGCCTTTCTGGCCCAGGGACTTATCTGTGTGGTGGAATATTTCAAGAATGGAAGCGAAGCCGAGAAAGCCCTCTCCCAACAAGCGGATCAGCTCTGGAAGGAAGTGGAATGGGACTGGTATACCCAGAACCAAAACACCCTGTATTGGCATTGGAGCCCCAACCACGGTTTCGGCATGAATTTGGAGCTCAAGGGCTATAACGAGGTCCTGATAAGCTATGTGTTGGCGGCCGCTTCCCCCGATCACTCAATAGAAAAGGAAGTCTATACCAATGGATGGGCTTCCAACGGGGCCATCAAATCTTCCAACAACCAGTACGGTTTCCCCCTTGTGGTGAAGCACGCGGGTTCCGGGCAATTTGGGGGACCCTTGTTCTGGGCCCATTATTCTTATTTGGGCCTTGACCCCAAGAACCTTTCTGACGAATATGTCAATTATTGGGAGGTGAACCTCAACCACAGCAAGATCAACCACGCCTACTGCGTGGAAAATCCAAAGAATTTCATTGGCTATGGCAAGGATTGCTGGGGCCTGACGGCCAGTTATTCCAGGAATTCCGATGGCAGTATGGGCTATAATGCCCACAGCCCCTCGAACGATACGGGGGTGATTTCGCCCACGGCCGCCATAGGCTCCATAGTGTATACCCCCCAGGAATCATTGAGGGCCATGCATTACTTTTACAGGAACAAGGATAAGCTTTTGGGTCCTGCCGGCTTTTATGACGCCTTCAGCCCCCAATACAATTTTTGGGTGGCCAAGGCCTATCTGGCGATCGATCAAGGTCCCCAGATCATCATGATCGAGAATCACCGTACGGGACTTCTATGGAAGCTGTTCATGGCCAATGGGGATGTACAAAACGGACTTAAAAAACTCGGATTCTGATATGAAAACAGCAATGGTGTTGCCCTTGATCTTATTTTGTTTCGCCTTGGGAAATTCCCAATGGCAAAACAACTATGAAGCCAAACTGTACATCGATGGGACCGATACCCTGAGGTATCGAATCCTCTATCCCAATAATTTCGACAGCACCAAAAAATACCCCTTGCTGCTGTTCCTGCACGGGGCCGGGGAACGGGGCATTGACAACGAAAGCCAATTGATCCATGGGGCCAAGCTCTTTGCGACGGATTACCTGAAGGAGCGGCACCCGGCAATCGTGATCTTTCCACAGTGCCCAAAAGAGGACTATTGGTCCAAGGTGGAGGTGGACCGGAGTTCCTATCCCCTAAAATTGAATTTCGACTACGAAGGGGGACCCACCAAGGCCCTGGGACTGGTCATGGACCTTTTGGACCAAAGCCTGGCCCAATCCCATATCGATCCCGATAGGGTATACCTCATGGGCCTTTCCATGGGGGCCATGGGCAGTTTCGAACTTTTGGCCCGTAGGCCGGAAACCTTTGCCGCGGCCATTCCCATCTGCGGGGGCGGAGATCCCGAATCCGTGGGGGCCTATGCCAAAGGGATCGCCCTGTGGGTCATCCATGGGGCCCGGGACAATGTGGTGGACCCACTGCAGTCCATGGAGATGGTTTCAGCCCTATTGGGGGCAGGGGCCCATCCCAGGATGAGCCTGTACGAATTTGCAAATCACAATTCCTGGGATCCCGCCTTTGCAGAGCCCGAGCTGCTGCCCTGGTTGTTTTCCCATAAAAGAACAAAACCTTGAGATGATGAAACGCGGCATTATGTATGGAAACCTTTTGGTTTTGGGCCTGCTTCTGGGCTGCTGCCTGCCGGTGTCGGCACAGCAACAGACCTATTGCAATCCCATAAACATCGATTACGGGTATACCCCGATCCCAAATTTTGCAACCCATGGAAAACATCGGGCCACAGCGGATCCCGTGATTGTCAACTTCAAGGAGAAGTACTTTCTGTTTTCCACAAACCAGTGGGGCTATTGGTGGAGCGATGATATGTACGATTGGAAGTTTGTGCCCAGAAAGTTTTTAAGGGAGCGCAACAAGGTCTATGACGAACTCTGTGCCCCGGCCGCCTTTGTGATGAAGGATGAGCTCTATCTGATCGGCTCGACCCATGGGCCGGCCTTTTCCCTATGGAAGAGCAAGGATCCCACCGAGGACAATTGGGAAATTGCCGTGGATTCCCTCAAGGCAGGCGCCTGGGACCCGGCCTTCCTGTATGAGGAGGACACCGACAAGCTCTATATGTACTGGGGATCGAGCAATGTCTATCCGCTGTTGGGCACCGAGATCAACACCAAGACCCTACAGTCCGAGGGCTTTGTCAAACCCTTGGTCGCCCTGGCTCCAGAGGACCACGGCTGGGAACGTTTTGGGGAACACAACGACAACACCTTTTTGCAGCCCTTTTTGGAAGGGGCCTGGATGACCAAGTACAATGGAAAATATTACCTGCAGTACGGGGCCCCGGGCACCGAGTTCAGCGGGTATGCCGATGGGGTCTATGTCAGCGACAGCCCGTTGGACGGGTTCAGGTACCAATCCCACAATCCCTTTTCCTATAAGCCTGGGGGCTTTGCAAGAGGAGCGGGCCATGGGGCCACCTATCAGGACAATTTTGGAAATTGGTGGCATATCTCCACGATCATCCTCAACAAGAAGAACAATTTCGAGCGCCGCCTGGGCATTTGGCCGGCAGGCTTTGATGGCGATGATGTGATGTACGCCAATACGGCCTATGGGGATTACCCCACCTATCTTCCCCGGGAAGGGGCGGACCATATCCAGGGCCTGTTCACCGGCTGGATGCTGTTGAACTACAACAAACCCGTACAGGTGTCCTCCACCTTGGGGGGACTGCAGGCCAATTTCGCGGTGGACGAGGATATGCGAAGCTATTGGAGTGCCAAATCCGGAGATCGGGGGGAATGGTTGCAGACCGATCTGGGGGAGGTTTCCACCATCCGGGCCATTCAGGTCAACTACGCGGACCAGGATGCGGAATTCCTGGGCAAATCCTCAGGGGTCCACCACCAATACAAGATCTATGGTTCCAATGACGGCAAAAAGTGGAACCTTTTGGTTGACAAGAGCAATAACAAGACCGATGTGCCCCATGATTATATCGAATTGGACCGGCCGGCAAAGGCCCGCTTTTTGAAGATCGAGAACATAAAAATGCCCACCGGCAAGTTTGCCCTGAGCGGGTTCAGGGTATTCGGCCAGGGAGGGGGGGAACGGCCCGGACCTGTGGACAATTTCATCGTTTTGCGCGCGGACCCAAAGAAATTCGGGGAACGCAGAAGCGCATGGCTGCGATGGCAGCAGAACGATCGGGCCGATGGTTATGTGATCTATTTTGGGAAAGATCCGGACAAACTCTACGGCAGCATCATGGTCTATGGGGACAACCAGTATTACTTCTCCGGAATGGACCGTACCGATGCCTATTATTTTCAGATCGAAGCCTTCAACAATAACGGGATTTCTGATGGGACCCCGGTGATCGAATCAAAATAGACCCTTAAAAATATATTTTACCATGAAATCCATAAAATTACTCTTTGTCCTTGTGATTCTGGGGAGCTGTACCCCCAGGGAAGGGATTCCGGAAGTGGAGGCCCTCCTGCGGCAAATGACCTTGGAGGAGAAAATCGGCCAATTGAACCTGTTGACCCCTGGGGGCGGAGTGGCCACCGGATCGGTGGTCAGTGAAAATGTGGAGGCCAAGATCAAGGCCGGACAGGTGGGGGGCATTTTTGGGGTCACCGGCCCAGATCGGGTGAGAATGGCCCAGGAATTGGCCGTGGGGGAAAGCCGTCTGGGAATTCCCCTGCTCATAGGATCTGATGTGATCCACGGCTATAAGACCACCTATCCGATTCCCTTGGGCCTGTCCTCGAGCTGGGACATGGAGCTGATCGGGCAGGCGGCCCGAATGGCCGCCCAGGAGGCAACGGCAGATGGCATCAACTGGAACTTTTCCCCCATGGTGGACATATCCCGTGATCCCCGTTGGGGACGGATCGCCGAAGGGGCAGGGGAAGA
>Ga0079224_100007239_pt1 | contig 14851 bp, 11 predicted proteins | sample Stecom2015_FD_80414 | JGI IMG/M metagenome (GOLD analysis project Ga0079224, IMG submission 80414) | Agricultural soil microbial communities from Utah to study Nitrogen management - Steer compost 2015 | ecosystem: Environmental > Terrestrial > Soil > Agricultural land | place: USA: Utah...
CTGGTCGTCGTGCATGCCGACGACCTCAGCGTGCTGCTGCTCGAGCGCGCCGATCATCCCGGCTTCTGGCAATCGGTGACCGGCAGCCGCGCCACGCTCGACGAGCCGCTGGTCGAGACGTGCCGGCGCGAGGTGCGCGAGGAAACCGGCCTGGACATCGACCGCTACGCGCTGTGCGACTGGCAGCTCGAGAACCGCTACGAGATCTATCCGCACTGGCGCCATCGCTACGCGGACGGCGTGACGCACAATCTCGAGCACGTTTTCGGGCTGCGCCTGCCCGCGCCGTGCCCCGTCACGCTGGCGCCCCGCGAGCACCTGCGCTTCGAGTGGCTGCCGTGGGAGCGCGCCGCCGAGCGCTGCTTCTCGTGGAGCAACGCACAGGCGATCCGCGAGCTGCCGCGGCGCGCGGCGCAGTGCAGCCGATGAAGACCTTCGTGCAGCGCAAGGCGGCGCAGGCCAAAGCGACGCGGACGCGGGAGACCGCGCGCGGCACCCGGCCGGCGCAACCGCAGCGCCGCCTCGTCTGGGCGCCGCGCGGCACGCTGCAGGAGGCGACGCCGCAGGACGACGCGCAGAAGGGGCGCTGTCTGCGCGTGTCGACCTACAACATCCACAAGGGCGTGCTGCGCGACTTCACCGGCTTGCGGCGCGTGGCACGCATCCACGAGCTGCGCGCGCGCCTGCACGAGCTCGACAGCGACCTCATCTTCCTGCAGGAGGTGCAGGGCCAGCACCAGCGCTACGCGCGCCGCTTCGCGCACTGGCCGGCCGAATCGCAGGAGCTCTTCCTCTCGCGCTCGCCGAGCGCGCAGCAGGCCTTCCAGACCGCCTACGGCCGCAACGCGAGCTATCTGCACGGCCACCACGGCAACGCGCTGCTGTCGCGATTCCCCATCATCGGGCTCGAGAACCGCGACGTCTCCGACCACGCGCTGGAGAAGCGCGGCGTCCTGCGCTGCACGATCGACGTCGGAGGTCGCAGGGTGCACTGCTTCGTCGTGCATTTCGGGCTGCTCGCGGCGAGTCGCGAACGCCAGCTCGACGCGCTGCTCGAGTGGATCGAAGGCGAGGTGGCCCCCGAGGAGCCGCTGATCGTCGCCGGCGACTTCAACGACTGGCGCAACACGCTGTCGCAGCGGCTGTGCTCGAGCATCGGCGTCGTCGAGGTCTTCGACGCCGTGTATCCGCGCGCGGAAGCGTTGCAGCGCGCCGCGTATTTCGTTCGCGACCGCCTCGCCGGCGTGGGTGCGCTGCCGCCCGTGCAGATCTCGCGGATGCCGCGCATGGTCCGCACCGCGCGCACCTACCCGGCGCTCGTGCCGTGGTTCCGGATGGACCGCATCTACCAGCGCGGCTTCCGGGTGAGGTCGGCCCGCGTGCTGCGCGGGCTCGAGTGGGCGCGGCTCTCCGACCACAGCCCGCTGGTCGCCGACCTCGAGCTGCCCGAAGCGGGCGAATGAGGGGGCGCTCGGACGCATCCCGCGTCCGGGTCGCGCGCTCCGGCGTCGATACCCGGCCGCACGACGGCGAAGCGCATCGCGTCTCGCTGCGGTGGTACGAGAGCCTGAAGCCGCGCATGCAGCGCGGCCACGAGATCGAGCTGCTCGAGTCCGGCGTGCAGTACTTCCCCGCACTGGAACGGGCGATCGACGCCGCGCGCGACAGCGTCTATCTCGAGACCTACATCTTCGAGAACGATCCGAGCGGGCGCCGCATCGCCGGCGCGCTCGAGCGCGCGGCGCGCCGGGGTGTGCGCGTGCACGTCGTCGTCGACGGCTTCGGCACCGCGTACATCGCCCCGGAGTGCGCGCAGACGATGCGCGAGGCCGGCGTGCTGCTCGAGGTGTTCCGCCCCGAGCGGCGGCGCTACTCGCTCGACCGTCAGCGGCTTCGCCGCATGCACCGCAAGATGGTGGTCGTCGACGGCGAAGTCGCGTTCGTCGGCGGCATCAACGTGCTCGACGACTACCACGATCCGAACCACGGCGCACTCGATCATCCGCGGCTCGACTATGCGGTTCGCGTGCGCGGGCCGCTCGTCGCCCATGCGCACGTCGCGGCCGCGCGACTGTGGTGGGAGACGGCGACCGTGAACCGTCTGGCGCGCGGCGGCAAGGAGGCCGGGGGCGACTCGCTGCACCTGCCGGAGCCGGTGCGCAGCGACGTCTCGTCTTCGGGGCGCATGCGGGCGGCGCTGATGCTGCGCGACAACCTGCGCCATCGCCGCACCATCGAGCGCGCGTACCTGCGCGCGATCGGCCGCGCGCGCAACGAGGTGCTGATCGCCTGTGCGTATTTCTTCCCGGGCCGGCGCTTCCGGCGCGCGCTGCTCTCGGCGGTGCGCCGCGGCGTTCGCGTGCGGCTGCTGCTGCAGGGCCGCGTCGAGTACCGGCTGCAGCACTACGCGTCGCAGGCACTGTACGAGCCGTGGCTGCGCGCCGGCATCGAGATCACCGAGTACCGCCGCAGCTTCCTGCACGCGAAAGTGGCGGTGATCGACGACTGGGCCACCGTCGGGTCGTCGAACATCGATCCGTTCTCGCTGCTCCTTGCGCGCGAGGCCAACGTCGCGGTGCAGGACCGGCACTTCGCGCGGCTGCTGCGCGAGCGGTTGAATCGCGCGATCGACGAAGGTGGGGTGCGCGTCGTGCTGCAGCGCTACGCGAAGCGGCCGTGGCAGGTGCGGGCGAGGGACACGGCGGCGCTCGCGCTGGTGCGGCTCGGCGTGGCGTTGGCGGGGCGCGGCGCGGATTACTGAGCCCGCGGAGTCCGGCGCGGCGACGGAAACGGTCGTGGCGTCGAGCGTGCCCGTCGGCTTCGGCGGTCGAGCTCGACGGGTACGACCAAAGCAGCATCGAACACGCGTTGCCCACCGGGTGCTTCGCAGTCGCGGGGCAACCCGACCCGCCCCGGGGCCTCCGAGCGGCCGGGGCAAATTGCCCGCAACCAGCCCCAATGGACAAGCTGCCGCGCGCGCGTCAAGCCTCCCGCATTCGCTCGGCCGCCGCGAGGAAATCGAGCAGGATCGGCGAGCTGTCCAGCAGCGGCTCGTCGCATCCATGGTGGAATTCCGGGTGCCATTGCACCCCCAGCGCGTAGCCCGACCCGCGCCAGCGGATCGCCTCGATGATGCCGTCGGCGCTCGAGCGGGCGTCGACGACGAGGTCTCCGCCGAGCCGGTCGATCGCCTGGTGGTGGATGCTGTTCACGCGAGCGCCCTCGAGCGGGGCGTAGAGCTGCGACAGTCGCGAGTCGGGTTCGAAGCGGATGTCGTGCGAGAGCCGGTCGTAGAGGTCGGCGTCGACGTGCGGGATCGACTCGGGATGCTGCGTGGCGATGTCCTGGATCAGCGTGCCGCCGAAGGCGACGTTCAGCAGCTGCGCACCGCGGCAGATGCCGAGCACGGGCCGGCCCTGCGCCATGAATTCGTGCAGCAGCTCCATCTCGTAGCGATCGCGCACGATGTCGCCCGCCCATTCGCCGCGGATCGGCTGCGCGCCGTACGAGCGCGGACTGACGTCGGCGCCGCCCTGCAGCACCAGGCCGTCGAGCTCGCGCACGTAGCTGCGCACCGAGATGCCGCGCCGCGGGATCTCGGCGCTCGAGCCGAGCGTCGGGATCATCATCACCAGCGCACCGTGCGACATGATCCAGTGGGCGATCGTCTGCTCGAGGTACTGCAGCACCTTGTTGCGGAATCCGAGCTCGCGCGGCGGCGCATGCAGCAGGCGCGCCGACAGGCCGATCTTCAGCGGCCTCCCAGGCATCTTCGGTCGGGTACTGCGTGCGCAGCGTGGAGCGCCGCTCAGCGGCTCCAGCGCAGGCACTGCTGCCGAACGACCTCGGGGAGCAGGTTCTCGCGCTCGTAGGTCTGGCGGATCCACGTCGCGTCGTTGCCCAGCGCTCCGATGTCGTCGCGCACGCGCCGGCATGCGTCCTCGGCACCGAGCTCGATCGCGTGCTGCTCGATCTCGGCGAGCGTCTCGGCGATGTCCTCGCGGATCGTGCGGTGCTCGCCGGTCTGCGGATCGACGAAGGTGCCGTCGAAGCCGAAGCGGCACGCCTGGAAGCGGTTGAAGGTGTAGACGAGGTAGTCGTCCTCGACGGGCCGGAACGGCTGCTCGAACGACAGCCAGCGCGCCACGCACTGGATGTAGGCGGCGAGCGCGGCCGCCTTCTCGATCGTCAGCGGCGTGTCGAGCACGCGCACCTCGATCGTGCCGAACTCCGGCTTCGGCCGGATGTCCCAGTAGAAGTCCTTCATGCTCTGCACGACGCCGGTGCGCGCCATCTTGTCGAAATAGCGCGAGAACTCCTCCCAGGTGAGCGTGAAGGGCGCGCGTCCCGACAGCGGAAACGCGAACACCGAGTTCAGCCGCGCCGAATGGAAACCGGTGTCGATGCCCTGCACGAAGGGCGAGGACGCCGACAGCGCGATGAAGTGCGGGATGAAGCGCGAGAGTCCGTGCAGCAGCACGAGCGCCGCGTCGGGCCCGGCGCAGCCGATGTGCACGTGCTGGCCGAAGATCGTGAACTGCTTCGACAGGTAGCCGTACAGCTCGGAGAGCATGTGGAAGCGCGGCGTGTCGTAGATGCGCCGCTGGCTCCAGTCCTGGAACGGATGCGTGCCGCCGCCCGACAGGCCGATGTTCAGCTTGTTGGCGCAGGTCACGAGCACGTCGCGCAGCTCGGCCAGGTGCGAGCGCGCCTCCGCATAGTCACGGCACACGCCGGTGGACAGCTCGATCATGCTGCCGGTCATCTCCGGCTTCACCTCGCCGGGCAGCTTGCGCTTGCCGACCAGGCGCAGCAGATCCTGCGCGCCGTGCGTGAGGTCGAAGTCGTGCGTATTGACGATCTGCAGCTCGAGTTCGAGGCCGAGCGTCAATGCGCGCGATTCGGCGAAAGCTTCCAGGGGCATCGATTCCCTCCCTGCTGCGGCCTGCGGCACCTGCGGCTCCGTGGGCGCTGCCGCCCTCCGTGCCGGGCACCGGGCATCAGCGAATGTTCTCCTCGTTCACCCAGCGCAGCGCCAGGTGCACGGCGATCGGTCCGACCAGCTCGAGGAACGCGATCGCGCTGAACACGGCCGCGGTCAGATGCGATGCGAATTCCGGGTACAGGTTCTGCAGCTCGGTCATCATCACGATCGCGGCGCCCGACATCGGCGCGAGCGTGATGCCGAGCGCAAGACCTTGCCGCATCGAGATCCCGCTCGGCGCCGCGAGCAGCGTCGTGGCGACGAGCTTGGCCGCGGCGCGAGCGACGATCGCGACGGCGCCGAGCGCCGCGCCGGCCACCAGCGTGTCGACCGACCAGACCGAGCCGGTGATCACGAACAGCATCAGCACGAGCGCGCCGCCCGCGGTGCCGAAGTGGCGCGGCCAGATCCACGGCCGCTCGGTGCTGTTGCGCAGCATCACGCCGGCCAGCAGCGGCACGAGCAGCGTCGAGAGATTGGCCATCTTGGTGATCGACAGCGCGAGCAGGATCATCCCGAGCAGCAGCAGCGTCGAGTTCTCGTTGCGCAGGTCGAGCCTGCGGGCGATCAGCGAGACCGTGAAGGCAAGCAGGCCGGCGACGATCGCCGATCCGGCGAGCAGGTACAGCGGATGCGCGAAGGCGCGCACGAGGCTGCCGACGTACTCGGCGTGCAGCCAGCCGAAGACGAACTTGCTCGCGAGCACCGCGTAGAACGTGTTCAGGCCCGTGAGCACGATCATGCGTTCGGTCACCTGCCCCGACGCATCGAACTCGGCGGCCACGCGCATCACGACCGCAGGCGACGTGCCGATCGCGATCGCCGCGATCGCCGTCGCCGTGCGCGGATCGGTGCCCAGCGCGCTCAGCGCCAGGTGCACGGCGATGAACGTGAGCAGCGCCTCGGCCAGGCTCGTCGCGAGCAGCCACGGATTGGTGCGCAGCCAGCGCAGGTTGATGCGGCTGCCGAGCTCGAACAGCAGCAGCGCGAGCGCCAGGTCGACGATCGAACGCAGACCCGGCTTCAGCCCCGGCCCGGTCAGCCCGATGTCGAGTGCGGAGACGATGGTGCCGACGGCCGCGTATCCGACGACGCGCGGCAGGCGCAGCCATCGATAGACGAACTCGCCGAGCAGCGCGGCGATGACCAGCGTGAGCGATACCCAGAGCACGGCGTCGGCCGACGGCGGCCATGCCGGCAGGAAGAACAGGTCGGAGCGCGGATCGCCCGTCATCGAACCCTCCCTTTGGCGCTTCTCGTGGCGGGGCGGCGCGTCATCCGTGCGCCGTGATCGCGCGGGCAGGGCCGGCGCCTTCCTCGTGCGCGGCCTTGCCGACGAGGATGCGCACGCCCGGAGTCGCGTGCACGTCGGCAGCGCCGTCGCGCTCGAAGGCGATCTTCAGCTGCTTGAGCAGTTCTCGTCGCACCGCCCATTGCTCGAGCGGCGCCGTCTTCATCCGCGCGCGCACGAGCATCCAGCCGTCGCCGAGCTGCTCGATGCCGGCGACTTCGAGCCCCCCGAGCATCTTCGCCGAGAAGCCGGGCGAGGCGCGAAGATCCTCGGCCGCCTGCCGCATCAGCTGGAAAGCGCGGTCGACGTCCAGATCGTACGGGATCTGCACGTCGAGGACCGCGTAGGCGAACTCGGTGGACAGATTGGTGACGGTGGTGATCAGCCCGTTCGAGATGTAGTGCACCGAGCCGTCGTAGGCGCGCAGCTTCATGCGCCGCAGGCTGATCTCCTCGACCGATCCGGCCTTGCCGGCGATCGCGACGACGTCGCCGACGCGGATCTGGTTCTCGATCAACAGGAAGAACCCGGTGAAGACGTCCTTGACCAGGCTCTGCGCACCGAAGCCGATCGCGATGCCGACCACGCCGGCCGCACCGAGGATCGGCGCGATCGACACGCCGAGCTGGTTCAGCACCAGCGTCGCGGCGACGACGACGATCACCGTCGAGAGCGACTGGCGCGCAATGCGGACCACGGTGTCGAGCCGACGGCGTTCCTCGATCGTCGACGCGCGCTGCGTGATGCGCCGAAAGAACGGCGCGAGCAGCTGCCACCCGAGATGCCGCAGCAGTGTGGCGGCGAGCAGGATGGCGGCGATCGATACGACGACGCGCAACTCGTCGGCGTAGGGTGACAGCGCTCCGCTCAACCGGTCCCATTGCTCGCGCATCGCGTCTCCTTCGCTCTGGCTTCCTCGTTTCCGGTCGGCCATCGTGGCATCGGCCGGAGCATTCGGGATCCCGCTTCGACCCGGCGGAGCGCCGTGCGGTGCGGCTGCCGTCGACTGCGGCGTCGAGATGGCTCGGACCGGGCCCGAATGCCGCTCGCGCTGCGAACGTGATGGGCGGCTCGAAATTCCGGATGGCGAGCTCGAGGCTCGACCGGTGGTTCAGGGCGCCGTGCAGCGCCGGGTACGGTGCGGCAGACGCGGCCGGTCCCCGGGGCGCCATTCACCGGGGCGCCATTATACGCATCGCTTCCGGGGCCACGCCGACGCCTCGGACCGCGAACGGCCGGGCGAAACCGATGTTCGTCGTGGCGGCTTCGGGACGTTCACGGCTTCGTTGCGGCCCGGCGAAGAGCCGCGAAGAAGGACTGCGAAGAAGGACTACGAAGAGGCACGACCTCCTCGTCGTTTCCGCCGCCCTCGCTCGCCGTGATCGACTCGTCGAATGCCGGCGATCCGCGCATTGCGGATCGGCACACGACCCGTCTTGCGCAGGTGGGAAGCGTCGCGACGCCGACCCCGATGCGCACCGGGTGACTTCGCCCGCAGCGCACGGATCCGCGGTATAGTCTCGTTTTCGAACGGTCGTTCGCAAAACTCCCCGCCGCATGTCGCGCATCGCTCCGCCGTCCGCGTCGTCCCCGAGGCCGCCCCGCAAGCCCACGAAAGGCGAGCGCACGCGTGCGGCCATCGTCGACGCCGCGCTCGAGCTGGCCGCGCGCGAGGGTCTCGAGGGACTCACGATCGGCGCGGTCGCGACGCGGATGCGGATGTCCAAGAGCGGCGTGTTCGCGCATTTCGGCTCACGCGAAGATCTGCAGATCGCGGTGCTGAAGCGCTACGAGCGCGAATTCGTCGACGACGTGCTGCTGCCGGCGCTCGGCGCACCGCGCGGCCTGCCGCGGCTGCGCGCGATCTTCGAGCGCTGGATGGCGCGCACGGCCGTCGAGGCCGGGAGCGGCTGCGTGTGGATCTCGGCCGCCGCCGAATACGACGATCGCAGCGGGCACATCCGCGACGAGCTCGTCTCGATGATCCGCTCGTGGCAGCGCGAATGCACGCGTGCGATCGAGCAGGCGGTCGAGGCCGGGCACCTGTCCGCCGACGTCGATCCGCAGGACCTGCTCTTCGCCCTCTACGGAATCATCCTCGTCGTGCATCACGACGCGCGGTTGCTGAACAGCGCCGACGCGGCGGTGCGTGCACGCCGCGCTTTCGATCGCGTCGTCGCGGCGCATGCACCGAGCATCTCGGCGCGCCCGTCGCCCACCAAAAAGTACGAACGTTCGATCGAGTTCGACTGAACCCTGTCGCATTCCCTCAGGAGCAACGCCATGGCCCGCTACACCCCTCCGCTACGCGACATGCAGTTCGTGTTGCACGAGCTGCTCGACGTCGAGTCGACGCTGAAGACGCTTCCGCCGTACGCCGATACCGGTCGCGAACTGATCGACCAGGTCCTGGAGGAGGGGGGCAAGTTCTGCTCGGAAGTGCTGTTCCCGCTGAACCGCAGCGGCGACGAGGAAGGCTGCCACTGGAACGACGGGGAGGTGACGACGCCGAAGGGCTTTCGCGACGCGTGGCGGCAGTTCCGCGACGCCGGCTGGCCGACGCTCACCTGCGATCCGCAATACGGCGGCCAGGGCCTGCCGATGACCGTCGGCATCGCGTTCCAGGAGATGATGAACTCGGCCAACCAGGCGTGGACGATGTATCCGCTGCTGACGCACGGCGCCTACGATTGCCTGCGCGCCCACGGCACGCCCGAGCAGCAGTCGCTGTATCTGCCGAAGATCGTCTCGGGCGCGTGGATGGCGACGATGTGCCTGACGGAGCCGCAGTGCGGCACCGACCTCGGCATCCTGCGCACCCGCGCCGAGCCGCAATCCGACGGCAGCTATCGCATCTCCGGCAACAAGATCTTCATCTCCTCGGGCGAGCACGACTGGGCCGAGAACATCGTCCACCTGGTGCTCGCGCGGCTGCCGGACGCCCCGTCGGGCACGCGCGGCATTTCGCTGTTCATCGTGCCGAAGTTCGTCCCGAACGCCGACGGCTCGCTCGGCGAGCGCAACGCGGTGCGCTGCGCCCGCATCGAGGAGAAGATGGGCATCCACGGCAACGCCACCTGTGCGCTCGACTTCGACGGCGCATACGGAACGCTCGTCGGCGAACCGAACAAGGGGCTGCAGGCGATGTTCGTGATGATGAACGCCGCGCGCATCGGCGTCGGCATGCAGTCGCTCGGCCTGACGGAGGTCGCCTACCAGAATTCGCTCGACTACGCGAAGGAGCGGCTGCAGATGCGTTCGCTCACCGGCCCGAAGGCGCCCGACAAGCCCGCCGACCCGATCATCGTGCATCCCGACGTACGCCGCATGCTGCTTACGCAGAAGGCGTGGGCCGAGGGCTCGCGCGCCTTCGCGTACTGGATGGCGCTGCAGGCCGACGTCGCCGAGACGCATCCCGATCCGGCCGAGCGCGAGAACGCCGAGGACCTGCTGGCGCTGCTCACGCCGATCGTCAAGGCCTTCCTCACGGACAACGGCTTCGCGTCGACCAACCTGGCGCTGCAGGTCTACGGCGGGCACGGCTACATCCGCGAGTGGGGCATGGAGCAGTTCGTGCGCGACGCGCGGATCAACATGATCTACGAAGGCACCAACACGGTGCAGGCACTCGATCTGCTCGGTCGGAAGGTGCTGCAGGATAACGGTGCGAAGCTGCGCAAGTTCGGCGCGCTGGTCGACGCCTTCGTCGACGAGCACGGCACCGACGACGCGATGGCCGAGTTCGTGAACCCGCTGTCGGACCTGCGCCAGAAGGTCGAGAAGCTGACGATGGAGGTCGGCATGAAGGCGTTCGGCAACGCCGACGAGGCCGGTGCGGCCGCCGTCGACTACCTGCGCGTGATCGGGCACCTGGTGCTCGCCTATTTCTGGGCGCGGATGGCGCGCCTCGCGCTCGACCGGGCCGATGCAGACGACGCGTTCTATCGCGCGAAGCTCGCGACCGCGCGCTTCTATTTCGCGAAGCTGTTTCCGGAGACGGCCGCGCTGGTGCGCAGCATCCGTACCGGAGCGGCGCCGATGATGAACGTCGAAGTCGACTGGTTCTGACGGGCGCAGTCGATGCAGGCGAGCCGTTCCCTTCTGTACGCCGCGTCGCTGGTCGCGTGCCTCGCGACCTTCGCGCCGTTCGCGTTCGCCCAGTCTGCCGATCGTGCCGCCGACGCGCCGCCCGTCCGATCGCATGCGCAGGACGCGCCACGCGCCGCCGGAGCCGATGCGCGGTCGGTCGTGGCGGCGGACGATTCGCCGGTCGGCCTGTGGCGCAGCATCGACGACGAGACGAAGCAGCCGAAGGCGCTGATCCGCATCACCGAGGAAGACGGCGTCTTCGTCGGCCGCATCGAGAAGATCCTCACCGAACGTACCGACGCGGTCTGCGACCTGTGCACCGACGAGCGCAAGGACCAGCCGGTGCAGGGCATGCGCATCGTCGAAGGCATGCGCGCGAGCGGCGACGAGCCCGGCCTCTACGAGGGCGGGCGCATCCTCGACCCGCAGAACGGCAAGATCTATCGCAGCCGGATGCGCGTCGTCGACGCAGGCGAGCGGCTCGAGGTGCGCGGCTACGTCGGCGCGCCGCTGTTCGGGCGCACGCAGACCTGGATTCGCGAGCGCTGAGGCGCTACGCGAGCGAATCGCAACCCGAATCGAAGGACAGCCAAGTGGACAAGTTCATCGTCAGGAAGGCGGCCGTGCTCGGCGCCGGCGTCATGGGCGCACAGATCGCCGCGCATCTGGTGAACGCGAGAGTCGCGGTCGTGCTGTTCGACCTGCCGGCGAAGGAAGGGCCGAAGAACGGCATCGCCGCGCGCGCGGTCGAGGCGCTGAGGAAGCTGAACCCGGCACCGCTCGGGAGGGCCGATCTCGCCGCGGAGATCGAGGTCGCGAATTACGACGACGATCTCGGGAAGCTGGGCGACTGCGACCTGGTGATCGAGGCGATCGCCGAGCGGATCGACTGGAAGCTCGACCTGTATGCGAAGGTCGCGCCCGCGCTGGCGCCGCACGCGATCCTCGCGACGAACACCTCGGGGCTGTCGATCCGCAGGCTCGGCGACGGGCTGCCGACGGAGCTGCGCCCGCGCTTCTGCGGCGTGCACTTCTTCAACCCGCCGCGCTACATGCACCTGGTCGAGCTGATCCCGACGCCGGACACCGCGTCCGCGGTCGTCGACCGGCTCGAGTCGTTCCTGACGACCACGCTCGGCAAGGGCTGCGTGCGCGCGAAGGACACGCCGAACTTCATCGCCAACCGGATCGGCATCTTCGGAATCCTCGCCGCGGTGCGCGAGGCCGAACGCTTCGGGCTCGGCTTCGACGTCGTCGACGATCTCACCGGCTCGAAGCTCGGGCGTGCGAAGTCGGGCACCTTCCGCACCGCCGACGTCGTCGGCCTGGACACCGTCGGGCACGTGATGAAGACGATGCAGGACAACCTGCGCGACGATCCCTTCCATCCGCTGTACGAGACGCCGGCCGTGTTCTCGACGCTGATCGAGCGGGGTGCGCTCGGCCAGAAGTCGGGTGCGGGCTTCTATCGCAAGGACGGCAGGAAGATCCTGCGCTTCGATCCGGCCAGCGGCGACTACGTCGCGGCCGGGGCGAAGGCCGACGAGACGGTCGTCCGGATGCTGAAGAAGAAGACCTGGGGCGAGCGGCTCGCGTTGCTGCGCGAGTCGAAGAACCCGCAGGCGCAGTTCGTCTGGGCGTTGCTGCGCGACGGCTTCCAGTACGCCGCCGCCAAGCTCGAGGAGATCGCCGACAACGCGCGCGACGTCGACCTGGCGATGCGCTTCGGCTTCGGCATGGAGCAGGGCCCGTTCGAGATCTGGCAGCAGGCGGGCTGGTCGCAGGTGGCCGAGTGGATCCGCGAGGACATCGACGCGGGCCGCGCGCTCGCGAAGGTGCCGTTGCCCGCGTGGGTCTTCGCCGGCAAGGTCGCCGAACGCGGCGGCGTGCACCAGCCCGAGGGCTCGTACTCGCCGGCGCGCGACGCCTTCGTGCCGCGCGCCGAGCATCCGGTGTATGCGCGGCAGATCTTCCGTGCGTCGGTCGCCGGCGAGAACGCGCCCGATCCGCACACTGCGGGAACGACGGTGTTCGAGAACGACGCGATCCGCCTGTGGACGCTCGACGAAGGGCGGTACCGCGACGTGCTGATCGCGTCGATCCGCTCGAAGATGCACGCGATCGGCCCCGACGTCATCGAAGGACTGATGCACGGCGTCGAGCTCGCCGAGAAGCGGTATCGGGGCCTCGTCGTCTGGTCGCCCGACGACCCGTTCTCGGTCGGCGCCGACCTGCAGGCGATCCTGCCGGTGTTCATGAGCGGCGGCGTGAAGGCGATCGAGCCGCTCGAGCGCCGCCTGCAGGACGCGATGCTGCGGCTGCGCTATGCGCAGGTGCCGACGGTGGCGGCCGTCTCCGGCATGGCGCTCGGCGGCGGCTGCGAGCTGGCGCTGTATTGCGCCCGTCGCGTCGCGTATCTCGAGAGCTACATCGGGCTGGTCGAGGTCGGCGTCGGCCTCGTCCCGGGCGCCGGCGGCCTCGCCTACGGCGCGCGGCGCGCGGCCGAGGAGCAGCAGGCGGCCCCCGAGGCGTACCTGCTGCACTTCCTGAAGAAGTACTTCACCGCGGCGGCGATGGCCGAGGTGTCGAAGTCGGCGCTCGAGGCGCAGGCCACCGGCTGGCTGCTCGATTCCGACCTCGTCGTCTTCAACCGCTACGAGCTGCTGCATGTGGCGCTGAACGAGGCGCTGGCGATGAGCGAGGCGGGCTATCGCGCCCCGCGGCGGGCGAAGTTCCCCGCGGCCGGACGCTCGGTGCTGGCGACGATCGAGGCGCAGCTGGCGAACCTGCGCGACGGCGGCTTCGCGAGCGCGCACGACTACCACCTCGCGCGGCTGATCGCCGAGGCGATGTGCGGCGGCGACGTCGACGAGGGCACGATCGTCGACGAGGAATGGATCCTCGGACTCGAGCGCCGCGCGTTCCTGTCGCTGCTGAACCATCCGAAGACGCAGGAGCGCGTGATGGGGATGCTGCAGACCGGCAAGCCGGTGCGCAATTGATGTCGGCCTCCGCACAGAACACCGGCCGGGCGGCGATGGACGGATCGGTGCACGAAGGCTCCGCCGCGGCGATGCTCGAGCTCGGCCGCCGGGTGCTCGCCGCGCAGCCGTTCAGCGTGCTGCTCGGCGCGCGGCTCGTCGCCTTCGGCCCCGAGGGTGCCGAGCTCGAGCTGCCGATCACCGAGACGCTGCGCCAGCAGTACGGCTTCGTGCACGGCGGCGTCGTCGGCTATCTCGCCGACAACGCGCTGACCTACGCGGGCGGCGCCGCGCTCGGCACCGAGGTCGTCACCGCGGAATACAAGATCAACTACCTGCGTCCGGCGCTCGGCGAACGGCTCGTCGCGCGTTCCGCCGTGCTGCATGCCGGGCGCAACCAGGCGGTGTGCCGGTGCGACGTCTTCGTCGCGGGCGACCGCGGCGAGACGCTGTGCGCGGTCGCGCAGGGAACGATCGTGCGCTTGTCCCAGGGGCGCACGCAGGCGGACCGCGAAGGGTCCGCGGCCGACGGCGCGCCGTCGATGAATTCGAGGAGTGCTCGATGAACAGGCAGATCCAGGATGTGTACGTCGTGGCCGCCACGCGCGCGCCGATCGGCAAGGCCCCCAAGGGGGTGTTCCGCAACACGCGGCCCGACGACCTGCTCGTGCATTCGCTGCGCGCGGCGCTCGCGCAGGTGCCGTCGCTCGACCCGGCGGCGATCGAGGACGTGATCGTCGGCTGTGCGATCCCCGAGGCGCAGCAGGGGCTGAACGTCGCCCGCGTCGGGGCGCTGCTCGCCGGGCTGCCCGACACGGTGGGCGGCGTCACCGTCAACCGCTTCTGCGCGTCCGGCCTCACCGCGGTGGCGATCGCCGCCGACCGCATCCGGGTGGGCGAGGCAGACGCGATGATCGCCGCCGGCACCGAGTCGATGAGCCAGGTGCCGATGATGGGCAACAAGCCGTCGATCAACCCGCACGTGTTCGCGCGCGACGAGCACGTCGGCATCGCCTACGGGATGGGGCTCACCGCCGAGAAGGTCGCGCAGCAGTGGCAGGTTTCGCGCGAGGACCAGGATGCGTTCGCGCTCGAGTCGCACCGCAAGGCGATCGCCGCGCAGCAGTCGGGCGAGTTCGGCGACGAGATCACGCCGATCGAGATCACCGAGCGCATCCCGCATCTCGGCACCGGCGAGATCGAGTTGCGCAAGCGCACCGTCGCGCAGGACGAGGGTCCGCGCGCCGACACCTCGGCCGAGGCGCTGGCGAAGCTGCGGCCGGTGTTCGCTTCGCCGCGCGGCGTCGACGGCAAGCCCACCGGGATGGGCAGCGTCACGGCCGGCAACAGCTCCCAGACGTCCGACGGCTCGGGCGCGCTCGTGCTCGTGTCCGAGCGGATGCTGAAGCGGTTCTCGCTCACGCCGCTCGCGCGCTTCGTCTCGTTCTCGGTGCGCGGCGTGCCGCCGGCGATCATGGGCATCGGTCCGAAGGAAGCGATCCCGGC
>Ga0079224_100007240_pt1 | contig 14850 bp, 14 predicted proteins | sample Stecom2015_FD_80414 | JGI IMG/M metagenome (GOLD analysis project Ga0079224, IMG submission 80414) | Agricultural soil microbial communities from Utah to study Nitrogen management - Steer compost 2015 | ecosystem: Environmental > Terrestrial > Soil > Agricultural land | place: USA: Utah...
GAGCGCAGCAGGCAGAGCGCAGCAGGCAGAGCGCAGCGCGCCTCAGACCAGGTTGGCGCGGTGGGCCAGCACGACGGCCTGGACGCGGTCGCGCAGGTGGAGCTTGCTGAGCACGTTGGACACGTGGGTCTTCACGGTCGCCTCGCCGAGGTACAGCGTCGAGGCGATCTCCGCGTTGGACAGCCCCGTGCCCACGAGCTCGAGCACCTCGCGCTCGCGCGGGGTGAGCAGACCGAGCCCCGGTGGCAGGTCGGGCGCAGCGGCAGCGCCGCCGGTGCTGCTCGAACCACCACCGGCGCCCGCACCAGCGGCCCCCGCACCACCGGCGCCCGGGCCGCCGCGGTGACCGTCGGCGCCGGGCAGCGTGCGGGGTGCCTCGCCGCCGTCACCGCCGCGCGCGCCGTCCCGTTCCTGCCCCGCCGCCTGCTCGCCCGCCACCATCTGCTCGATCACGCGCCGGGTGATCTGCGGCGCGAGCAGGGCGTGCCCCGCCGCGACGGTGCGCACGGCCTCCACGAGGTGCTCCGGGTCGGAGTTCTTCAGCAGGAACCCGGAGGCCCCGGCCGCGAGCCCGTCGAACACGTACTCGTCGTGGTCGAACGTGGTCAGCACGAGCACCGTGGCGAGGTCCTCCGCGACGATGCGGCGCGTGGCCTCGATGCCGTCCATGACCGGCATCTGCACGTCCATGAGCACGATGTCCGGCCGCAGCTGCCGCGTCAGCTCGATGGCGGCGGCACCGTCGCCCGCCTCGCCGACCACCTCGATGTCGTCCTCCACCGAGAGGATGAGGGAGAAGCCCGAGCGCACGAGGGCCTGGTCGTCGACCAGCAGCACCCGCGTCATCACGCCACCTCTGTCGAGCTCGCCGGGACCTGTGCCGCTACGGGGGCGGCCACAGCGGCCTCCGCCGGGTCGGGCGCGGGCAGGGGCAGCCTCACCCGCACGCGGAAGCCGCCCGTGGCCCGGGGGCCGATCTCCACGACACCCTGGTGGGTCGCCGCGCGCTCCCGGATGCCGAGCAGGCCGAGGCCCGAGCCCGACGTGCCGCGGCGCGCCCGCCCGTCGTCCAGCACCTCGACCTCCGCGTACCCGTGCGCGAACCGCTCGTCCGTGGGGTCGGCGGCACGGATCACCCGCAGCGTCACCGTCGCCGACCGGGCGGTCGAGTGCTTGCGGACGTTCGCCATGGCCTCCTGAGCCGTGCGGTACAGGCTGAGCCCCATCGGTTCCGGCACCACCGCCACGACCCCCTGGGGCTCCTCGACCTGGCGGAACGTCGCGTCGAGGCCGTCGTGCTCGGCGCCGACGAGGGCGGGCAGGTCGGCGAGGCCGGGCTCGGGCGCACGGGAGGCATCCTGCGGGTGGCCGTCCGGCACCGCACGGAGCGTGCCGACGAGGTTGCGCATCTGCGTCACGCCCTCGCGCGACTCCCGCTCGATCGTGACGAGGGCCTCCTCGGCGCGCGCGGGGTCGCGGCCCAGGACGCGCCGGGCGGCCGCGGCCTGGATCCCGATCACCGACACGTGGTGCGCGACCACGTCGTGCAGCTCACGCGCGATGCGCACCCGCTCGGCGACGACGGCCTGGTCCGTGAGGGCCGCGGCCTGCTTCTCGATGGTCACGGCCTGGGCGGCGAGCTGCTCCCGCCGGCGGGCCGCGTGCCACTGCATCTGGCCCGCCACCACGGCACCGCCGAAGAATGCGACGTTCATGACGAGCTGGTAGACGGCGTTGGCGAGGTAGGGCTCGACCGAGCCGGGCCAGTCGGCCGGCGTCGGGTACGACTCGATGATCACCTCGGCGCCCTGCTGCACGGCGAACATCCAGATGAGCCACGTGAACATCGCGACGACGCACGCACCGACCACGACGAGCATCGCTCGCCGGTCACGGGCCCACGCCACGGCCGTGAACAGCGCGACGAAGTACATGATCTGCATCGGCATCAGCACCGTGACGGCCGGGACGGTGAGCCCGATACCGAGCCACAGCGCGTAGACGAGCACGAGCGACACCAGCGGGAACCGGCGACGCCAGGCCAGCGGGACCATGCTCACCACGCCGAGCAGGTAGATCAGCCAGAGCGGCTCGTCCGCTCCCGTCTCCTCGAACAGCCCCATGCTCCGGCCCAGCTCGACCGAGATCGCGGCGAAGACCATGAACGCACCACCGAGCAGGAGGTCGCGCCGGTAGGCGTCCCGTCCGGCGGGGACACGCTCCCAGTCGACGTCCACGCCGAACCATTCCCGCACGCGGCCGAGCGCGCCCCCCGTGGGGCGCGCCGCGTCGGGCTGCGGGGCATCGGTGTGCGCAGGTGCGTCGGGCATGCCCCCAGCCTAGGGACCCGCGCGCGGCGGCGCTTCCGTCTCGAGGCTGAGTCGCGAGGGCCGGAAGGAGGTGGGTGAATCGACGGACGGAGGTACGGCCCCACCCGAAAGTCGGTGGACAGCACCCGCGCCGTGCCGGAAGGTGACGGCATCGACCTCACGAAGGGATCTGTCCGATGACGTTCTGGATCTGCAGCACCTGCGGCGTGGAGCACGAGACGCGCCCGGACGTGTGCGCCATCTGCGCCGACGAGCGGCAGTGGGTGCCCGCCGACGGCCAGCGCTGGACCACGCTCGACGAGCTGGCCGCCCAGGGGCAGCGCATCGAGGTCGAGGAGCTGGAACCGGACCTCTACGGCCTGTCCACGGTGCCCGACGTCGGCATCGGGCCGCTCGCGAAGGTCGTCCGCACGTCGGAGGGCAACCTCCTGTTCGACGTGCCGGGCTTCGTCGACGACGACGCCGTCGCGGCGGTGCGCGACCTGGGCGGGCTGGCGTACATCGTGGCGAGCCACCCGCACATGTACGGCGTGCAGGTCGAGTGGAGCCGCCGGCTGGGCGGCGTCCCGATCCTCGTCGCGGAGGCCGACGCCGGCTGGCTCGCCCGCACCGACGACGCCGTCGAGACGTGGAGGGACGACCGCGAGATCCTGCCGGGCGTGACCCTCACCCAGCCCGGCGGCCACTTCCCGGGCTCCGCGGTGGCGCACTGGGCGTCCGGCGCGGAGGGCCGGGGCGTGCTGCTCTCGGGCGACACGATCTTCGCCAACCCCGACCGCACGTCCGTCTCGTTCATGCGGTCCTACCCCAACCGCATCCCGCTGTCGGGGGCCGTGGTGCGGCGCATCGCCGACCACGTCAGCCGGTTCGCGTTCGACCGGCTCTACAACAACTTCCGCGGCGTGATCCCGGTGGACGCCCGCGGCGTCGTGCAGCGGTCCGCGGAGCGGCACGCGGCCTGGACCAGCGGCGCGAACGACCACCTCACCTGACCCGTACCCGGGTCCGGCCGGAAGCAGCCGGCCGGACCCGGCGGGTCAGCAGCAGCGGGCGCCCGGATCGACGTCCAGGGCCGCGTACCGCTCGCGCCAGTACTCACCCACGGTGGGCACCGGCGCGTCCGGGTGCACACGACGCAGGTGCGCCACGTAGCGCTGGTAGTCGCTCTCACCCAGCACGCCCGTGACGTACCACGTCACGGCGCGCCAGCCGCGCCGCAGGACGCTCACGCGTGCGTGCCCGTGCTCAGCCTGTCCGGGTGCTCGTCGTGGTACGCGCTCCACTGGGCCGCCACCTCCTTCTCCGCGTCGGTGGACACGAGGCCGGACGGCGCGAACGTCGACGACGGCGCATCCGGCTCCTCCGTGGTCGGAAGGCCGCCCGCCCGGACCGCCTTGACGCAGACCCAGAGCGCCACGAGCGCCACGACGAGGACGAGCACCGCGAACACGATCGACAGGGTGCCCTGGATGAACGTGTTGCGGATGACGGCGTCCATCGCGGCGGGGTCTGCCGCCGTGCCGAACGACGTCTCGCCCGCGGCACGGGCGTCGCGGAACGCGGCGTGCTGGGCCCAGTACCCGAGGCTCGGCTCGGGCGAGAAGATCTTCTGGAACGAGGCCGTCATCGTCACGGCCAGGTCCCAGACCAGGGGCACGGCCGGGATCCAGGCCCACCGGACGTAGCCCTTCTTCACGACGACGACGGTGACCACCGCGAGCGCCATCGCCGCCAGCAGCTGGTTGGCGATGCCGAAGAGCGGGAACAGCGTGTTGATGCCGCCGAGCGGGTCGGTGACGCCCATGAGCAGGATCGCGCCCCACAGCCCGCAGACCACGATCGAGCAGATCCAGGCGCCCACGCGCCAGGACGGGTCGCGGAACTTCTTCAGCGGACCGCCGAGGTTGCCCAGAGTGTCGGACAGCATGAAACGGGCCACGCGCGTCCCGGCGTCGACCGTGGTGAGGATGAACAGCGCCTCGAACATGATCGCGAAGTGGTACCAGAACGCCTGGAGGCTCGCGCCGCCCAGGAACGAGCCGAGGATCTGGGACATGCCGAACGCGAGCGTCGGCGCACCACCGGTGCGGGAGATGATCGACTCCTCGCCCACGCTGTCAGCGGCGGCCTGGATCTCCTCGCCGGTGACCGGCGGCCCCGCCAGGCCGAGGCCGTTGACGTAGTCGGCCGCGGAGCCGGGCTCCCCGCCGGTCAGGGTGCCGGGGGCGTTCATCGTGAAGTACAGGTGCTGGTCGATGGAGATGGCGGTGACCAGCGCCATGATCGCGACGAACGACTCGGTGAGCATGCCGCCGTAGCCGATGAGCCGCAGCTGGCTCTCCTTCTGGACGAGCTTGGGGCTCGTACCGCTCGAGATGAGGGCATGGAACCCGGAGAGCGCGCCGCACGCGATGGTGATGAACAGGAACGGGAAGAGGGATCCCGCGAAGGCGGGGCCGTTGCCCTCGATCGCGAAGCTCGACACAGCCGGGGCCTGCACGGCCGGCTGCGCGATGATCACGCCGACGGCGAGCAGGACGATGGTGCCGACCTTCATGAAGGTGGACAGGTAGTCGCGTGGGGCGAGCAGCAGCCAGACGGGCAGCACGGACGCGAGGAACCCGTAGCCCACGATCAGCCAGGCGACGGTCACGGGCTCGAGGGTGAACGTCTCGGCGCCCCACGGGGTGTCGGCGACCCAGCCGCCCGCCACGATGGCGAGGACCAGCAGCACGACGCCGATGACCGACACCTCGGACACCCGGCCGGGCCGGAGGTACCGGAGGTAGACGCCCATGAAGAGTGCGATCGGGATCGTCATGCCCACGGAGAAGACGCCCCACGGCGACTCGGCCAGGGCGTTGACCACCACGAGCGCGAGGACGGCCAGGATGATGATCATGATGACGAAGACGCCGACGAGTCCGGCGGCACCGCCGATCGTCCCCATCTCGTCTCGGATCATCTGCCCGAGCGAGCGACCGCGGCGCCGGGTGGACAGCCACAGGACCAGGTAGTCCTGCACGCAGCCCGCGAGCACGGCGCCGATGATGATCCACAGCGTGCCGGGCAGGTAGCCCATCTGCGCCGCGAGGACGGGGCCGACGAGCGGGCCTGCGCCGGCGATGGCGGCGAAGTGGTGGCCGAACAGCACGCGCCGGTCGGTGGGCGCGAAGTCGCGGCCGTTCTCGTACTGCTCGCCGGGTGTGGCACGGTCGTCCCGCGGTCGCACCACCTTGTACTCGATGAGCCGGGCGTAGAAGCGGTACGCGATGACGTACGTGCCGACGGCGGCGACGACGAAGTACGCGCCGTTGACCGACTCGCCGCGGACGAAGGCGACGAGCGCCCACGCGATCGCGGCGAGGAGCCCGATCGCGGCGAAGACCAGCTTCTTGCCCGTGGTCATGGGGCGGCGGTCGATGACGGCGACCGGGGGGAGGTCCGGGTCTGTCCGGACCAGCTCGACGTGCTCGGGTGAGCGCACAGCGGCCTCCTTGCCGTGAGAGGGCCGGCCCCGTGGGGGGGTCGGGGTCCTGGGGGTTAATTCGTTACCGTGAACTGACCCTAGACGGACAGGAACACCACAGACCAGCCCCTGGCGGGCACCGGGTGTGGGAGCCTCTCCCCGTGACCCTCACCCTGCCCGCCCCGCTCACCGGCCCGGCGCGGCTCACGGCCGCCGTCCTCGTCTCGGCGTCGGCGATCCTGCTGTTCGCCGTCCACATCCGGCCGCTGGCCTACGTGCCGCTCGTGCTCGGCATCGCGCTGGGCCTGTGGGCCGACCGCGCGCTCGGGCGCGACCTCGCGCTGATCGGCGTGGGCATGGGGATCATCTCGCTGATCTCGCTCGAGGCCGACCTCTCCGACGCGGGCATGCTCCGGTTCACGCTCGCGCTCGGCGGGGCGGTGCTCGTGCCGTGGGCGCTGTCCCGCTTCGTGCTCCGGCAGGACACGATCCGGTTTCCCGTGGCCACGGGCCGCCGCTGGGGGCGCGGGCAGTGGACCTACCTGGTCGTCGTGGTCGCCGTCGGCTACCTCGTGCTGCCGTTCTACTTCCTGGGCTCCGGCGCGTACCTCAACTGGCCCGACCTCGACGGGCCCCAGGACGTCTGGCGCCTCTTCGTGGGCGTGAACGCCGTGGGCATCTGGGACGAGCTGTTCTTCATCTGCGTCGTGTTCGCGCTGTACTGCAGGCACTTCCCGGTGTGGCAGGCCAACGTGCTGCAGTCGATGATCTTCGTGTCGTTCCTCTGGGAGCTGGGCTACCGCGAGTGGGGCCCGCTGCTCACCATCCCGTTCGCGCTGGTCCAGGGCTGGATCTTCGCGCGCTTCAAGTCCCTCACCTACGTCGTGACGGTGCACCTGCTGTTCGACGCCGTCGTGTTCGGCGTGCTGGTGCACGGCCACCACCCGGAGCTCTTCGACGTCTTCGTCACGGCCCCGTAGCGCGGGTCAGCGCGTCTCGTCGTTCGTCGACCCCGGCCCGCCGACCGAGGCCAGCAGGTCGCGCACGTCCTCCACCTCGACCCGGATCGCGTCGGCCTCGGCCTGCGCCAGCGCCACGGCCTCGGGGTCGGTGCCTCCCTCGATCTCCTCGTCCGCCGGCTGCAGCCCGCCGTAGTGGTGCTCGACGAGCGCCGCGAGCAGCGCGATGTCGAAGTCGGTGGACTTCAGCGAGGCGATCCCGTTGATCTGCTCGGCGGTGAGCATCCCGTGGTTGCCGCCCTCGTGCGAGTGGGCCGTCGACCCGGCCCGCGGACCGCTGCCGTCGTCGGGCAGCTCGGTGGTGAGCCCGGCGTCGGCCAGCGCGAGCGCCTCCTTGCCTGCGGCGGGCACGGGGATGTCGCGCGCGTCGAGCCAGTCCGCGAGCTCGCGGACCCGCGCGGCGGACGACTCGCCGACCTCGACGGCGAGCTCGAGCACCTCGTCGTCGTCGGACCGGCCGGGCGCGAGCGCGGCGAGCTGGACGGCCTGCGCGTTGTGCTCGACCGACAGCGTGGCGTAGGAGGAGTCGGCGTCCGAGTAGCCCGCGGCCTCCTGCTTGGCCGGGACGAGCACCCCGAGCCACAGCAGCAGCGCCAGCACGACGGCGAGCCCGCCGGCGAGCACGGCACCCATGACCCGCAGCCGCCGCCCGAGGTTGTAGGCCGAGGCGGGCCGGCCGTCACCGGGCGCCCGGTCCGACGGCGGTGCTGTCTCCTCGGCGGTCGACTCCTGGGGCGTCATGTCCGGGAGGTTCCCACACAACCGGCAGCGGACGCCATCACGGAAACCCCTGACGCCCGACGACGGCGGAGGCCCGCCGGCGCGCTGTGCGCACCGGCGGGCCCCGTGACCCAGGTCAGACCTCGGTCAGAACTTCTCCTGCATCTGCGGGTTGAGCGACTTCAGCTTGACCTTCTCGGCCTTGCCGTCGATCGAGTCGTCGATGTCGAACGTGTCGAAACCGATGCCGAGGTCGTTCGAGTAGGCGTAGCCGTTGTAGTAGTACGTCGACCACGTGCCGCCGCTGCTCACGCCCTCACCGCGGTCGAACCAGGCGAGCTCGCGCGGCCGCTTCGAGTCGGTGAAGTCGAACACCGAGACGCCGCCCTGGTACCAGGACTGCACCATGATGTCCTTGCCCTTGACCGGGATCAGCGAGCCGTTGTGGGCCACGCAGTTCTCGTTCTCCGTGTTGATGCGCGGGATCTTGTAGTACGACTGGAACTTCAGCTCCGTCTTCCCGTGCTTGCCCTTGCCCTTCTTGATGTCGTAGATGCCGTTGGCACCGAGCTCCGGCGCGAACTCACCGGTGCAGGTCGCGAGGCCACCGCCGCCGAGCTCGTCCGTGAAGACGACCTTGGTCGCGTCGTTGTTGAACGTGGCCGAGTGCCAGAACGCGAAGTTCTCGGTGTCCCGCACCTGCGCGATGACCTTCGGACGCTCCCGGTCCTTGATGTCCATGAGGATGCCGTCACCCATGCACGCACCCGCCGCCAGGTCGTACTTGGCGTAGGTGGTGATGTCGTGGCAGCCGCTCGTGGTCGAGGCGCTGCGGTCGGGGTCGCCCTCGTAGCCGCCGTCCGGGAACAGGACGGGCGTGGCGACGAGCTGTGCCTTCGTCGGCTGCTTCACCGGGATCTTCACGATCGAGATGAAGTCGTGCGGCGGCTGGCAGTCGGGGAACGTCGCGTTCGGCGAGTACGACGAGACGTACGCGTACAGGTCCTTGCCGTTCTTCGACGGCGCCAGCGAGTGGGTGTGCGAGCCGCACGCGGTCTCGATCGACTTCACGTAGCGCGGCGAGAGCGGGTCGGAGATGTCCCAGATCTTGATGCCCTCCCACGCGTCCTTCTCCGTGGCGGGCATCGAGGTCGAGCTGCACGAGTCGTCGCTGCGGGACGAGTCCGTCGACAGCACGAGGATGTTCTTGTAGACCGAGACGTCGTTCTGCGAGCCCGGGCAGTAGACCTGGACGACCTGCTCCGGGTCGGTCGGGTCGGAGAGGTCGTAGACGGTGAAGCCGTCGTAGTTGCCCGCGTAGGCGTACTTGCCCTGGAACGCGATGTCGGACCCGGTGCCCTGCAGCGCGCCGTTCTTCGGCTGGTTGCTGAGGTGGGTCATCTTGTACGACGCGGTCTCGCCCGGCGGGACGTCCGGATCCGCGACGGACGCCGACGCCGCCGGGCCTGCGAGGCCCACCGCCGCGGCGGCCAGGAGCGCCGTCAGGGCGACACCGGCGGCGCCCCGAACACGTGATCGGGTAAGGGTTGGACGACGCACAGGCGTCACACCTCCTAGATCGGTTGAGGGCAGTGTTGCTCACAGGGACCTCTCAGGACCAGGACTTTCGCGATCTTTAACATGGTGGTGACAAACCACCACCTAGTTCCCGGAACCGGCGGCGACCCGGTCGCAGCACTTGGTAGATTCCGGCGATGACGTCGTGCAACGGTCACCGGAACCCCATCGGACGACCAGCCGACGACACGACCGTGAGCCCGGACGAGAGGACCGCCGTGGGAATGCTGACAGGGGCCGGACGCCGATCACGTACCCAGATCGCCGCACTCGGCCTGGCCGTGCTCACGCCCGCGCTGCTGCTCACCGCCTGCACGGCCGACGAGGAACCCGAGTCCCCTCCGACGCCGAGCTCCGTGGTGGTGCAGCCGGGCGGACCGGGTGAGCCGAACACGACCATCGCACCGGAGGACTACGAGGGCGCACCGGACGGCGCCCCGTTCACCACCGCGGACGCCGCGTTCCTCACCGACATGGTGTGGCACCACGACCAGGCGATCCAGATGTCCGTGCTCGCCCCGGAGCGTGCGGACTCGGAGCAGCTCAAGACGTTCGCGAAGCGCATCGACGTGGTGCAGGGCAGCGAGATCGACCTCATGACGAGCTGGCTCGAGGAGAACGACCGCCCCGTGCCGCTGACCGCCAAGGGCGGCGACGGCTCCGGGCCGCGCGCCCCGGAGCACGGGCACGACGGCACGATGCCCGGCATGCTGACCGACGCCGAGATGGCCGCTCTCGAGGACGCGTCCGGCGCCGAGTTCGACCGGCTGTACATCGAGGGCATGATCAAGCACCACGAGGGCGCTCTCACGATGTGCAAGGAGGTCGCGGCGGAGGGCAGCCAGGAGCGCGTGCTCGAGCTGGCGAACAACATCGCCGCCGACCAGACCGCCGAGATCGCCCGCCTGCGCCAGATGCTCGACGCGCTGTAGCCGGGAACGACGGCGGCCGCCGGGTCGGAGCGTGCGCTCCGGCCCGGCGGCCGCCGGTCGGTGACGCCGGGGTCAGCTCGCGCGTCGCCGCAGCAGGATCAGGCCCGCGACGGCGAGCAGGAGCCCGAGCGCCGCCACGAGGATGACGACGATGCCGAGCGGTCCGACGACCGCGTCCTCGACCTCGCCGGAGAGCCGGCCGGTCCCCGCCGAGAGCCGCTCCGACCCGGAGGCCAGGTCGGTGGCCCCGGAGGCGAGCTCGGCGGACCCGTCCGCGAGCCGCTGCGTACCGTCCGCGAGGGACGCCGCACCGGCGGCCAGCTTCTGCGTCCCGGCGTCGAGCGTGCCGGTCCCGTCCGCGAGGGTGCGCGAGCCCTTGCGGGCGTCGCCCAGGCCGTCCATGAGCGTGACCGAGCCGTCGGCCAGCCGCTGCGACTTCTCGACCTTCGGGACGACACGGTCGCGCACCTCGACGATGCCGGCGCGGAGCGTGCCGGAGCCGTCGTGGAGGCGGGCCGACCCGTCGACGATCGCGCCCGACCCGGTGTACAGCCGCTGGACTCCGGAGACCAGCGCAGGCGTCTGACCGGCGAGCTCGGCGTTGCCACCGGCCACCTCGGCCGAGCCCGCCAGCAGGGCGGGCAGGCCGCCCTTGAGCTGCCCGGTGCCCGCGGCCAGGTCCGCGCTGCCGTCGGCGACCCGCGCGGCCCCCGCGAGCAGCTGCGGCATGCCCGCGCGCAGCGTGCCCGTACCCGCCGCGAGCTCGGTGCTGCCACCGGCGAGCTCTGCGGCACCCGAGGCCAGGCCTGGCGTGCTCGCCGCGAGCTGGGCGTTGCCCCCCGCGACCTGCTGGACACCTGCCACCAGGGCGTTGCTGCCCTCGTACGCGCTGCCGACGCCGGTGACGTACTGCTGGATCCCCGGCGCGAGCCGGACGATGCCTGCCTGCAGCGTGGCCGAGCCCGTCTTGAGCTGCTCGGCGCCCGCAGCGAGATCCTGGGCCCCGGCTTCGAGGGGAGCGACCCCGTCCGCGACCTGAGCGACCCCTGAGGACACCTCTGCGGCGCCACCGGCGACCTGCTGGGCTCCCGCCGACACGGCCTTCGCGCCCGTCTCGAGGTCGCCGAGTCTGTTCGCCAGGCCGGACGCCCCCTCCTGCGCCTGCGACGCGCCCGCGGCCACCTGGCCCGCGCCCGCCGCGAGGTCCCCCGAGGCGGCGGCCAGGCCCTGGAGCTGCGCCGTGAGCGCCGGGTCGTCGACGGATCCCGCCAGAGCGCTCAGCTGCTGCTGGAGGCCCTGGTTGCCGTTCTTCACCTGGCCGGCGCCGTCGACCAGGCCACCGATGCTCGAGGCGAGCTGCCCGGCACCCTGCCGGGCCTGGGCCGCACCGGCTGCCACCGGCCCCGCACCGTCGGCGACCTGCTTCGCGCCCGACGCAGCGGCGGCGGCGCCGTCCGTCAGCGCGGGCATCCGCGATCGCAGCTGCGCCAGGCCTCCGGCGATCTGGTCGGCCCCGGCGTCGAGCGTCGCGGCACCGGAGGCGACGTCGCCCGCCCCGGCGCGGACCGCGTCGGTCCCGTCCAGGATCGTGGCGTTGTTCGCGACGAGCTGCGAGAGTCCACCGTTGAGGTTCTGGCTCCCCGCCAGCGCCTGGCTCGACCCGGCGGCCAGCTGCTCGGCCGCGGAGTGCACCTGCCCTGCGCCTGCCGCCAGGTCCTGCGAACCGGCCGCCAGCCGCTGCGCGCCCTCGTCGAGCGGAGTCACGCCCTGGCCCACCCGGACGACGCCGGCCCGGAGATCGCCCGACCCCGCGGCCAGCTTCCGCGCCCCGGCGTCGAGCGGGGTCACGCCGTTGCTGACCTTCACGACGCCGGCGGCGACCAGCGCCGAGCCGTCGGCGAGCCGCGCCGTCCCGTCGGCGAGCGCGGGTGCCTTGGCGTTCACGGTCGCGAGGCCCGCGCTGAGCTCCTCGGAGCCGGCGTTCAACGTGCCCAGACCGTCGTGGATCTGCGTCGACCCGGCCGTCAGCCGCACCGAGGCGTCCGCGAGGTCGGCGACGTCGGTCGCTGTCTCTGCGGTGCCGTCGGCGATCTTCTTCGAGCCGTCGTGCAGCTTGACCATGCCCTCGCTCAGCTCGGAGGCGCCGGCGTCGAGCTGTCCCGTCCCCTCGGCGAGCTGCTCGACGCCGGGCACCACGTCGTCCTGCACGCCCGCGTTGAGCTGTTCGGCGCCGGACCCGAGCTCGCCGACACCGGAGACCAACCGGTTCTGCACGCCGTCGTTGAGCTCGCCCGCGCCGTCCGCCAGCTGGAGCGCACCGCCGGCGACCTGGCCCTGGAACATGAGCAACATGGCGGTGGAGACGATCGCGCCGATGAAGAGCGTCGTGACGCCCACCGCCGTCAAGATCGTGGGTCCTGGTCCTGGTCGTGGTGCTCGGGATGCATGATGCTGGGTCATCGTCCACCTCTCGTGCCGCGCGCGTCGTCGTGCGCGGACGTCGTCCGACCGGCGTCCCCCCGGCCGCCGGGCCCGCCGCCTTCGGCGGGCAAAGCCCGATATGGCGGGCATCTCGGCCGAAGGTACCCGGCAAAGGCGCCGGACGGGACCCGTTACTGATGACAAGTCAGTAAAACCACCCAAAGATCACCCGCTCCGGCGGCGGCCGCGCCGAGCAGGCACGACGCCGCGCCGAGATCTGGTGCCCGCGCCGAAATCTGGTCGTGCGCCACCAGATCTCGACTCGAACACCAGATCTCACCGCGCCGGCAACGGACGGAGACCGAGACGCAGCGAGGCCCCGACCCCCCTCAGGGGGCCGGGGCCTCGGTGATCAGCTCACGCAGTCAGGGACTGCGCTCAGCCGGCGACGACCTTCACGTCGATCTTGGCCGACACCTCGGGGTGCAGGCGGATCGCCACGGTGTAGTCACCGGTCGCCTTGATGGACTGACCGATCTCGATCTTGCGCTTGTCGACCGACGGGCCACCGGCAGCGGCAACCGCACCGGCGATGTCCGCCGTCGTCACCGCGCCGAACAGGCGGCCACCGGGGCCGGCGTTCGCCGTCACGGTCACCGGCTTCGCGGACAGCGAGTCGGCCAGAGCCTTCGCCTCGTCCAGCGACGCGATCTCGCGGCTCTTGCGAGCCTTGCGGATCGCGTTGATGTCAGCCTCGGCGCCCTTGGTCCACGGGGTCGCCAGCGAACGCGGGATGAGGAAGTTACGGGCGTACCCGTCCTTCACCTCGACCACGTCGCCGGGCTCGCCCAGGCCGGTCACCTCGTGGGTCAGGATCAGCTTTGCCATGGTTTCCGATCCCTTCCTCAGCGAGCCGTCGACGTGTACGGCAGCAGGGCCATCTCGCGGGCGTTCTTCACGGCCTTCGCGATCTGACGCTGCTCCTGCACGGAGACGCCGGTGACGCGGCGAGCGCGGATCTTCCCCCGGTCGGAGATGAACTTCCGCAGCAGCGCCGTGTCCTTGTAGTCGATGTTGGCGATCTTCGCGGACTTCAGCGGGTTGATCTTCTTCTTGGGCTTGCGCACCACAGGCTTCGCCATGGTGTTGCTCCTTCGTCAGGTGCTGCCCGTCGGCCTGGCAGGGCCGGACGAGCGAAAAAGGTGAACGGGGTGGTGCCGATCAGAACGGCGGGTCGTCCGAGAACGCACCGCCGGACGACGCCGGGCCTGCCGTGGCCCACGGGTCGTCGTTGCTCTGACCGCCACCGGACGAGCTGAATCCTCCGGCGTTGCCCTGGCCGCCGCCGTTGAAGCCGCCGCCACCGCCACCGAAGCCGCCGCCACCCGGGCGCTGGGCGCGGGTGACCTTGGCCGTGGCGTAGCGCAGGGACGGACCGATCTCGTCCACCTGCAGCTCGACGACGGTGCGCTTCTCGCCCTCACGGGTCTCGTAGGAGCGCTGGACCAGACGGCCCTGCACGATGACGCGCGTGCCCTTGGTCAGCGACTCCGCGACGTTCTCCGCGGCCTCACGCCAGATCGAGCAGCGCATGAACAGGGTCTCCCCGTCCTTCCACTCGTTGCTCTGGCGGTCGAAGGTCCGCGGGGTCGACGCCACCGTGAAGTTGGCGACCGCCGCACCAGAAGGGGTGAAGCGCAGCTCGGGGTCCCCCGTGAGGTTCCCGATCACTGTGATGACAGTTTCACCAGCCATGCCAATTCCTCGATTCAGTCGACGTTCCGTACGCGGTATCCGGGTTCGCGGTGAATGCAACCACGAGACACTGACACACGCGCGGGCGCGCAGGGTCCGGAGGGTTCAGTTCAGTGCGGACGACTCACTTGTCGCCGGTGCGCAGGATCTTCGTCCGGAGCACGACCTCGTTGAGGCCGAGCTGGCGGTCCAGCTCCTTGGCGGTCGCGGACGACGCGGTGAAGTCGACGACGGCGTAGATGCCCTCGGACTTCTTCGCGATGTCGTAGGCGAGACGGCGGCGCCCCCAGATGTCCACCTTGTCGACGGAGCCACCCTCGGTCGTGATGACCGACAGGTACTTGTCGAGCGACGGGGCGACGGTGCGCTCCTCGACCTCCGGGTCCAGGATCACCATCAGCTCGTACTGACGCATGTGTCTACCCACCTCCTCTGGTCTCAGCGGTCACGGTCGTTCCGTGACAGGAGGGTTCACAGCAAGGGCCAAGCCTACCGGTCCCGCGCACGAGGAGCAGAATCGGCCGGGGGAGAGACCCCTCACAACGTCCGGGCACGGCCGAGGGGCCGTCTCCCGGCAGGAGACGACCCCTCGGTCACGCGGCCTAGTTGCCCCCGCCGGGGCCGCC
>Ga0079224_100007241_pt1 | contig 14850 bp, 20 predicted proteins | sample Stecom2015_FD_80414 | JGI IMG/M metagenome (GOLD analysis project Ga0079224, IMG submission 80414) | Agricultural soil microbial communities from Utah to study Nitrogen management - Steer compost 2015 | ecosystem: Environmental > Terrestrial > Soil > Agricultural land | place: USA: Utah...
CCAACATAAATCGATTTCTTCTTGATGTGCAAAAAAATCTTCGTCAAAGCCTCCAAGCTGCTCGAAGGAAGATTTTTTTACAAAAAAACAAGCACCAGAAGCCCAAAATATAGGACCACTTGTGTATTGATTAGTATCTTGTTCTATGGTGTCAAAAATTCTACCGCGGCAATAGGGAAAACCGTATTTGTCTATATATCCACCCGCTGCGCCCGCATACTCAAAATAGTTTTTGCGGTTGTAATCTAATATTTTGGGTTGTATAATGCCTACAGAAGGATTTTTTTCAAACAAATCTATTACAGGAGCCAACCAGTCTGGAGTTACTTCTACATCTGTATTGAGCAAACACCAAATGGGTTCTTCTACCCATTTTAAGGCGTGATTATAACCACCGGCATAGCCATAATTGCGGTCAAGGGCTATCCATCGTACTTCGGGAAAATGCTCTGCTATATAGATTTGCGACCCATCGGTAGAACCGTTGTCTGCTATGTAGATTTGTGCTTGAGGACTGTTTTGTACCACGCTGGGAAAAAACTGCTGAAGCAATTTCAGTCCGTTGTAGTTGAGCAATACGACTGCTATGGGTTTCATTTATTGAATTTTGATGAAATTTCGTCTGTAGTTCTTGTTTGCAATTCCCGATAAAACTTTTTAGCACTCGATACTTGATCGTTTGCATAGAAATATTTCATAAATTCTTTGGTAATTTCCGCAGTTATGCTTTTTGGATATTTTTTTACCAGTAAAATATATTCTTGCTCTACATTATCATTGAATTTGTTAGACACTAGGTCAAATGTTTTATTGTTTTTATCACCAAAAAGATACTTCATCATTACTTCGTGATACAATTTTACAATGCGATCTTTGTAGATAGTTTTGGGATGCTTTTGAAGATAATTTTCCCAATCTAAGGCGATGTCGCGATATTTTGAAAGATCAAATTTTTCAATATTCATCTGAATATCATAGCTCAAACGGTTGGATTTGGCTACCAAAATCAGATAATCTTGTAATTCTGGAGAAACTTTATTTTTGAAAATGCTATAATAATATCCAGGTACCAATTTGATATCGTAATAATTTGAATCGATGTTTCGGATAAAAATACCCAGATTATGGAAACGTCGTTCTTTGTGGAGAATAGAATCCGGTTTTTCGCTCGAAGTCCAAGTGCTATAAAGCTTTAAAGTAGAAGCTTCTGACGAATTGAGGGAGTCTATAATGGTAGAAAAAGATTTTAAATATTCTGAAAACAAAGCGTCACCTTCTTCTTTGGATTTTACTTCTTTGAGACGTGATTGCAATTCTTTCTGCTTTTTTTCTAAATGGTCTAACAGCATTTCTGTGTCTTTATTTGCCAATGCATCTTCTGGATCGGAAGAATACGTAATCTCTGTAATGGTGTCTTCATTACTTTCTTGTGCGTTGTTTACTTCTTTTTGACATGAAAACAATCCGAATAAGCTGATTAGGCATAAGGTATATGTTCGCATAATATATATTAAAAGTTGGTTGGAATATCTGGTAAAAACAGATATTTCTCATTTTTTAAATCTAATTTACAATAAATGTGTTGCAAACCATTCGTAACTAATAAAAATTTAGCATTTAACTCTAAATTGTACCGCGCTATTTGGTCAAAAACATCTTGTGTAATAGCTACAGAAGGCTGTTTGCATTCGACTAAAAGATAGATACTTCCGTCTGGATTGTACACTACTATATCATAACGTTTTTTTATTCCATTAATTTTGAATGCCTTCTCAATATTGATGAAAGACTGTCTAAATTTTTTGGTGTAAATAAGGTAGTGCACCACATGTTGTCGTACCCATTCTTCCGGCGTAAGTACTACATATTTTTTGCGAATCACATCGAAAATATAAAAGATCTTTTCAGTACTTTTGATTCGAAAAGAATATTCTGGAAAATTTAGATGCTGCATGGGGCAAAGGTAATCTTTTTTAAAGACACTTCAATTTTTATCTATGGTAGAAGTAAATAAAATCATCAAAGATATACAAAACAAGAAATTTTCACCCATATATTTTCTTATGGGAGATGAGCCGTATTTTATAGATAAAATAAATGATGTGCTTCTGGAAAACGTACTCACTGAGGACGAAAAAAGTTTCAATTTGGATATTTTGTATGGAAAAGATTCTACAGCCGAACAAGTTATTTCTATAGCAAAACAATTTCCTTTGATGGCTGATTATCGTTTGGTAATCGTCAAAGAAGCTCAAGATTTGCCTGATATAGAGAATTTGGCACTCTATCTACCTGCTATGCAAATGCAGACAATCTTGGTACTCAACTACAAGTACAAAAAGTTGGACAAAAGAAAGGATTTGTATAAAAAATTGGTGGAATATAAGGCAATAGTTCTCACTTTTGACCGTATCAAAGAGAATCAAATCTATAGCTATATCAACCAATTGGTCACTTCTAAAAACAGAACGATAGATACCAAATCTACATATTTATTGGCAGAATTTTTAGGAACCGATCTTTCTAAAATAGATAATGAAATAAACAAATTGTGTATTTTGGTTCCCGAATCGAGTGAAATTACAGATGAAATTATAGAGAAAAATATAGGAATAAGTAAAGATTACAACAATTTTGAATTGGTAAAAGCCATTGCTAATAAAGATGCAGTAAAAGCTATACGTATCATCAATTATTTTTCAGATAACATCAAAAACAATCCGCCGGTAGTGACTATTTCAGTTCTTTACAATTTCTTCTCGTTGTTATTACAACATCACGGCGTTATTCATAAAAATAAAAAAATGCCTATAGATGCAGTAGCTACGCAATTGAAAAAAAGTGCTTGGGCTCTACAAGATACAGCACAAGCTGTAAAGTTGTATTCGATGAAAGATGTAAGTAGAAATATACAGATACTTAAAGAATTGGATTTGCGTACAAAAGGTGTTAATGCAGCCAATCTTCCATATAGATATGCTATGACTGAGTTTTTGATGAAAATTTTTCAGTAATTTTGCACGGTAAAACAACGAATTATGAAATTGAACAAGAATAAAGTGTTAGGTATCGCTGTATTGATTATGGTAATTATGGGATTACTTTTGATTGGATTAGGAGCTTTTAAATACAGCGAAATCTCAGGTTGGGGATTTGCTACTGTAGGAGTAGGATTTCTCGCTAACGCATGGGTTTTCAATGCGCTTAAAGGTAGAGTGTAATAAAAAAAATAGGAAGTCATTGACTTCCTATTTTACTTTTATATACGTGGCAATAACTTGGCCTGAAGCATTGATGAGTTGCAATTGATCTTTTTCTATTTTAAAAGATTCTGTAGCTTCTAATGGTATTTTGTAACCATTTTTTTCCATATATTCATCATCGCAATAACGCATAGTGGTCATAAATTTTCCTAATTCTACTTTTATTCCTTCTTGAGAAAATTCGCCCGACCTACCATTACAACCATCGGAAGTAGAAACGTATTCGTCTGTAAAAGTCAATTGGATTTCAGCGACGTCATCGGTTGCTTTAAAAGGGCGATTTTCTAAATCGAATCGAACCAATTTCCAAGTAGTATTTTTCAATTCGGCAACAGTATTTTCCATTTTTTCTTTGGGTGTGGCACCGTCTTTCTTCATGCATTTGCAAGAAGTAGCGGATGCTAGTGTAAAGGTTAATAATATACCAGCTACAATTTTTTTCATATATATAAATTGTTTTTGTAAATATACTACTTTTTCTTTTTCAAACTAAATCCGTATGCGAGTCGTAAGGCAATTTGATCTGTTTCGTATTCGTTGTAATATTCATATCGCACACTGGCATCGATATATTTATTAGCAAATCCAAATACAGGAGCTAGTATCATTGTATTGTCTAATTGGTCTGTAACGCCCAATCCCATTCCCACTTCACCTTGCATATAGAAATTGTTGCCTAAAAAATATTTGGCACCTAATTTTACAGGAATAAAAGCTGCATCTGTATCTTCGCGATACATGTGTGTGTATCCTGAAGTCAGCGTCATAGAAGTTTTGGCAGAAAAATCGTATTGCAATCGCAAATCTCCACCAAGACTACCTTCATAGGCGCTATCAGTAGGAAAACCTCCATTGAGTCCAATACCCAGACGAAAACCTTTGTTATAGCTTTGCGCTTGTAATTGTGTACTTGCTACCAAACATCCAATCATTATAAGAACTTTTTTCATATTATATATTTTGTTAGTGATTTGAGAGAATAATACCAATTGATGTGCCATTCAAATCTTAAAATGTATCTTTGCACCAAACTTATAGTTTATGAATTGGAGTATTTACTCAAAAGAATTTTCTTACAATTTCAAATTGGCATATCCCATCATATTGTCTCTACTAGGACATACCTTAGTAGGAATTATAGATAATATCATGGTAGGAAAGATTGGCGCTACCGAATTGGCAGCTGCTTCTTTGGCCAATAGCTTCGTGTTTATTGGTATTTCTTTGATTGTAGGATTTTCGTCTGTTATCACACCTTTAGTGGCATCTTCTGATACGGAGGAAAATATAGATAAAGGCTCGCGTGTACTATTCAACGGAATTTGGCTGAATGCATTACTCGGAGTACTCTGTTTTATGGCATTATTTTTACTCAAACCTTATATTTCATGGATGAAACAACCAGAAGAGGTTTTGGTATTTGCATATCCTTTTTTAGATATCGTAGCCTTTTCTTTGATTCCATTAGCTATTTTTCAATCATTGAAACAATTTACTGATGGAAAATCATTGACAAAATATTCGATGTATGCAACTATAGTTTCTAATATTATCAATGTACTTTTCAACTATCTCCTTATCTACGGTGTGTGGATTTTCCCCGAAATGGGAATGTTAGGAGCAGCTTATGGCACTTTGATATCGCGTTTTGCTATGCTTTTATATATGCTGTACGTATTGAAAGCGCACTCAGTTTTTGCTCCTTATGTAAAGCAGTTGGGCTTCCAATTGTGGGATAAAACGATTGCCACACAGATTGTCAAGATTGGTATACCATCCTCTTTACAGTCTTTTTTTGAAGTAGGATTGTTTACCGGCGCGGTATGGCTCTCGGGTATGTTGGGCACTTCGGAGCAAGCAGCCAATCAGATTGCTTTGTCAATGGCCTCTATGACTTTTATGTTTGCTTCTGGTTTTAGTGTGGCTTCTATGATACGGGTAGGGAATATGATGGGTGCAAAAAACTATGAGAAAGCGAAAATTATAGCTATTTCTATCTTGATAATGACTATACTCATCTATGTGGGATTTGCTTTGTTTTTCTTTCTGCTAAACAATTATATCCCTTTGTTATTTTTAGATATACACGATCCGACTCATCAAGCATTGAATAGAGAAGTAGTAGCAATCTCAGCTCGTTTATTGCTCATTGCTGCGCTCTTCCAGATTGTTGATGGAATACAAGTGGTAACGTTGGGAAGTTTACGTGGTATGCAAGATGTAAATATACCCATGATACTCACCTTTCTTTCGTATTGGGTAATCGGCTTTGGTATGTGCATCTATTTAGCTTTTTATACGCCACTCAGAGCAGAAGGTATATGGTATGGTTTATTAGCTGGATTAGCATCAGCCGCATTATTTTTGTATCTTCGCTTCGAATTTAAAACAAAACAACTTATAAATACCTTATAATATGAATTTACCCAAATTTGTATTAGCAGACAATACAGATTATCCGGATCATTTGTTTGTAATACATTTAGAATATCCAAGATTTATCATCGATTTGGAATCAGAAGACATAGAGTTTTTAGAAGAATTAGACGAATCGGAAGAATTGGAATTGAAGGAAGAAATGGATCGTTTGATCGATATGGCTGGCGCTTTTTACGAAAGAGAAATCGAACGTTTTGCTGAAGAATAATCAAAAGCACAATCTATACGGATTGTGCTTTTGTTATATTTCAATTCTTCTAAAAAAAAATTACTTATCTTTGCTTCAAATTTTGGATATAATATATCATCATCGCACTTCTTGCATTTAGGTTTGGATCTATCATTTTCGCATCTCAACTTCTGATAACTTATTACTATTTAATTTTTTAACGAAAGTATTCATATTTCCTATTTTCTACTTTCTTTCCATGATTATCTGGGTGAAGATGATCTTAATTATTTACAACCTATAAAAAATCATACATGGCAGACAGTCAATCTAAAAGAGATCAACAAAAAAAGAAATTGCAAAAACAAAAAGAAAAAGCCTTGAAAAAGGAGGAAAAAAACTCAATAACAACAAGGGAAAATCTCTGGAAGAAATGATTGTATATGTGGATATGTACGGAAGATTTACAGATGTACCTCCGCATCTGCAAGTACGTGAAGAGGAACAACCTACTTCACAATCCGATGAAACAAAATTCTCAGGAGTAGTATCACATTTCAATGAGAAAGGATACGGATTTATCAAAGAAGATCAGACCAATGAGAGTGTTTTCTTTCATCAAAACCAATGTATCGACCCTGTAAAACTAAAAGATAAGGTGGTATATCTGAAAAAAAATAGTCCAAGAGGTATGAGAGCTTCACATATTACAAAACAAAAACCTGCAAACTTTTAAAAATCAAGAGGCTACGGTCAAATTTTACTACGAGATCAAAGTGTTTGGATTTATTTCAATTGGTAGAGTAGATATCTTTGTACATATAACAGGTCTTTTAGAACGATAAGACCTATTAATCCCATAACTTATGAGGTGGAAAAGGGAAAAAGAGGATTGATGACAATCCATGTCAATGCACTTGGATATTAATAATTTTTTCAAATGAAATAAAACGACGTAACCTATTCAGGTTGCGTTTTATTTTGTTGTAGTTTTTTATAGAGCGTCAATAAATCTTGTGCTGCACTAAACGGCGATTTTTCGTGGTTTTTGAGTCGTTGTTCTTCTTTAGCCAATTCACTTTCTATGATTTCATTCTGATAAAACTGTTGCAATAACTGCTCTTGTATGGTTTCACGCATCCAGTAGATATTCTGATTGTTGCGTTGTAAATCAAAGTATTTATTGTTTTTAGTCATAGCAATATAATCCGAAATCAATTGCCACACTGCATCAATACCTTGTTTGTGATAGGCACTAGCCAACAACACTTTAGGCTTCCATTGCGAATCTTTCAGAGGAAATAACTGCAAGGCTCTATTGATATCTAATTTGGCATGACGTGCTTTTTCCAAATTGTCTCCATCCGCTTTGTTGATGACGATGTCATCTGCCATTTCAATGATTCCTCGTTTGATGCCTTTCAATTCGTCACCAGAGCCGGCCAAATGAATCAATAAGAAAAAATCTGTCATACTGTGCACAGCCGTTTCACTCTGACCTACACCAACAGTTTCTATCAAAATGCAATCAAAACCCGCTGCTTCACATAAAATGATAGATTCGCGCGTTTTGCGAGATACACCACCAAGACTCGTTCCCGATGCAGAAGGACGGATATACGCATTTGGGTCTTTAACTAAATCTTCCATACGTGTTTTGTCTCCCAATATACTTCCTTTGCTTATAGAACTACTCGGATCTATTGCCAATACGGCTACTTTTTTGCCAAGAGCTGTAAGATATGTACCAAAAGCCTCTATAAAAGTGCTTTTTCCTACACCAGGTACTCCCGTAATTCCAATTCGTATCGAACGATTGGCATGCGGAAGACATCTTTGTATGATTTTTTGTGCATGTTCTTGATGTATAGGTTGTGTGCTTTCTATCATGGTTATGGCTCTACTCAGAGATGGAATGTCACCTTGAAGCAATTTTTCTACCAAGATATCTATATCCAAAGGTTTTCTTCGAATTTTCTGAATAGAACGTATCGCATCTAATCCTGTATTTTCAGGCTTATCAATACCTTCTCGTTCGTTGAGAGATTTATGTGAATGATGGGGATCTGAATGCATTTCATTTATTTTTTATCAAAGTTACAGATAATCTTAACAAAATCATAAGAAGAATATAAGCGAGTAAAGTAGCTATTTTAGTTATTTTTGTAGAAATTTTTTTTTATAAAAATGAATCAAGAAAATACCACTCAAAAACCTATTTATTCTATACTTATTGCTATTAGTTTAGCACATTTGCTCAACGATTTACTTCAAGCTGTAATTCCAGCTATTTATCCTAAATTGGAAGCCAAATTTGGTCTTACTTTTGCTCAAGTGGGTATGATTACGCTTTGTTATCAGTTAGCCGCATCGATTTTACAACCAATTGTGGGCAATTTTACAGACAAACATCCGAAACCGTATTCTCAAATCGTCGGAATGTTGTTTACCTTAAGTGGTATTGCATTATTATCTTGGGCTCCGAGTTACCATATTATATTGTTATCTGTAGTTTTGGTAGGTATTGGTTCGTCTATCTTTCATCCAGAATCGTCTCGTGTGGCTTTTATGGCATCGAACGGAAGAAGAAGTTTTGCCCAATCGGTTTTTCAAATAGGTGGTAATACAGGAACGGCTATCGCTCCTTTGTTGATTGCTTTTATCGTATTGCGTGATGGTAATCGAGATGTTTTTCATCAAGACCGTATTCTTTGGTTTGTACTATTTGCCTTTTTAGCTATTGGCGTTCTTTCTTTTATAGCAAAATGGTATGATCACCGATTGAAATCTACTGTAAAGAGCGCTAAAAAAAACATTGCTTTACCCAATCTATCACAAAGAAAAATCAACTCATCTGTTGGCATTTTGCTTTTATTGATTTTTTCAAAATATTTCTATGTAGCAAGCATTACCAGTTATTTTCAATTTTATACGATGGATAAATTTGGTATCAATGAAGTGCAAGCACAAGTATATCTGTTTTATTTTCTTATTGCAGTAGCAGTAGGAACTTTATTAGGTGGAATATTTGGTGACAAATTTGGTAGAAAATACGTCATATGGTTTTCTGTTTTGGGAGCCGCGCCCTTTACATTATTGCTTCCCCATGTAGATCAGCATTGGACAGGTATTCTGATTGTAATTATCGGTCTGATTATTTCATCGGCTTTTCCCGCCATATTGGTTTTTGCCCAAGAATTGCTTCCTAAAAAATTGGGTATGGTTTCAGGATTATTTTATGGTTTTGCATTCGGAATGGGAGGTTTGGGTTCGGCAGTTTTGGGATTGTGGGCAGACTATACTTCTATAGAATTTATTTATCAAGTATGTGCTTATTTACCCTTGATTGGTATTATAGCATACTTTTTACCGGATATGAAAAAAATTAGTTATACGATGGTATAATAAACAAGTAACGAGCTGCAAATTACTTTGCAGCTCGTTTTTAATTATTTCAATCGTTCTAATTTTCCTTTGCGTTTCACAAGATTTCTATAATCCCACTGAATATCTTGCGATTTTTGAAGCCATCGTTTTAAATCTTGTGTATTAATTTCTGTAGCGTCATTGAAAAAAATGGAGGCGTCTTTAAATTTTTTGCCTAAAACATTTAGATCCGGTTCGTCAAAATCGGCTCCGCTCCAAAACATCAATCGAATACCTGGCTTTTCTTTGTTATATCCCACAATCGGATTATCTTCTAAAAACCAAACGGGATGTCTGTGCCATATTTTACTGGTAGCATCGATAAGTTGTTTGTCAATGATAGAGAATAAAAGTTCACAGATTTTCTGGTCATTTTCGGATAATTCTTGGTGGTAAGTGAGAATATCTTTGTGCATAAAATTAGTCGGCTTCAATTTTTTTCAACATACTTTTTAAAATTGTCCAATATAGCTTGCCAACCCGCTTTTTGCATTTCCAAAGGATTCTGTTTTTCACCATCAAACGTAGTGGTGACATGTGTTGTGTCTCCTTGATTGGTAAATATTGTCTCTACTACACGTCCGTCGTCTAAGATATAAACGATTTTTTCAAAAGGAATTATTTCATCATAAGTTGCGGTAAATTCGAATCCAAAACTACCATCTTTTGCTTCCATACGTGCTATATATTTTCCTCCGATTGCAAAATTGTTTTCAGCTCTTGGACAGTGCCAATCATCCGAAGCAAAATTCCAGTGAGTAATATGCACAGGATTGTTGTACATTTCCCATACTTTTTTTACATCAGCGTGAAGAGTGTTTTCTATAGTTATTTTCATAAGTATAATTATTATTTAATTTAAAAAGCTCCTTTTCTCAGTTGTATTCCATATTCCAAATAAGCTTTTAGACAGTCTAAAAAATTTCCCCAGCCAAACGTGTTGCCTACTAGCCATTGTATGTTTTCTTCAGTAAGTGTCTTGTTACCTTCGGTAATTTGTACGTGCGTATTGGTCGGAGTTTTTTCGGAAAGTAATATGGTTACTGTAGTTTCGGGATCCCAACTAAAAACTATTTTTTCAAATGGAATGATTTCCAAAATTTCTACGGGAAATTCTCCAGGAAAATCTGAAAATTCCCATATCAATTTTGCATTCGTTTCCATTTTTCCTGAGCTTTTACCAATAAAATATTGCGTCATATGTACTGGATTGACAATGGCTTCATATACTTCTGCTATAGGCCTTTGTATATGTAATTGAGCTTCTGCTTTTAGTTGCATCATCATAAGAATAATTGTTGATACTTGGCTTTATTTTCATAAATAATCCAAAGAAAAATTACCCACATAATTCCTATCATAAGTAAACCACTAGGTTCTACAACTGTATGCACCAGTGTAATTCCTACCATGATAGGCATGAGTGTCAATACACCTACTGCTCGTGTTTTGGGTATGGCTATCAGTATACCTCCAAGTATTTCTACGATTGCTATCAACGGAATCAACCATGAAATTTCGTACAAAGCCGCAGTGTCTTTGGCTAATTCTTCAGGTAATTGATCGGGTTGGGGTAGATATTCAAAAATTTTATTTAAGCCACTATTGGCAAATAACAATCCCAACAAAATAGAAGCTATATTATAGAGTATTCGTTTCATATTCTTTATTTCATAGGAAAACTTATCATCCAACAAATGCCAAATCGATCGATAAAAGAACCAAAATAGTCGCCCCAAAACATTTCTTCCATAGGCATTTCTATAGTTCCTCCAGAAGATAAACCATGAAAAAGTCGATCGGCTTCTTCACGACTATCTGTAGTGATAGATATATAATGATTATTTCCTTTTTTCAACACATGACCTTGACTCGATAAACAGTCAGATGCCATAAGATATTGTTCTTTACCTATAGGCAACGAGGCATGTAATACGCGATTTTTTTCTTCTTCCGTCAAAGATTCGGTTCCCGGAGCGTCTTTCATCCATTGAATAGAAAGTTCCGTACCAAATACAGATTGATAAAAACGAAATGCTTCTGCAGCATTTCCGTCAAAATTGAGATATGGATTTAGTAACATAATTAGATTTTTGTGATTATATATCAAATTTAATTTTACTTCTCATCAATTTTCTTTACAAAAGACAACTATTTTTACTTTATTTTAAAAAAAAAAAGAAAATATTTTCAAAAATATAAGATATAAAATATTGCCAAATATTACTGAGAATTAGAAGTGAAATATCTTTAAGACTCCAATAACATTTAGTACATTTACTATGAAAAAAAATTATATGCAATAATCACAAATGAATGCTGAAATAATATCTCGTCTCAGAGAGATAGTAGGAAATGATTTTGTATTTCAAGATCCCATTATCTTAGAAGAATACGGAAGAGATCATACCGAAGATTTGCTTTTTCCACCGCTTGTAGTTGTAAAACCAGCTACTTCACAAGAAGTGAGTGCTATCATGCGATTGGCTAACGAAGATAATATACCCGTGGTTCCAATCGGTGCACGCACGGGACTTAGTGGAGGTATGCTGAGTATAAAACCAGGAATTGGTCTGGCTCTCGAACGAATGAATGCGATAATAGATATAGACGAACGCAACCTTCAAGTTACTGTAGAACCCGGTGTTATCACTCAAGTATTGCAAGAAGCTGTCTTAGAAAAAGGCTTGTGCTATCCTGTGGATCCAAGTAGTAAAGGAAGTTGTTTTATAGGTGGAAATGTGGCGGAAAATTCGGGTGGAGCTCGAGCTGTAAAATACGGTGTTACCAAAGATTATGTGCTCAATCTTGAAGTGGTGTTGCCATCTGGTGAAATAATCTGGACAGGCGCTAATACCCTCAAAAATGCTACTGGATACAACCTTACGCAACTCATGGTAGGGAGTGAAGGAACATTAGCTATCGTAACTAAAATTGTCTTGAGATTGATACCGGCTTCACAGCATAATATATTGCTTTTAGTGCCTTTCTTCGATATGATGGAAGCCGCAGAAGCCGTTTCGAGAATCTTTAGAAAAGGAATAGTACCGAGTGCATTGGAGTTTATGGAACGCGATGCTATCGATTGGACCATGCAATATGTAGAAGTTCCAGACCTTTCTATCAAAGATGATATTCAAGCGCATCTTTTGATAGAATTAGATGGAAATTACCCTGACGTATTGATGCAAGAAGCTGAGCAATTAATGTATGTATTGGAAGAATTTCATATCGATGAAATACTTTTTGCCGAATCAGAAGATCAGAAAAATGCTCTTTGGAAATTGCGTAGAAATGTAGCAGAAGCTGTAAAACAAAATACGGTATATAAAGAAGAAGACACCGTAGTACCGCGCTATGAATTGCCTAAACTCCTTAAAGGGATCAAAGATATCGGTAACAAATATGGATTTAAAACAATATGTTACGGACATGCCGGTGATGGCAATCTTCATGTGAATATTGTAAAAAAAGGTATCTCCGATGAAGATTGGAAAGAGCTTGTTCCCAAAGGTATTAGGGAAATTTTCCAATTAACTGTAACTTTGAAAGGAACCCTTTCTGGCGAACATGGTATCGGGTATGTGCAAAAAGATTACATGGATATAGCCTTTTCGCATACACAATTGCATTTAATGAAATCTATCAAACAGCTTTTTGATCCAAAGGGTATTTTAAATCCAGAAAAAATTTTCACCGAATGACGCACCAACATTTTCTTTTGTACAAACCTACTGGATACATTTCTCAATTTGTGTATGAGAAAAAACGTTCGAAAAAAAATCTAGGCGACTTGTATCCTTTTCCCGAAGGAACTATGGCTATCGGTCGTCTGGATGAAAATTCGGAAGGATTGTTGATGCTTACCACAGATGGAAAAATCAGCGAACTTATAAGAAGTTCTAAATATGAAAAACAATATCTAGTACAAGTAGATGGTATCATTACAGATGAGGCTATACTACAATTGCGTGATGGAGTAGAAATAGGAGTAAAAGGTCAACGCATACGTACAAAACCTTGTACTGCTACTATCTGTGATTTGCCATCTTATATTGGTGAAGGATACAAAATTCTAGATCAAAGACACGGATCTACCTCTTGGATATGTATCACTCTTACAGAAGGTAAATATAGGCAAGTGAGAAAAATGACAGCAGCTGTAGGATACCCCACATTGAGACTCATTCGTACGCGAATTGGCAATTGGACTTTAGAAGGAATGAAAGTAGGAGAGGTACAAGCAATACAAGTAACATATGAATGAAAATTTTAAATTTCAGCGAGTTATAGCTATAGTTGGTGTCATCTTGTTTATCATCAAATTTATAGCTTGGTATGTGACGCAATCCGTTGCTATACTTACAGATGCCCTCGAAAGTATCATCAATGTAGTAAGTGGATTTATAGGTTTGTACAGCTTATATCTTTCATCTTTGCCGCGAGACCGTAATCACCCATATGGACACGGAAAAGTAGAATTTATATCTGCTTCTATAGAAGGCGCCCTCATAGCTTTTGCAGGAGTAGTAATTATTTACGAATCCATACAATCTTTGCGAAAACCTCATACTATTCACACCATAGATTTCGGAATATATTTGATAGCGTTTACTGCTATAGCCAATTATTTTCTTGGATACTTAGCTGTAAAAAAAGGGAAAAAAAATAATTCGTTAGCCTTGATAGCAAGTGGGAAACACTTACAAACTGATACCTATACTACCTTGGGGTTGGTACTGGGATTGATAGTTCTTTATTTTACCAATATCCTCTGGTTAGATAGTGTAGTGGCAATGATTTTTGCAGGAATTATCATCTATACGGGTATAAAGATTTTGCGAGAAAGTGTGTCAGGAATCATGGATGAAACCGATGAAGCTTTGTTGGCCGAATTGGTAGAGTTTTTAGATAAAAATAGAAGGGTCAATTGGATAGATATACACAATCTTCGAATCATCAAATACGGTACTACACTTCATATCGATTGTCATATGACGATTCCGTGGTATTTCAATATTGAAGAAGGACATAAAGAAGTAGAAATATTGGAAGATATCACACGAGATTATTTTGGAGATCGTATTGAATTGTTTGTACATGTAGATGCATGTAGGCCCTATTCTTGTTCTATTTGTTCTAAAATGGATTGCAATGTGCGTAGAAATCCTTTTGAAAAACAAATTCCTTGGACTATAGATAATATCTTGCTCAATCAAAAACATCAAGTGGAAACATCTACTAAACGCAGATAAAAAAAATCCATATTTTTTCTGGATTTTTTTATAGAATTACAAAACGTTTTTGTTCTCGATCAAAAAGAATCTGTTGATCCTGAAAAAAATTATCAAAAATACCTTCTGAGATTAAGCGATCGGGTGTACCGAAATAATTATTATCTTCTTTTATTACCAACATTTCATTACTTTGCTGTATGGCCAAATCTAAATCGTGACACGAAAAAAGTACCGTCTTGCCAAATTCTGTACACAGTCGTTTCAAAAGGCGAAAAAGCTGTACTTTATAATATAAATCCAAATGATTAGAAGGTTC
>Ga0079224_100007242_pt1 | contig 14848 bp, 7 predicted proteins | sample Stecom2015_FD_80414 | JGI IMG/M metagenome (GOLD analysis project Ga0079224, IMG submission 80414) | Agricultural soil microbial communities from Utah to study Nitrogen management - Steer compost 2015 | ecosystem: Environmental > Terrestrial > Soil > Agricultural land | place: USA: Utah...
GGCATCGATCTCCACCGGGTCACCGCCGAGCTCACCCTCGGGCTCGAGCGGATCGCCATGTACCTGCAGAACGTCGACAGCATCTACGACATCAAGTGGAACCAGAGCGTCCGCTACGGCGACGTCCACCGGCAGAGCGAGGTGGAGTACTCGAAGTACCACTTCGAGCACGCCGACGTGGCCCTCTCGTTCGAGCTGTTCGACCGCTACGAGGCCGAGTGCAAGCGCCTGGTCGCCGCCGGCCTGGTCCTGCCGGCCTACGACTTCTGCATGAAGTGCTCGCACGTGTTCAACGTGCTCGACGCCCGCGGCGCCATCAGCGTGACCGAGCGGCAGCGCTACATCGGCCGCGTGCGCCAGATGGCGCGCGCCTGCGCCGAGGGCTACGTCGACAGCCGCGCCGCCCTCGGCTTCCCGATGCTGCCGGAGCCGGCGCGCGCCCGCGCGGTCGATGCCTACCGCGCCGCGCGCGAGGAGGGCGTGGCGGCGGCCGCGCGCGCCGCCGGCCGCGCCGTCGAACAGGCGAGCGGAGGAGAGGCCGATGCCGCCTGATCCGTCGCTCGCCCAGCTCCTGGTCGAGGTCGGCACCGAGGAGATCCCGGCCGGGTTCCTGGCCCGCGCGCTCGACGAGCTGCGCACCATGGTGCCGGCGGCGCTGGCGGAGGCGCGCCTGGCGCACGGCGCGGTCGAGGTGTGGGGCACGCCGCGCCGCATCGCGGTGGCGGTCGCCGAGCTCGCCGATCGCCAGCCGGATCTGTCAGAGCGCGTGGTCGGCCCGCCGGTCGCCGCCGCGTTCGACAAGAGCGGCGCGCCGACCCGCGCGGCCCTCGGCTTCGCCGAGAAGAACGGCCTGGCGGTGGACCAGCTCGAGCGCGCCGAGGTGCCGGGCAAGAAGGGCGAGTACCTGGTCGGCACCCGGCGCGAGCCGGGCAAGCCGGCGCGCGAGGTGCTGCCGGACCTCATCGCCAACCTGCTCGCGCGCATCCCGTGGCCCAAGTCGATGCGCTGGGGCCGCCCGGACGTCGCCTTCGTCCGCCCGGTCCACTGGCTGGTCGCGCTGTACGGCGGCGAGGTGGTGCCGGTGTCGTTCGCCGGGGTGCAGGCCGGCCGCACCAGCTACGGCCACCGCTTCCTCGCGCCCGGGCCGATCGAGCTCGACGGCTCCGCCGCCGGCTACCTCGACGCGCTGCGGGAGGCGTTCGTCATCGTCGAGCCGGACCGCCGCCGCACCGCGATCGCCGCCGAGCTGGCCCGGGTCGAGGGGGAGACCGGCGCCCGGGTGCGGCCGGACGAGGCGCTCATCGACGAGGTCACCTTCCTGGTCGAGTACCCGGTGGCGGTGTGCGGCTCGTTCTCGCGCGAGTTCCTCGACACGCCGGAGGAGGTGATCGTCTCGGCGATGCGCTCCCACCAGCGCTACTTCGCCATGCAGCGGCCGGACGGCGCGCTCGACAGCCGCTTCGTCACCATCGCCGGCACCATCACGGCGGATCCGGCGGTGGTCCAGCACGGCAACGAGCGGGTGCTGGCCGCCCGCCTGGCCGACGCCCAGTTCTTCTTCCGCGAGGACCGCAAGGTCCCGCTCGACCGCTTCGCCGAGCGGCTGTCCGGCGTGGTGTTCCAGAAGGACCTCGGCACCATCGGCGACAAGGTGGCGCGGGTGCGCGCGCTGGCCGGCTGGCTGGCCGAGGCCCTCGGCGAGGACGCCGCGGTCGCGTCCCGCGCCGCCGAGCTGTGCAAGGCGGACCTGGTCACCAGCATGGTCGGCGAGTTCCCCGACCTGCAGGGGGTGATGGGCCGGCACTACGCGCGCCTCTCCGGCGAGCCGGACGCGGTCTGTCTGGCCATCGAGGAGCACTACCTGCCGCGCGGCGCCGGCGGCGCGCTGCCGCAGAGCGGCCCGGGCGCGGTGGTCGCCATCGCCGATCGCCTCGACACCCTGGTCGGCTGCTTCGGCGTCGGTCTGGCGCCCAGCGGCTCGGCCGATCCCTACGGCCTGCGGCGCGCCGCCCTCGGCGTGCTCGCCATCCTGCTCGACCGCTCCTGGTCGGTCGGGCTCGGCGAGCTGGTCGGCCGGGCGCTGGCCCAGCTCGAGGGGGTGAAGCTCCAGCCCGCCGGCGGCAAGGCCCGCGGCGGCAAGGGCGCGGCCAGGGCCGCCGGCCCGGATCCGCGCCAGCAGGTCGCCGAGCAGGTGCTCGAGTTCTTCCGCACCCGCCTGCGCGGCATGCTGGCCGACCAGAGCGACCTGGCGGCCGATTGCGTCGACGCCGCGCTGGCGGCCGGGTTCGAGGACGTGCCCGACGCCCGCGCCCGGGCCGCCGCGCTCAGCCGCCTGCGCGCGCGCGCCGACTTCGAGCCGCTGGCGGCCGCGTTCAAGCGGGTCGCCAACATCCTCAAGGGAGAGTCGCCGGCCGGCGCGCCGGATCCGGCGGTGTTCGTCGAGGGGGAGGAGCGCGCCCTGTGGGGCTCCTTCTCCGAGATCCAGGCGCGGGTCGCCGACCGGCTAGAGGGCGGCGACTACGCCGGCGCGCTCCAGATCCTCGCCGAGCTGAAGGCGCCGGTGGACCGCTTCTTCGACAAGGTGCTGGTCATGGACAAGGACGAACGCGTGCGCCAGAACCGGCTCGCGCTGCTCGGTCGCATCAACGCCACCTTCACCCGCATCGCCGACTTCCGGCAGCTGGCCGTCTGACATGCCGCGCCACGTCTATCGGTTCGGCGGCGGCGAGGCGGACGGCCGCGGCGATCAGGTCAAGCTGCTCGGCGGCAAGGGCGCCGGGCTGGCGGAGATGACCGCCCTCGGCGTGCCGGTGCCGCCCGGCTTCACCATCACCACCGAGGTCTGCACCTACTACTACGAGAACGACCGCCAGCTGCCGGACACCCTGCGCGGCCAGGTGGACAAGGCGCTCGAGGCGGTGGCGGAGTCGGCCGGCCGGCGCTTCGGCGACCCGGCCGATCCGCTGCTCCTGTCGGTCCGCTCCGGCGCGCCCGCCTCCATGCCGGGCATGATGGACACCATCCTCGACCTCGGCCTCAACGACGAGACCGTGGAGGGGCTGGCGCGCGCCACCGGCGACGCCCGCTTCGCCTACGACTGCTACCGCCGGTTCGTCGCCATGTACGGCGAGATCGTCATGGGCGTGCGGCCGGAGGAGGAGGAGGGGGAGAGCCCGTTCGATCGCCTGCTGTCGGCGGCGCTCGAGAAGGCGGCGGTGCGCGACGAGCGCGACCTCGACGCCGCGGCGCTCCGCTCGCTGGTCACCGAGCTCAAGATCGAGATCCTGCGCCGCACCGACCGGCCATTCCCGGAGGACCCGTCGGCGCAGCTGTGGGGCGCGATCGAGGCGGTCCTGCGCTCCTGGGAGAACCCGCGCGCCGAGTTCTACCGCCGCATGCACGGCCTCGACCGCAACATGGGCACCGCGGTGAACGTCCAGGCGATGGTGTTCGGCAACCGCGGCGATCGCTCCGGCTCCGGCGTCTGCTTCACCCGCAACCCGGCCACCGGCGAGCCGGGCCTGTACGGCGAGATGCTGTGGCGCGCCCAGGGCGAGGACGTGGTCGCCGGCACCCGCACGCCGGAGCCGATCGAGGCGCTCGGCACGCGCATGCCGGAGGTCTACCAGCAGCTCACCGAGGTGTGCGCCCGGCTCGAGCGCCACTTCGCCGACATGCAGGACATCGAGTTCACCATCGAGGAGGGCCACCTGTGGCTGCTCCAGACCCGGCGCGGCAAGCGGACCGGCAAGGCGATGGTGCGGGTCGCGGTCGACCTGGTGCGCGAAGGGGTGATCGACGCGCGCGGCGCGATCGAGCGGATCGACCCCGACAAGCTGTCGGAGGTGATGCACTCGACCATCTCGCCCGAGGGCCGGCCGGCGGTGCTGGTCAAGGGGCTGCCGGCCTCGCCGGGCGCGGCGATCGGCCGCGTGGTGTTCTCCGCCGGCCAGGCGGAGGAGTGGGCGGCGCGCGGCGACAGCGTGATCCTCGTCCGCACCGAGACCTCGCCGGAGGACATCCACGGCATGAAGGTGGCGGCCGGCATCCTGACCGCCCGCGGCGGCATGACCTCGCACGCGGCGGTGGTCGCCCGCGGCATGGGCCGGCCGTGCGTCACCGCCGCCACCGCCATGCGGGTGGATCACGCCCGCGAGCGGTTCACGGTCGCCGGCACCACGGTCGGCAAGGGGGACGTCATCAGCATCGACGGCTCGACCGGCGAGGTGTTCGTCGGGCCGGCGAGCCTGGTGCCGGCGGCGCTGTCGGAGGAGTTCCACGTCCTGATGGGCTGGGTCGACGAGGTGCGCCGCCTGCGGGTCCGCACCAACGCCGACACCCCGGCCGACGCGCGCACCGCGCGGGCGTTCGGCGCCGAGGGGATCGGCCTGTGCCGCACCGAGCACATGTTCTTCGCGCCGGAGCGGATCCTGGCGGTCCGCGAGATGATCCTGGCCGGCGACGAGGCCGGCCGGCGCGCCGCCCTCGACCGCATCCTGCCGATGCAGCGGGGCGACTTCCTCGAGATCTTCCGCGCCATGGACGGGCTGCCGGTCACCATCCGGCTGCTCGATCCCCCGCTGCACGAGTTCTTGCCGTCCAGCCCCGCCGAGATCGCCGAGGTGGCGCGGGATCTGAAGCGCAAGCCGGAGGAGGTGCAGGCGGCGGTCGCCGCGCTGCGCGAGCAGAACCCGATGCTCGGCCACCGCGGCTGCCGGCTGGCGATGTCCTACCCGGAGATCTACGAGACCCAGACCCAGGCGATCGCCGAGGCGGCGGTGGCCGCGGCGGGGGAGGGGATCTCGGTGCACCCGGAGATCATGATCCCGTTCGTCTCGATGCCGGGCGAGCTGAGCTTCCTGCGCGAGCGGGTGGGCGCGGTGTGGCAGGAGGTGACCGCGGCCTCCGGCGTCGAGCTCCCGGTCCTCATCGGCACCATGATCGAGCTACCGCGCGCCTGCCTGATCGGCGATCGCATCGCCGAGCACGCCGACTTCTTCTCCTTCGGCACCAACGACCTCACCCAGATGGTCTACGGCCTGTCGCGCGACGACAGCGGCCGCTTCCTGCCGTCCTACCTCGAGCAGGGCACCCTGGAGCGCGACCCGTTCGCGGTGCTCGACCGGGCCGGGGTCGGGGCGCTCATCCGCATCGGGGTGGAGAAGGGGCGGGCGCGCAAGACCAAGCTCAAGATCGGCATCTGCGGCGAGCACGGCGGCGACCCGCAGTCGGTCGAGTTCTGCCACGTCGAGGGCTTCGACTACGTGAGCTGCTCGCCGTTCCGGGTGCCGATCGCCCGGGTGGCGGCGGCGCGGGCCGCCCTGCGCGGCGAGGCGAGGAGCCGATGAGGCCGCCTCCCGCCGCCCGCCAGGCAACCGGGGCCGGCCCGTCCCGGTCGAACGGCTCCGTGGATGTGCGCCGACCAGCCGTGATCGGGATCGCCCCGCCGCTCGCCCTCGGGCTGGCGCTGTCCTGCCTGGCCGGCTGCCCCGCCAGCGGCGAGGAGGTGGCGCCGCCCGCCCGGCAGCTCTACTTCCCGACCGGCATGGACGTCGCGCCGGACCAGTCGGTCCTGTTCGTGGCCAGCGCCAACTCCGACCTGCGCTACGACTCCGGCACGGTCGCGGTGCTGTCGCTGCCGGAGATCGACGAGATCGTGGCCGGCTGGCTGACCAGCGGCCAGGTGCCGAGCGGCCGCGACTGTCAGCAGGACCTCATGATCCCCTACACCCTGGTGTGCGACGAGGAGGAGGTGGTCCTGCCGGACGCCTCGGTGCGCATCGGCAACTTCGCCACCGACCTGGCGGTGCAGGACCTCAGCGGCGACGACGATCTGCGCCTGTTCATCGCGGTGCGCGGCGATCCCTCGCTCACCTGGGTCGACTGGGACGGGCAGGACCTGGCCTGCGGCGGCGACGGCGACTACCCGGAGTGCGACGACCAGCACCGGCTCACCCAGCTGCGCGGCGACGAGGACCTGTCCGGGCTGCCGGACGAGCCGTTCAGCCTGTTCGTCGACTCCGGCAACGGCTACGCGGTGATCACCCACCTCACCACCGGCGCGGTCAGCCTGGCCGACGCCCCGCCGGACGGCGCGCCGCCGGTCCTGTCCGACGCCCTCGGCAACCTGTTCGCGCCGGATCCCAACACCAACGTGCGCGGCGCGGTCGGCGCCGCCGGTCGGCTGCCCGGCACCCCCAACGACCGCATCTACGTGACCAGCCGCACCGAGTCGCGGGTGCAGACGCTGCTGGTGTCGCGCCCGCCCGGCGAGCTGCCGAGCCTGGTCCCGGCCGAGTACTTCTTCCTCAACCGCGTGCTGCCGTCGAACGACGGCCGCGACATCACCTTCTCGAGCGACGGACAGCGCGCCTACATCGTCAACCGCAACCCCCCCATGCTGCACATCATCGACACCTCGCTCGGCGAGCTCGGCGTGCCGAGGAACGAGTTCCTCGCCGGCGTCGAGCTGTGCCAGCAGGCCTCCAACCTGACCGTGGCCGACGCCGGCCGCGGCGACCGCATCTTCGTCGCCTGCTTCGGCAACGGCCAGGTCTGGTCGATCGACCCGCGCGGCGCCGTGGTCGACGCCATCATCGATGTCGGCCGCGGCCCGCACGCGGTGGTGGCCTCGCCGGCGCGGCAGAAGCTGTACGTGACCAACTTCCTCGAGGACACCGTCGCGGTGATCGACCTCACCCCCGAGTCGACCACCGAGAACCGCGTGGTCCTGCGGGTCGGCCGGGCCCGCCAGGCGGAGGCGGACTGATGCGCCGCAGAGCCGCCGCCCGGACCGGGCTGGTCGCGCTCGCCGCCGCGGCCGCCTGCTCGCAGGAGATCGCGCCGCCGCCGGTCCGCAACATCGACCGCCCCACCGACGTCGCCTTCGCCTGCTACGGCGATCTCCGGGTCAACGGCGGCGATCCGGCCGCCAGCGGCGAGCTGGTGGTGAGCGCGCAGCCCATCGAGAGCTGCCTGGCCCACGCCCGCGGCGAGATCCCGCCGGGGCAGGAGCCGCGCGAGGGCGAGCCGCCGCTGTCGACCCCGCGCATGTTCGGCTTCGTCGTGCAGAGCGGCGACGGCACCGTGGCGGTGGTCGACAGCGAGGCCCAGACGGTGCTCGACAGCGACCCCTTGACCCCCGGCAAGAACTCCATCCCGATCGGCACGCTGCCGGTCGGCATCGCGCCGGATCGCAGCGGCTGCTACATGCTCACCGCCAACGCCGGCAGCTGCGACCTGACCGCCCTCGACGTCACCTCGGCGCTCGACATCCGGTCCGAGGCGCGCATCTCGCGCATCCCGGTGACCAGCTCGACCGGTGAGCGCCTGCGGGCGCGGCCGCGCACCATCACGGCCGGCGCGGCGGAGACCACCATCGGCCTGGAGTGCCCGGGGCACGGCGAGGGGGCGGTGCGGCCGGAGGGGCTGGTCTACGTGGCCTACCCGGCCTGCCACCTGGTCGCCGCGATCGACACCGCCACCGGCCAGGTGACCGGCGGCGTGCAGTTCGCCGAGGACGGCAGCGCGACCATCACCGACGGCGCGGTGACCTGCCCGTCGGAGTGCGGCGACGGCGCCATCGTGCCGACCGGCGGGCCGATCGTCGACGCCGGTCCGGACGGCGGCCCCGACGGCGGCGCGCTCGACGGCGGCCCGGGTGACGCCGGCCCGCCGACCATCGACGATACCGCGCCGCGGCCGGTGGCGGTCGAGCGCGGGCCGGACGGCCGCCTCTACATCGCCTCCGAGAACAGCCCGATCCTCACCGTGGTCGAGCTCGACGACGCCGGGCTGCCGGTCAGCAGCAGCCAGGTGCAGCTCGAGGGCGGGGTCGGGATCACCGCGCTGGCGGTCAGCGACGCGATCCAGATGGGCGGCTCGCGCGGCACCCTCGGCGGCAGCGCCGGCGAGTTCCGCTTCGCCTACGCGGTGGCGACCGACCGCACCGTGCGGGTGGTCAACCTCGGCGCCATGGTCGAGTGCGACACCCAGGTCGACCCGCGCTTCCTCTACGACGTGCGCGACGTCGCCCGGCTGTCCTGCCTGCCGGTCGGCGATCCGGACACGCCGCCGCGGCGGGCCGGCGCCCGCTCGCCCGGCATCCAGTTCCCGCGCGGCGCCGCCCCGCTCGACGTCTCGATCGCCGTGGTCGATCCCGGCGGGGTCGGCGAGCGCTCGCCGGTCTCGATGGTCGGCGCGTTCGCGTTCGTGACCACCAGCGACGGCTTCGTCTACGTGGTCAACATCGACGACGACAACTACCCCGACTTCGAGAATCCGGACGACCCGGCCGCCGCCTCGATGCCGCTGGCGCTGGCCCACCAGCTCCGCGACTTCGTGCGCGGGCGTGACGCGGTCGCCGGCACCTGCGGCTACCCGATCCCGGAGCCGCTCGACCTGCCGCCGCGGGCGGCCGAGCCGCCGGTGGTCGGCTACAGCGAGGAGCGGATCGCCCCCGGCAAGCTCGGCCTGATGCCGACCCTGCACCAGGTGCTGTGCACCGCCGGCGAGGACACCGCGCCGGTCAGCGAGCTGGCGTTCAGCGCGCCGGTCGAGGTGCGCGAGCGGACCTACGCCGACTGGGGCGCGACCACAAACGAGAGCTTCACCATCACCTGGGAGGGGCCGCTCTCGCGCGACACGAGCGGCGTCGCGGTGGACGGGCCGTCGGTCCGGGTCGGCTCGGTGGTGACCGGCGACGGCGCGATGACCCTCGAGGATCCCTCGGAGTCGTTCTGCCAGATCGGCGTCGAGCCGTACGACATCGCGGCCCTGGTCGGCTGCGATCCGTCGCTCGGCGACGGCCAGTGCGGGCTGGGCGAGAGCTGCTACGTCCACCCGGACTCGCCGACCGTGGTGCAGAGCGGCGTCTGCCTGCGGTCGGAGCAGGTGGACGCGCTGTCCGGGCCGTGCCGCGACTTCCTCATCACCAGCCGGCGCTACTCGGTGCGCGAGAGCGCGTCCGGCCGGCTCGAGCTCGTGCCCCGGCGGCGCGCGCTGCGCACCTCGCCGGTGGCCGGCTGCGAGAGCGACGCCCAGTGCCAGCTCCTGGCCGACCAGGAGCGGGCGGTGGCCAGCCCGGAGCACCCGATCGATCTCGAGGCGGAGGAGGGCGACGAGGAGGTCGAGCGGAGCTGGACCTGCGCGCCGGATCCCACCCGCGCGCCCGGCCCGGATCGCTGCCAGATGACCTGCGAGACCGCCGAGGACTGCGAGCCGGGCCACGGCTGCGACGGCGGCTTCTGCGTCGAGGGCGTGGTGCCGCCGCAGCAGTGCGTCTCGGCGCTGCAGCGCTACCAGATCCGCGCGAGCGAGGCGTTCGTGGTGATCGGCGACCGCACCGGCTACCTGCACGACCTCATCCGCGACCCGGACACCGGCATGTGCGTGCCGGATCCGGACGCCAGCCCGCTCTTGCAGGGCCGCATCCCGCTGGTCGCGCCGCCCTGCACCGGCGACGGCTTCGGCGACGTGTCGCCCAACCCGTGCTCGACCACCGTCGCGCAGGTCGATCGGTTCGTGCCGTTCGAGCCGGAGGGCGGCCGCTGCGTGGCGCGCGCCGAGGAGCTGCGCACGCGCCAGGCCGAGGCGATCCGGCTGACCAACCCGGTCTTCCGCATGCACCTGGTGGATCCGACCACCACGGGAGACGCGGTCTGCATCGGCGACCGGGCGGCCGACCTGCCGGCCTTCTCGCCGGTCTACCCCGGGTTCCAGTTCGGCTTCAGCATCGTGGGCGGCTTCTTCCCGATGTTCGTCACCCCGATCGAGGCGTCCTTCCCCAACGCGATCGTGCCGGCGCCGGACGGGCGGCTGTGGGTGCTCGACGAGGGAGACGACGTCTCGTCCAGGACCGAGGGCCGGGTCTTCACCTTCGTCCCGGCGGCGCCGGAGGCGTTCGGGGTGATCATCATCCTGTGAGCCGGCGCGGGCGGCCGCGGCCGCCCGCGCGTCCCGGCCTGGTTCCCCCCGCCCCGCTCAGGAGCCGGCGCGGCGCTTGCCGACCTCGGCGGCGACCTCGGCCAGCCGGATCTCGCTCTCGCTGCGGGCGGACATGTCCTTGAGCACGACCGAGCCGCTGTCGAGCTCGGCGTCGCCCAGGACGATCACGAAGCGGGCCTTCAGACGGTCGGCCCGGCGCAGCTGCGCCTTGGCGGAGGCGGCGCGGTGCTCGAGCTCGACCTTGAGGCCGGCAGCGCGGCAGTCCACCGCCAGCGCGAGCGCGCGGCGGCGCGCCGCCTCGCCGAGCGGGGCGAGGAACAGATCCGGCGGCACCACGAACTCCTCCGGCGCGCCGGGCATCGCCAGGACGCCGCGCTCCACCCCCAGGGCGAAGCCGACCGCCGGGGTCGGCGGGCCGCCCAGGCTCTCGACCAGCTCGTCGTAGCGGCCGCCGGCGACGATGGACGACTGGGTGCCGAGCTCGCTCGAGGTCGACAGGATCTCGAACACGGTGCCGGTGTAGTAGTCGAGCCCGCGCACCAGGCGCGGATCGACCTCGAAGGCCACCCCGAGCGCCTCGAGCGCGGCGCAGGCGCCGTCGAAGTGGCCGCGGCTTTCCTCGCCCAGGTGGTCGAGGACCGACGGCGCGCCGGCCACGATCGCCCGGCACGACGCCACCTTGCAGTCGAGCACCCGCAGCGGGTTGTGCGCCAGGCGCCGCCGGCAATCGGCGCACAGCGCCCCGGCCTGCGGCTCGAGGTAGGCCAGGAGCGCCGCCCGGTAGCGCGGCCGGTCGGCCGAGCCGCCGACCGAGTTGACGAGCACCCGCAGGCCGCCGACCCCGAGGCCGCCGTAGAGCTGCGTGAGCATCGCGATCTGCTCCGCCTCGACCGTCGGCTCGGCGATCCCGAAGCACTCCACGCCGATCTGGTAGAACTGCCGGTAGCGGCCGGTCTGCATCCGCTCGTAGCGGAACATCGGCCCGGCGTAGTACCAGCGGGTCACCGGCTCGCGCTTGCCGATCGCGTGCTCGATGTAGGCCCGCACGCAGCTCGCCGTCATCTCCGGACGCATCGTCAGCGAGCGGCCCTTGCGGTCCTGGAAGGTGTACATCTCCTTCTCGACGATGTCGGTCGCCTCACCGATGCCGCGCGAGAACAGCGCGGTGCTCTCCAGGACCGGCGTGCGGATCTCCTCGTAGCCGTAGCGCTCGAACAGATCGCGGGCGCGCCCCTCGAAGTGGCGCCACTTGGCCGACTCGGGCGGCAAGAGGTCGTTCATCCCGCGGACGGACTGGATCGGCTCCGGCATCGGCGCGAGCTTACCCCGGCGGGGCGCCGCTGTCCGTCCCCGGCCGGCCGCGCTCGTCGGTCACCCGCGGGACCGCGGTGCTGGCGCGCGCGGCGCGCTCCGCCCGCGAGGCCGCCTCCAGGTGCACCCGCTGGATCTCCGCCTCGTCGAGGAAGCCGACGATCTTCCCCTCGCCGTCCACCACCGGGATCTCGCGCAGCCCGTTGGCCACCAGCCGCTCGGTCACCCGGCGCAGGTCGTCCTCCGGCCGCGCGGTGATCGGCGGCTGCATCACGTCGGCCGCCACCGCCCAGGTCGCGTCGCGCTCGGCCGCCAGCACCCGCAGCGCGTCGGTGCTGACCAGGCCGCGCAGGGTGCCGCCTGCGTCGACCACCGGGAACACGTCCTGCCAGGACGCCTCGGCCACCTTGCGCAGCATCTCGGACGCCGGGGTCGCCGGCGTGAAGGTCTCGAAGTCGCGGCGGCGCGTCATCAGCTCGCCGGCGCGGATCGCCTCGAGCGCCTCGAGCAGGAGCGCGTCCCGGTGGGCCGGCGACTCGCGGATGCTCGCCACCTGCGCCACGTACAGGTGGTGGTTGCGCAGCGCGACGAAGGCGATCCCCTGCGACAGCATGAGCGGGACCAGCAGGTCGTAGTTCCCGGCCATCTCGCACACCAGCACCAGGGCGGCGAGCGGCACGTGGGCGATGCCGCCGAAGAACGCGCCCATGCCGACCAGCGCGAACGCGCCCGGATCGATCGACGGATCCACCAGGAGCTGCGCCGCCCGCCCGAAGGCGCCGCCGAGCAGGGCGCCGATGGCGAGCGACGGCGCGAACAGCCCGGCGCTGCCGCCGGAGCCGATGGTGAACGACGCGGCCATCAGCTTGGCGCCGGCCAGGAGGAACAGGAGGCCGACCGCGTCCCAGCCGGCCGGCAGCCAGTCGGCGCCGGTGATCGCGGTCTGCGCCGCGCCGTAGCCGCCGCCGAGGATGCCGAGCCCCTGGCCCTCCGCGCCGATCTGCCCGCCCACGTACATCGCGATCGGCGTGGCGAGCAGGCCCAGCGCCAGCCCGCCGAGCGCCGGGCGCAGCCAGTCCGGCCCCGGCAGCCGCTCGGCCGCCCGCTGCACCGCGCCGTACATCGACAGGTACGCCACCGCCGCCGCCGCCAGGACCAGCGTCATCACCGCGTACAGCCACAGGTGGGTCGGGTCGAACGGGAACCGGCCGGGCGTGGCGAACAGCGTGCTCTCGCCGAAGATGGAGATGACGATCGAGTAGGCCACCACGCTGGCCAGCACCGACGGCACCAGCGCGTCCGACTCGAAGCCGTCCTTGTAGAGGACCTCGACCGCGAACAGCGCGGCGCCGAGCGGCGTGCGGAACACCGCCGCGGTGCCGGCCGCCACCCCGGCGACCAGGAGGATGCGCCGCTCGCGCGGGCTCACGTGCAAGAAGCGCCCGACGATCGAGCCGAGCGCGCCGCCGACCTGCATGATCGGCCCCTCGCGCCCGCCGGCGCCGCCGGTGCCGAGGGTGAAGGCGGACGCCAGCGACTTGATCCAGGCGACCCGCCGCCTGACGAAGCCGTCCTCCCGGTGGAAGGCGGCGATCATGGCGTCGGCGCCGCCGCCCTTGGTCTCGGGGGCGAGGCGGACCAGGAGGCCGCAGGCGAGCCCGCCGAGCGCCGGCAGGAGCACCAGCAGCCAGGGGCGGAACGGCCCCGGCTCGGCGCCGGCGGCGAAGGTCTCGCCGCTGGCGCGCAGCGGCACGTAGCCGGCGAGCTGCTCGAGGAAGAGCCGCTGCATGTACTCCACCGCGGCGAAGAAGGCGGCGCCGACCAGACCGGCGCCGAGGCCGACCAGGGCGGCGCGCCACACCGCCCGGCCGACGATGCTGAGGTCGATCGGCCCGGTGCCGGCGAACAGGGCCGGCACCAGCGACGGCGCCTCGTCGAGCCAGCCGCGCCAGCCCGGGCGCCGGGGCCGACGCGCTCCCCGCCCGCCGGTCGAGCTCACGTGCCGGTCGGCTCCTCCGTCCGCACGACCAGGGGCCCGAGCGCCGCGGCCAGCGCGCGACAGGCGCGCACCACCTCGCCGGGCTCCTGCCCCTCGACGGTGAGGAGCACGCGGAACTCGGTCTCCTCGAAGCGCGGGTAGCTGCCGAAGGCGACCTCCGGGTGCGCCGCCACCACCTGGTCGATCGCCGGCGCGATGGTCGCCTCGTCGGACATGACGTACACCCGGCCGACGAGGAACGGTCGCGCCTGGAAGCGGGCCCGGACCGCGTTGAACTTGCGCCGCAAGAGCGACGGCACGCCGGGCAGGATGTAGACGTTCCTGAACAGGATGACCGGCCAGACCGGGTCGGTGCCGTAGACCAGCTCGGTCCCCTCCGGAACCTCGGCGAGCCGGAGGTGTCGCTCGGTCATCTTGTCGCCGTAGTACTTCTCGAGCAGCGCCACCAGCTCCGGGTGCCGCACGACCGGGGTGCCGAAGCCGGTGGCGATCCCCTGCATGGTGACGTCGTCGTGGGTGGGGCCGACCCCGCCGGAGGTGAACACCAGATCGCAGCGCGCTGACATCGCGGTCACCGTCTCGGCGATCTCCTCCACCAGGTCGCGGATGACCGCGATCCGCTGCAGCTCGACGCCGAGGGCGCGCAGCTCGCCGATCAGGAAGGGCGCGTTCTCGTCGGCGAACTTGCCGGTGAGGATCTCGTTGCCGATGATGACGATCCCGGCCCGCACCGGACATCACTGTAACAAGCCGGGGCGGTGATGGACACCACCCGGGCCGAGCTGCTAAACAGGGGTGCCGTGACCGACATCCTCCTGCGCGGCGGGCGCGTCATCGATCCGTCGGCCGAGCGACCGGTCGACGCCGCCGCCGACGTGCTGATCGCGGGCGGCCGGGTGGTCGAGGTCGGCGCCGGCCTGGCCGCTCCGTCGGGCGGCCGGGTGATCGACGTCCGCGACCGGCTGGTGGTGCCCGGCCTGGTCGACCTGCACGTGCACTTCCGCGAGCCGGGGCAGGAGTACAAGGAGGACATCGCCACCGGATCGCGCGCCGCCGCCCGCGGCGGCTACACCACCGTGTGCGCGATGCCGAACACGGTGCCGGTCAACGACTGCCGCGCCGTCACCGATCTGATGGTCCGCCGCTCCCGCGAGGTCGGCCTCTGCCGGGTGCGCCCGGTCGGCGCCATCTCGCGCGGCCTCGAGGGGCGCGCGCTGGCCGAGTACGGCGAGATGAAGGAGGCCGGCATCGTGGCGGTGTCCGACGACGGCCGCCCGGTCATGAACAGCGGCCTCATGCGCCGCGCGCTCGAGTACGCCCGCACCTTCGACCTGCCGGTGGTGCAGCACGCCGAGGACCTCGAGCTCGCCGAGGGCGGCGTCATGAACGAGGGGGAGGTGGCCACCCGCCTCGGCCTGCGCGGCCAGCCGCCCCAGGCCGAGTCGACCATGGTGGCGCGCGACCTCGAGCTGGTCGAGTGGACCGGCGCCCGCTACCACGTCGCCCACATCTCCACCGCCCGCACGGTGGCGCTGGTGCGCGACGCGCGCCGCAGCAGCCTGCCGGTGACCTGCGAGGTGACGCCGCACCACC
>Ga0079224_100007243_pt1 | contig 14847 bp, 9 predicted proteins | sample Stecom2015_FD_80414 | JGI IMG/M metagenome (GOLD analysis project Ga0079224, IMG submission 80414) | Agricultural soil microbial communities from Utah to study Nitrogen management - Steer compost 2015 | ecosystem: Environmental > Terrestrial > Soil > Agricultural land | place: USA: Utah...
CATGAATAAGGTGAATAAACTGATATGGTCGCCATATAAAGGTATTTTAAAACCAAAATTCCAAATAGAATCATAGGTTGATAAATCATCTGCCCATAATAAGCTCTTTTGTCTTAAATGAATAGAGGTAGGGAAAAAGTAATACATGGATAGTAAAAATGGCATCTGAATTAACATAGGAAGACATCCACCTAATGGATTTACTCCTGCTGTTCTATATAGTTTCATTTGCTCCATTCCCATTTGTTGCTGATTTCCTCCATATTTCTCTTTAAGCTGATCTAATTCAGGCTTTAATACGCGCATTTTTGCCGTAGATAAATGGCTTTTATAAGTGAAAAATGATAATGGAATACGAATTATTAATGTCAATAAAATTATAATTAATCCTATTGAAGCTATATTAGCATTTAAAAAATCAAAAATTGGAATTAATAACCATTTACTTATGTATTTCACAAAGAAGAATGGCCCTATTCCTAATTGGATTAACTCTTCAAGATCATCTATTCCTTGATTTTTCAGTAATTTATAATCATTAGGGCCTATAAACCATTGAAATGGAAAAGAAAAATCGGAACTCACTGAAGTAGGAATTTCAAATTCTGTTTCATTTAATGTAATAACCTCTTTTCCATTCTCTGCTTGATAGTTTTTTGTTGCCTTAAAGGATACATTTTCCATTTTATTATCTGCAACAATTGTACTATTAAAGAATTGACTACGGACACTAAACCAATAGACATCTTTTTTAAGATTTTTATCAGAAGTTCTTTCAATTGCATTATAATCATGTGAACCGTTATGGTATTTATAATGCACTTGCATATTTCTTCTTTCACTTTGTATATCCTTTTCTGTTTGGAATAATTCAGTACTCCAATGCATTGGTATAGGATTTCCTTGAGCTAATTCCTGATCAAAACCAATTAAACGCATATTCGCTTGTAATAAATATCCTTCTTCAGGTAGAATATAGTCTAATATTACTTGTTTGTCAGCATTTACTTTGGCTGTAAATCGTAATTGCTGCGAACCATTAGGTAATTTATTGAGTTCAGGAGTGAAAAACAATGCATCTGAACCTATAATTTTTCCTTCATGAGGAATTAAGATTTGCATTTTGTTTTTATCACCTTCAAATAAAACAAGTTTCTCTTTAGTATAAGTTTTGTATTTCTTAATATCTGCTTTAATAGGATAAGCACCTTTATTAGTAAAGTTTAATGCTAAATCTTTATTTTCTAAGCTTATAATTTCTTCTGAAAGTTGTATAGTTTCAGTGTTATCTAAGGAATCAGACTCTGAATCAATAGGATGATTTTTAGTTTCTTCAAAACTTGACTGATGTGCTAATAGTTCCGCTTTAGCTAAAGAATCAGCCATTTGCTGTTCTTGGTATTTTTGCTGTTCACTACTATTCCAAAAGATATATATACCTCCAAGGATTAGTAATAGAGCGAATCCTATAAGTGAATTACGATCCATGAATTAAAAATTAATTTATTTTGCCTTGCAAAGGTACTTAAAACTTAATAAAATAATGTAAAAATAAATAAATATACTAGGGAAAAATGCAAGTGGTGTTTAGCTCTAGTTTAATGTATATTAAAATTTAATTCTGATGGGCTATAGCCTAAATACTTTTTAAATGCTTTTGAATATGCAGCAGTTGAACTATAGCCGCAAGTATAAGCTATGGATTTTATACTTTCACCCTTTCTTATTAAATGTATGGAATGTTTTAAAACATATTCTCTATGAAATTGTATAATCGTTTTTCCGGTATATAGTTTGAATTTTACTTGCATATCTGTTTCGCTCATGCCCATTTTTTTAGATAAATCTTGTAAATGTATAGGATCGCTAATAAAATTGGAAAGATACTCTTCCATTATTTGCATGCGTTCTATATCATCTTCACTTAGGTTATGTTTGGGTTTGGATTCATTGTGTAAATTTTCAAAATAAACAATTTGACTTTCGTGAATTTTAGTTTTTAAATATAAATGGCGTGTCTCTTTGGTATAATCATTGGTAAGTACATGAAACATAAGTTCTTCCAATAAAGAGTTTATGTGAAAAACTTGTTTTTTGCCTTTACTAGCATCAATTAAATACTCTTTATAATGCTTATTAACAATTCCTGATCTTCGTAAAAGATTAAAATTTTCTAAAAAATAATGTAGTGAAAAACTTAATATTACGAGTTCTGAAAGCTTATCTTTTGGTAAAACTATTTCTCTTTCTTGCTTTTGATAGTCAATAAAAGTAGAACCTTTTAGTATTGAACATTTATCTTCTTTAGTAAGGTTAAATAAACATTTTCCTTTTAAAATAAAATACTGACTAATTATAGTGTTTTTATTTGTTTCTAATATGATTTTACAATCTTTAACATTAGCATTTGTTTTCAAATGTGTTATTTGCAAATCTTTATTTAAAACTTCTATACTTCCTATTTGTTTTCTTTTAAATGAATCATAATACAATATTTCCCTTTTGTTAGTAAGACTAGAGGGAAAATGCTCATTTTGTTTTTTTAATAGCAGTAATTGTAAATTTCTTTTTTTCTAATTTTTTTGTTTTCATCTCCTTATCTATTGGTTTTTTTTATATGTTTTTTTGGACAACTATTGTGTCCTTTTGGATAACAAGCTTAATTAAACAGTAATTAATTTTGTTTTATTGAGATGGAGATGTGTTTTCCTTGGTTTTTGTAAAATTTTATTTTTTTAAAAAATAACAAAAAGAAACAAAATGTATTTATAAAATACAAATATAAGTAGAATAAAATTTTTAACCAAAGATAAAACCTGTTTGTTTTAAATATTAAAATATAGTGTTGGTTTTGTTCAAGTTAATAAAAAAAGCCAAGGAAACACAAATCTAAAGTGTAAAAAATTATTAAAATCCTTAAAGTTGTTAAAATGAAAACAAAAACTACCTTTAAATTGTTCAAAAATAAAATACTATTGTCATTTTGCACTATAGTTTGTTTATTGGGATTGACATTAGGAACAGTTCAAGCCCAAGTTATTAAACCTTTCACACCTAGAAGCCCTGAATCTTCTCCTGGAACTACCATTCATAAATTAAAAGGAGATATGGCGATTATTGGTAATAGTAATATGGAAGCCCAAAGTGGTAATTCCAATGGAAATGTTCAAATGAAATATATCGATATTGATAGCGATAGTGGAACGGTAAACTCCTCTTCGGCAACTTTGGAGTTTTCTAATGAAAATGGAGCAGACCCTAATGATGCGAATATTGTCTATGCAGGTCTATATTGGACAGGAAGAGCACATGATGAAGGAATAAGTCCTTCTGTATTTTCGGTGGATGGAAGCAGTATTGATAGATATCATGGAAATTCTTTTAATGGTTATTCTCTTAGTATTGTACAAGTAGAAGATAATTCTAGTCATACGTCGGGATCTAATCGAAGAAAAGCAACTTATACCTTTACTCCAGATGGAAATGGCGATGCAGTTGTCTTTACGTTTTATAGCTGGAGTACTACTTTTGCTATCATTTTTACTACTTGGCATTCAAAAGTTTTGGTAAAAGTTGGAAATGGGCCCGAACAGGAATTGGATGAAGAGCTTTCCAATGAAAGCACTAATGATTATATATCAACTCTGACGGTTCCTTTTGAAATTAATACTGGAAATCAATCTTTATATATAAAAAGTTTAAGAAAAAATAGAACGAGTAATACTATCAATGATAATTTCTGTGCAAGCATTATGAACGGTAAAATGTTGAGTAAACGAGAAATTAAATTTAAACATGAAAGTGCAAATAGTTATGAAATAGTAACTGCTAATGAAAATGACATCTATTTTCCTAGCAATATGCATGGAAATATGTATTCTGCTTATGCAGATGTAACTAATTATGTACAATCTCATGGTCTTGGTGAGTATTTTGGAGCTGATATTGCTCTTTTAGAAGGTGATGGAGGTGGAACAGGTTTCTATGGAGGCTGGTCTCTGGTAGTAATTTATTCTAATCCTGTGATGAAATCCAGAAATATTACATTATTTGATGGGCATGCTTATGTAGTAGGAAGTCAAACGACATCCCATGATTTGTATATATCTGGTTTTGAAACAGTTCCTGTAGGGGATGTAAATGTTAAAATAGGTTACTTCGCAGGGGAAGGAGATAGAGATATTTCCGGAGATTATTTAAGAGTAAAGAATAATGCTAATGACTGGGTTAATTTGTCACACGCTGAAAACTCAACTAATAACTTTTTTAATTCTAGCATCCAGACTGGAGGTAATTCTAGAAATCCTTATAATACTAATAATTTTGGTATTGATATTGGATTTATTGATTTGCCAAATGCAAATAATAGCATTTTGGCTAATGGGGCTACCGATATTACTTTTAAATTTGGAACAACTCAGGATACGTATATTATCCCATTTTTTGCTTTCGCAATAGAATCTTTTAGTACTAAAGGTACCATTGTAAATGATGCTAATGGTTTGTCAGATAACCAGGTAAATAATTCTGCAATAAATACTGTTACTCTCCCTATATTATATGCCAATGTTTTAGATGGAAATGGAAAAGTTATTGATGCAATTTTAGTCGATACGAATACCGGTTCTTTTGAACTTAGAGGCTTAGGGGATGGGGAGTATTCCATACAATTAAGTGAAGTTCAAGGACAAATTGGTCAATCTCCAACGATTGTAGTACCAGAAGGGTGGATGTTTACTGGAGAATCTAATTCTGGAGGAACTTCAGATGGTGTAGTAGATGGGAAAATTGATTTTGTAGTAGATGGAGGTGACGTAACTGGATTATTAATAGGAATAAATAAAATCCCAGAAGCTTTTGATTTAGTAGTAGTTTCGGATGGAGGCATTGATTATACAGGTGATGATTTTTATCTTGCAAATCCAGAAGCATTTAAATCTTTAGATGATGATGGGAATATTAAACAATTAGTTATCACTGAAATGCCTACTATTATTGATTCCTTTTCTGTTGATGGAGTGGTATACGATAGTAGTAATTTTCCTACGAATGGAATTACTTTAAATACGCATAATAATGGAACTCCTATTGAGGAAATAGAATTGTATCTAAAGAAAGCTGATTTGGATCAATTAATACGTATTCCTTTTTATGTTATTGATGAAGCGGGTGGTGAAAGTAATGAAGGGGCTGCTTATTTTCAAGGTACAAGTATATTGCCTGTTGAAATGGCTTACTTTAAAGCCTTTAAGAAAGGAACAGTTAATATTTTGGAATGGGAAACTTTAATGGAAATTGATAACTATGGCTTTTACATAGAAAGAAGTGCAGATGCTACTAATTTTGAAGAAATTGCCTTTGTGGAAACTAAAGGGGATACTCGAGCAATATATAATTATATAGATGAAAAACCATTGCTTACTTCTTATTATCGTTTAAAGCAAATGGATATTGATGGAACCATAAATTATTCAATTGTGCAAAGAGTAGATCAAGATAATATTAAAGAACCAATAATGGTATATCCTAATCCAAGTAATGATAGAATATACATTAAACAAGGAAATGATTTTGTAGAAAAAGCATATTTAATAAATAGTGCAGGTCAAGTAGTAAAAACTATCCAAATAAAGGATGCTCATGAAGTCCTGTCTATACAACATTTAAGTAATGGAATATATATGCTACAAATAGGAGAAGAAAATATTAAAATTATTAAAAAATAAATTTTGATGTGTAAAAGGGATAGAATGAAATACTTATAAATTGTTTGCTTTTCATTTCTACTTTTTAAAAGCCGCAAGAAATTGCGGCTTTTTTTGTGCCTATAATAGAAGTTTATAACTGCTTTTTTAATAATGAAAAGAATTAAGAGTAGAATAAATTTAACTAAGAAACAAAAGCGAATGCTATGGCTAGGCTAGAACCTCACTTGGGCTTAATCCTATAAACTTTTTAAATGCTTTTGAAAAACTAGCTGTGCTACTATAACCGCTAAAGTAAGCTACTTCTTTTATAGGCAGATTAGCTTGTATCATTTGTAATGCATTTAATAAAACTTGTTCTCTGTGATATTGTATTATTGTTTTGCCAGTATAGGCTTTGAATTTTAATTGCATATTTGTTTCGCTCATTCCAATTTGTCTTGAAATGCTTTTAAGACTTGGATTATTAGGTTGATTTAAAATCTCTTTTAAAAATTCCATTTTTTCCTTATACCTGCTTATGTTTTTTACCTCAATGTATTTATGGGTTTTTAATAATTTATTAATATTATCAAAATAAACAATCAGCAATTCAAATATCTTTGCTTCTAAATATAAATTATTGGCTTTTCCTGAATAGGGTGAGTTTTTTATCTGGTTTATAATCATTAATAAAGGAGCATTAGTAAGAAATGTATTGAAACTTTTAATGTCAATATTATAAGCATAACGCTCTAAAGGAAATGTTACGATTTCTGCCTCTAATAATTGGTTGTAATATTCTGTAAATGTATCTTCGGAAAAATGAAAATCTAAAGATCTGATATTGGAATTCTTACTTAATTCATTTATAGTAGAAATGTCTTTTCCTAAATCAATAAAATTATAACCATTTTCAAAAATATGCTCAGGCTTTTTATCCAATCCAAAATTTAAAGTCCCTGAAAATAAAAAACATAAAGAAACTGAAATTGTTGGGGCAAAAGGATTGTGGATTATTGCTGTTGAGCTATCATTGGTTTTGAAATTTCCTTCACACATCGAAACACCTTCATTTATAGAATATACTGTACCAACTTCGCCTTTTCCTAATATGTCGGAATGAAGAGATACTGCTTTTTCATCCATATTAAAATCAAATGCATAATAAGAGTTATCTTTTTTAATTACCATATCTAAAGCATGGGAATTGTCTAATTGTAAACTTGTACTATTCATGATCTTGTTTTGTTAAATACAAGGGTAAATATAGTAATAATATAAAAATTAAGAAGAAGGATTTAGGAATATTTTTTATTCTTTTTAAGAAAAAGTATATAAATAATACATGAAATAAAGAAAATCTTTATTGCTAATTATGTCTTATGTTCTCTAAAATATGTGAATATATATTATGCTTAATGTCTGTATGGTATTTTGTTCTTATTTTGAAGAATATAAACAATTTTTAAAAAATTATGTTATTGTTTTATGATTCCTCTAGTATGTTAATTAATAATTATAATTTTGCTTTTCTATACAGAAACTAATAGATTTTTATTGTTCTATATCTAGTGGCTTATAGATAAATACTTATGAAAGCGTATGGGAGTTCTATTATAAAATGCAACAATTTTAATAATTGTATAATTTTAATTAAAATAAACCTTTTGAATATTGTTTTTTTATTGATAATATATATTCTATATGTAGTATAGCATATTAAAATACCTAGACCTACAAACTCATCTTATAATAATAGGTTTCTCTTTTTTATAAAGATAATTAGTTTGGCATTCTTAATGGCGAATGGTATTGTTTATGCTCAAGAAACAGTTAATTCAAAAATATTACAGATAAAAAAAGATGAATCGGGCTTTAGTTCGCATAGTAAATTCACTTCGGTTTTTAAAAAAGTAAAGGGTTTAACCTCCTCTGAGTATATTAGAAGTCTTAAATAATTAAGAGGAACCTTTCTTTTACTAAATAGCGTATTACGAAAAGTCTATTTATAATTATTTGTTTAAACTTAAAATAGTACATTTGTCCTTTGGATTTAATATATCAATGAAATTACAATTTTTTAAAAACACTTTTTTAGTAAGTAAAATACTCTTCAACTCTTTATTAGTGCGTCGCTTATTATATATTTTAATCCCGCTATTTTTCTTGATAAATTGTAAACAAAATACAGCTTATGCGGAAACTGCTGGAAATTTTGATTCTATTTATTATAATATTGCAACTGAAGTTTCTGGAAAAGATTTAGATTTAGCTATTTATTTGTCTGATTCTCTTGTGAAAACTGCACCTGATTCATTATCCAAAATGCGTTCTTTAATGTTGTCAGCGACTTTAAAAGAAAGAAAAGGAGAAGTGGTAGATGCTATTAATAAATCAAAAGCTGCGGAACTTATTGCCAAAAAATTAAATAATACTGAATGGCAAATGCGCATATTGGGATTCTTATATAGCACTTATGAAAATATTGGCATTATGGAGAAGGCTACAATTATACTGGAGGAGTTAGAAAGAATAAATAAAAAAGAAAAAATCCCTCTTATTCAGCTATACATTTATCAATCAAAAGCAAATGCTAATATTTATAAGAAAAAATTCGAAAATGCTTTAATAAACTTAGAGCAATCGGATTCTATTTTGGAAGGCATGAATATTAAGCAAAAGGTTAACTTACATTGGGGAACTACTGCGCAATTGAAAGGTATTGTTTATTACCATTTAGATTTATTAGACTCTTCTAAATATTATTTATTTCAAGCTTTGGACGCATTGCCTGAAATGTCCTATGTTCTTGTAGGATACGTGAATGCTTACTTAGCAAAGTGCTATTTAAAAGAAGAAAATTGGAATGAGTTTTTTAAATATCTTGCCATTACCAAAGAGTTTATTGAGGGGTCAAATGATTTTAAATTGCAAATTCTTTATCATGAAATAGAAGAGGCCTATGCCAAAAGTATTAATGATAAAAACTTAGAAAATGAACATAAAATGATTCTTTATGAATTAAAGGTAGAACGTGCTGCTTATATTAATACTCTATCCAATGAAATAATAAAAGATTTGAATTTAGATAGTGAAAGAAAGAAAAAACTTAACTATATTTTTATTACACTTTTAGTGCTTGGTTTGTTCTTTACTCTTATGCTATATTATTTTATTAATAGAAGCCAAAAACGCAAATTTCAAAAAATTGTACAGGAAATTCAAGAAGAATTAAGAGAAAAAGAAAACAAAATACGCAAACAACAAGAAAAAATATCGGAGAAAGGTGCAAAAGATAATGATGAAGAATTAATTAAACTTAATAAAGTAAATGAAAAGGACAATAGTAATGATAATACTATAAATATTCCAGAAGAAACTATCTCAAAAATATTAAAAAGATTAAAAAATTTAGAATCAGGAAATAAGTTTCTCCAAAAAGACATTTCACTTGCAAAATTGCCTATTTTAATAAAAACGAATACCAAGTATTTATCTTATACTGTAAATTTATATAAAAAACAAGATTTTAATAATTATATCAATGAATTACGAATAAAATACATCCTACATAAATTAATAGAAGACGAATCCTATTTACAATATAAGATAGCATACCTTGCGGATGAGGCTGGATTTTCATCACATAGTAAATTTACTGCTGTTTTTAGACAATATACAGGAATAACTCCTAGTAAATTTATTACAAATAGAAAAAAAGAATTGCAAAACTTATAGGTAACTATAAAAATTAAAAAGAAGATAATTTATTAATTCAGCACTTTTTATCTTTAAAAAAGAAAGCAATAAATGAGGATAAGAATCGGCTTATTTAAAGATTATAATATGCTTGTTTATTATTTCGATTTAAGAATCATAGCTAAAAAATAATGCTTAATGGTCTTATAAAATAAGTAATGTTAATTTATTGCAATTTTAGCTTTGCTTGATGGGCTTTTTAATGCAAATTTAATTTAAAGTATATATAATTATTTTTATTTGTCCATAAGAAAAACAGTTAAGCTCTGTAGAATACTTAAGAATTAATGATTTTATATGGTATAATTATAACAATATAAAACATCTGTTTTTTAAAATAATTATATGAGTTTTAAGCTGTAGCTTTTCAGTTTTTATAAAAAACTTTGGTTAAATAACTGCAGAGAATTATAAGAAACAAAAATAGTAATTTTCTAACAGGTATTATTTTTATGAAGAAAATAAGGCTTTGATATTTTCTATTAAAGTCTGACTTGGTGTATGAAAATAAAAAAGTATTTAAATTTAAACATTATTTTACTCTTTGTATTTGCGTTTTGTTTTTGCTTTGGTTTTAAAAAAACTGCTTATAGTCAGGTCAATTTAAAAGCAAAAGAAGAAATAAAAGCTAAATTAAAGTAAATCCAAACTCCCGTTGATTCTCTTGCCTTATTAGAAGAAGATTCTGTGCTTTTAGTTCGAAAATTAATCCAGTTTGCCAACAAGCAGAATTTTAATGCGAATTATGTTGATGCTATCAATTATGGCAAATTTGGAATTACTTTTGCTCGTGAATTAAAAAGACCGGATTTAGAACTTCCTGCATTAGGATTGGTGTATTATACTTATTTAAATATAGGCATTGCCGAAAAGGCTAATGAATATCTAATTGCTTTAGAAGCTCTCAATAAAGAAGTTTAAAGTACTAAAGTTCAATTGTATATTCACTTATCTAAAGCATCCTCTTATTTTGAAGAAAATGAATTTTCTAATGTTTTTAAAGAGGAAGAGTTGATAGAAGATTTATTAAAAAACAATCCAGAATTTCAATTGTCTCCAGATGGAGAGGCGCTGTTTTATCAATTGCATGGCATTACTTATTTCAAAATTGATAAGTTTGACTCCTCTGCATATTATTATGATAGAGCCATAAATACTTTTGAATATGATAGTACTGTCTATCTGTTTACTAAAATAGGTATAGCTGAATTAGCAATTGAAAATGAAGAATACCAAACTGCTCAAGGATTATTAGCTGAAATCAAACCATCGGTTGATAGTATGCAAGATTTTAGAATGCAAGAATATTTCTTGGAGGTGGGTATTTTTCTGGCAGAAAAAACGGAGGATAAAGCAACTGCTTTAGAAAATCATTCTAATTTAAATCATTTAAAAGATAAGCGTAATCGTAGCCTCATAGATATTGCAAACCTTCTACTGGAAGAACAAGATATTTTAACTAAAAAAAGTAATAAACTATCAATTGAATGGTATATAGTAGGGGTGGCAATAATGGTGTTTTTTGTTGTGCTTTTTATTTCAAAGAAACAAAGGATAAATTTACAACATGCTTTGCAATTAAATAAGGAGAGATATAAAGATATAGAACTGCATATAAAAGAGGGACAAAAGTACTTTAAAAAAGTAAATAAACAATCGGAGCATGATGGGGAGCATTCTGCGCAAATTTCTTAAGAAACTATAAGTCATCTTCTGGACAAACTCAATCGATTTGAAAATAAAAAAGGATTTTTGGAAAAGAATATTTCTTTATCTAAGCTTGTTGGACAATTAAAAACAAATAACAAATACCTTTCCTACATAATAAACTCACATAAAAATACTGATTTTAATACTTATATTAATACTTTACGCATTCTTTACATAGTAGATAAATTGAAAAATAATCCAAAATACTTAGAATATAAAATTGCTTATCTTGCCAAAGAGTCGGGTTTTACTACGCATAGCCGATTTTCAGCTGTTTTTAAAGAAATAACAGGAGAAAGCCCTTCTGAGTTTATTAAAAAGCAACAAGATGAAACCTATCTAAAATAAGAATCACAATCCTTCTTATTTGTTGTTTATATTATTCATTTTTAAATGGTTATATTTACTTTTGTTCTGTTCATTTTACCGAAAATAAACAAGGTATCTTTTGGTATTTAATCGTTATCATTGTTTCTTTGAATCGTTTGAAAGCATGTTAGTGCTTTTATAGTTTTTGTTTTGTTTCTCAATAAAAGGCTCTTTTGTATCTTGATACAATTTGAGCCTTTTTCAATTTGATTCTATAAGAAGTTTTAAGTAAGTTATTGAAATTTACAACTACAAAACCAAGCCAAAATAAATTGGAATAAGAAGGATTTTTATTGCTTTTTGCATGCTTTTGGACTTTGATTAATAAATAAAAAGCTTGTTTGTTGTTTTTTATGTAATTCTCTCATTATCAACAAGTTTGTCTATGTTTTATACTGTTTGAATTCGTGAATTTGGCTATGTATATGCCTTAAAACATGAATAATTGCTTTTATTTTTGCCTTCAGCTAATATTAGTTGGTATAAGTGCGAACTAATAAAGCGTAATAATAAACATAAAAAATACTATATGAAAACAAAAAATTACTTGTTTAAAAAATTGATGAAGAAGAGGATTTTTATCTCCATCGTCACAGCAGGTATAGCACTTAGTACCTATCAGTCAAATGCACAGTATGAAGATTGTTTAGGGAATATTACATGTGTTAATCCTGAAAATTCTGGTGTATTTTCGTCTGGAGCTGCTAATTTATCCTATGATAATATTATATCAGGATGGCATGCTTCAGCAACAAACGCTAGTTCTAGTGGAGGAACTATAAGTGTATGGGGGGAAAGAAGTAAGGCAACTGGAGGGGTTGACGAAGATAATATAGTGCCAACGGCAGTAACTCCAGCAAATGGGTATAATTATGGAAATGCAAATCCGTTAAAAATAGCTTTAGGAAGTGCTTTAAGACGTCCAGAGTCTAATGATTTCACTTATCCACATCAATTTATTTTACTAACAGACGATAATAAATTATGGACCTGGGGAGGAGCTGGAGCTGTATTATCTACATCTTTAGTTTCTAATAATTCATTCACTCAAGTTAATCCTGGTAATAGTGGTTTTAATTCCTCTTTGCCAGTAGGGGTTAATGCTAGTGACGTTAAAATGCTATTTGCTACAACAGGTACTTTGGCTTTAACAACTTGTGGTGGAGATGTGTATGTAATTTCTCAAAATGAAGCAATTCGCCAAAATAATAATAGTGCTACATCATGGATACGTATAAGAAAATCTAATGCTCCTAACGATTATTTAACTAATATTATAGCAACGCGTGGTACGCCTGCAGGTTTAATGGCATTAGATGCTAATGGTAATCTCTGGACTTGGGGTTATAACACAAGAAAAGCAAATGGTCAGAGTGCATCAAGAAGAAATTTCGCAACTCAAATGAATTTACCTAATCATGATGGAACTATTAAAATGATTGGTGCTACTACGCAAAGAGATGATTATACTACATATAATGCTGACTATTCAAAATTTGAAATAAGTTATTATGTTTTATATGAAGATGGTAATTTATTTGCTTTAGGTGCTAATGGAGAAAGTCAATTGGGAGACTGGACAACTACTAATAGAAATTACTGGATTCAACCAAGATATAATAATGCTAATGGTCCTGTTATGGATAATATTGCTTGGATTTCTCCACAAGAGCATGATTTTATGTATGGCTTTATAAATGTAATTACCAAAAATAAAGAACTCTATAACTGGGGAGGAGAGTCTGGCTCTGCTCTAGGCAGATCTGTTCAAGGAAGCACAGCAGGTGAGCCTAATTTGCAAAATCCTGGAAAGCCTAATAGCTGGGAAGCAGGCAGGTCTAATGATAATATATTAACTGTTGAATCAGGAGGGCATACTACTGTTTTATTGAAAAACTGCGAAGCTACTTTTGGATATATAGGTCATAGAACTAAAGGAAGTATGGGTGATGGTTCTCCGGCAAGCTCCAATGAAACGGATAATATAGTTCAATTTAATACTAATTCACTTCAAGTTTGTGGTTTGCCTACAATTGATGGGGCGTTTAGTGCTAATATAGCATCATCAGATAATACATATTGTAATGGTAGTGTTTTGGAATTAACTGCTACACCAGCAGGTGGTGTGTTTTCTATTATTTCAGTAGATAATCAAACATCAGGAAGTGTTTATAATAGCGTATCTATTGATCAAAATGGCAACTTGAATGCAACTGGCTTAACCTTTCCCGGAAGTACAAATCAAAGAACTGTAAGGGTTGGATATACAGTTAGCACACCTGATGGTTGTATTAATGCTACTATTCAAGAGCTTTTTACTTTTGAAGAATGTAATAATTATACTTTGAAAATTCCTGGAAATATATGGATTGATAAAAATAAAGATGCGATAAAAAGTACAGATGAAAATAATTATTTATTAGGAAGTGAAATATTGTGGGCTAACTTAGTTGATCCTAATAATAAAGTTATTGGAAAGGCAAAAGTTAAAGAAGATGGAACCTATGAAATTGAAGTAAATAAAGATGCATTAGCAGAAAATGGAGATTACACTATTATCCTAACTGCTCAAGAAAAAGCCTTAAATAGTAATTTGAATAATGGAGATCAAGCTGGAGCTGCATTTAATTACTATTATACTGGTACAAATAGAGGAAGCGTAAATTCTGCGAATACAAATAATAATGAAGGTAAGGTTAGTCTTGGAAATTTACGTGCTAATTATGCTTCTTCCTGGCAACAAACAAATCAAAATTCAACAGCAGATGAAGTTAACTTTGGAGTAATTAAGCACTCAATTATCTTGGCCAAAGATGATGTAAATCAAACTCCAATGGGTATTCCGGTTAGTGGAAATATTTTAACAAATGACAAGGGGGATGCTCCTATTACAATTACTGAAGTGAATGGTCATACGCCGAATGGCAATAATGAAATTGTGATAAATACTTTAACAGGAGTAGATACAGCGAGGAATCCTGTTAATAGTGCAGGTTCGATTGTTATATATCCAGATGGGTCTTATGTTTTTACACCTGCAAATGGTTTTGTAGGAAAAGTGGATCCATTGCCGTATGTAATTAAGGATGAAGAAAATAATGAAGCTAATGCAACATTAAATATCACAGTAATTCCTCCTTTATATCCTAAAGTTGATAGCGACCCAATTGCACAAGATGATTATAATCTTGTTAAGTACAATGAAACTGGAAATGGAAATATTTTGCTAAATGATTCCGATCCAGATGGCGGACAAAATATAACGGTAATTGAAGCAATTCAAGGAAGTAGCTCTTTTACTATTAATTCGCCAATAACTGTA
>Ga0079224_100007244_pt1 | contig 14846 bp, 15 predicted proteins | sample Stecom2015_FD_80414 | JGI IMG/M metagenome (GOLD analysis project Ga0079224, IMG submission 80414) | Agricultural soil microbial communities from Utah to study Nitrogen management - Steer compost 2015 | ecosystem: Environmental > Terrestrial > Soil > Agricultural land | place: USA: Utah...
CAGACAGTTCAGCACGGCTGGGTTGGAAGTGGCTTTGACCCAGTAACAGATCAGGTGGTCCCGCCCCTGGACGGCTGACTCGAACGCCTGCCAGGGCGCCTCGATGGCAGCCCGGGAATAGACGGAGCTGGGCGTACCGAGTTCGGCAGCGAGTGCGGCGAGATCGACATCTTCGAGAAACAGGCGGCCCTGACGGCGTTCGAGCGTGTGCATGGGCGCTCCAGTAGGTTTAGCGGGCCGGGGGCTGCCCGGCGGGTTGAGATGGTAGTTGCAGCGGGCCTTTCTGCCCGCAGCCGCTGAGTGCGGCAGCCGCCAGCACGGCGGCGGCAAGGACGATGGCCAGGCGATTCGGCATTGCGGTCTCCCCAGGCGGAGCAGGCATTATAACGGTAGCTAGCCACCGGCAACACGAAGGAATGCAGCGCCGCTGCCCACAAGGATCTGGAGAAGAAAATCATGTCCCACGGCAAGTACGGTACAGTCGTCGCAATGGCCTTCGCCGCCCTGCTGGGAATGTCTTTGGGGCATGCGGACGTGATTTTCCAGGAGGAATTCGAGCGCGGCGAGCCGCCGTTCGGCTTCGACGGCCAGCAGCCTGCGGGCGGCACGGCGGTTGGCCGGCTGGTCGACGCCGGTGCGCAGCGTGGCCGGGTCTGGGAGATCCAGCTGCCCGTAGGGCCGCAGCCGGGTCCGGTCGGCCACCGGCTGATCCTGGACGACGCCTCGGCGCTTGGCGGGCGGCTGCACTGGGCAGGCTATGTCAGGTTCGGTTCTGCGCCGGGATCGTACTGGCAGCCGGACGGTGTGCCGTTCGCGCTGCAGTTGCCGGTGATCGCCGATGGCAACGGCGAACCCCTGCTGACCGGCTGGTTCCGGCTCACCGACCGCCGGGGCCTGTTCGGCACCTTCGAGCTGGAAACGGCCGACGGCCGACGGCATCGGCCGCTACAGGGCAGGCTGCTCGCCGCCGGGCGCTGGTACGCCATCGAGTTCGGCGTGGAGGATCACGGCGAACAGGACCGGTTGCGGATCTGGATAGACAACGACGATGTCGAGCATCCCGACTACGAACTCAGCGGCAGCGACCTGATCGACAGCGGGCGCTGGCGGCAGGGCCTGCGCATGGATCTGGGGGTGCTGCCGCAGGCCCTGCCGGCGGAACGCCGGTTCGCCTACGACGCCATCACCCTCGCCACCGATTTCATCGGCCTGCCGGTGCGTGCGGCTCCGCGGCCGGCGGCGCCGGGCCGACTGCAGGTGCAATAGGCTTCAATAGGCCTGTTCCCAGGGCTTGCTGAGCCGCATCGCCGAGTTGATCAGGCCGACCATGCAGTAGGTCTGCGGGAAATTGCCCCACAGTTCGCGGTTGTGCGGGTCGATATCCTCCGACAGCAGGCCGAGATGGTTGCGGCAGGCCAGCAGGTTCTCGAAGATCGCCCGTGCCTCTTCGCGCCGGCCGAGCATGGCCAGGGCATCGATGTACCAGAAGGTGCAGGTGGTGAAGGCGTTGGCCGGTTCGCCGAAATCGTCTTCCACCACGTAGCGGAAGATGAAATCGCCGCGACGCAGCTCCTGCTCGATGGCGGCCACGGTGGAGGCGAAACGCGGATCGTCGGGACGCAGGAAGCCGAGTTCGGCGAGCAGCAGCAGGCTGGCGTCCAGCTCGCTGCCGCCGAAACTGCCCATGAAGGCCTGCCGCTGCGGGTTCCAGGCCCGCTCCTCGATGGTCTTGGCGATGGTCAGCGCATGCCGGGCCCAGTAGGCGGTACGCTCTTCCAGTCCCAGCCGGTTGGCGATCTTGGCCAGCGTCTTGCACGCCACCCAGCACATCACCGCCGAGAAGGTATGCACCCGGGAGATGCCGCGGAATTCCCACAGCCCTGCGTCCGGCTGATCGTAGAACTGCGTCGCCCGCTCGCCCAGGGCTTCCAGCCGCCGGAACAGCGCCTCGTCGCCGGGCCGGCGGACCCGCTGATCGAAGAACATGTGCGCCGCCGCCTGCACGGTGGAGCCGTAAACGTCGTGCTGGATCTGCTCGTAGGCCTGGTTGCCGATCCGTACCGGGCCCATGCCGCGATAGCCCGGGAGGCTCTTGACCACATATTCGTGCAGATCGCTCCGGCCGTTGATGCGGTAGACCGGCCGCAGCACGCCGTCCCGCGAATCGGCGGCGACGTTGATGATGTAGCGCAGGTAGTCCTCCATGGTCTTGGTCGCCCCCAGGCGGTTGAGGGCGCTGACCACGAAATAGGCGTCGCGCAGCCAGCAGTAGCGGTAATCCCAGTTGCGGCCGCTGTCCGCATGTTCCGGGATGGAGGTAGTGACGGCGGCGATGATGGCGCCGGTGTCCTCGTAGGCGTTGAGCTTGAGCGTGATGGCGGCCCGGATGACGGCGCTCTGCCATTCGTACGGAATGGCCAGCGAACGCGACCACTCCTGCCAGGAGTCGCGGGTTTCGTTGAACATGCGGCGTCCGGTGTCGGGGATGGGCGCAGTGATGGTCTCGTCCGGGCCGAGGATCATGGTCATCTCGTCTTCGAGCACGAACGGCGTCTCGTCGAGGATGGCCGTTGCCGAGCCGTCGGTATAGAGCCTCAGCACCTGATCCGGCCCTACGTAGCGGATATGGTTGCTGCCGTGCGTCACGCTGGGCCGGACCGCACCGTGCTCGTATGCCGGGCGCATCCGCACCCGGACCCGCGGCGCGCCGCTTAGCGGCCGCAGCCGGCGGACCATGGTCATGGGCCGGAAGGTGCGGCCGTAATGGGTGAAGTGCGGGGCGAAATCGGTGACCTCGACCGCGCCACCGTGACTGTCGTACATGGTGGTGATCAGGATCGCGGTATTCGTGAAATACTCTTGCTCGCTGTGATGGAAGTCGAGCAGATCGATGGCCCACAGGCCGAACTCGGTTTCCGGATTGCTGTCGCCGCGCAGTAGCGCGCAGAACACCGGATCGCCGTCGAAGCGGGGCATGCAGGCCCAGACCACCTGTGCCTGCCGATCGATCAGGGCGGCATAGGTACCGTTGCCGATCAGGCCGAGGTCGAGATTGTTCAAGGTGCTGAACGCTCGTCACTGCCAGTGGGTTGCTTGCTATTCCGTATGGGCAGCGCGGGCGAATGGGAAGTCGTTCCGCTAGAAAGCCTGCCGACCGGCAGGGGTGCGGTCGGCAGGAGCGGGAGGAAAGTGCATCATGACGATGCGGCCTGCAGTATCCCCATTGCAGCGCAGCCCTGCCTTGACCCAGGTCAACGCTTGCCATCGATAACCGCGGAGCCGGCGCAGTCGGCCGGCGCCAGCAACGAGGGGGTTACGCATGGACACACCGCTTTTGGAGGCCCTGGAAGTCGGTCCCCGCGATCGGGCGCTGGCATCCGTGATCTGGCTGCACGGCCTGGGGGCGGACGGCTCCGACTTCGTGCCGGTGGTGCCCGAGCTCGGATTGCCGGAGACGGTGCGCTTCGTGTTCCCGCATGCGCCGGTCCGGCCGGTGACGGTCAACGGCGGGCTGCCGATGCGGGCCTGGTATGACATCAGCAGTCTCGGCGGGGAATTCGTCGACGACGATGCCGGGCTGGAAGACAGCCGGCAGCATGTGGAGCGGCTGATCGCCCGCGAGCACGAGCGCGGGGTCGCAGCTCGGCGCATCGTCCTGGCCGGTTTCTCCCAGGGCGGGGCCATCGCGCTGCATACCGGCCTGCGCCACCGCCAGCCGCTGGCCGGCATCATGGCGCTGTCCACCTATCTGCCCGCAGCGGAGCGGCTGGCTGCCGAGCGCAGCAGTGCCAATGCCACGACCGCCATCTTCATGGCCCACGGCCGTTACGACCAGATCGTGCCCTACCGGGCCGGCAGCCGTTCCCGCGATTATCTGCGCAGCCTCGGCCAGCCGGTCGAGTGGCACGATTATCCGATCGAGCACAGCGTCAGCCTGCCCGAGATCCGCGACATCGCGGCCTGGCTGCGGCGATTGCTGGTGCTCGAATAGGCCGGCCCGGCAATATCCGGCGCGAGCGCCCTACTGTTCCGACAGCCGCGGCAGCAGGGTGGCGAAGTTGCAGGGACCGTGGCGGCTGTCGAGCTGATCGCGCAGGATCCTGTCCCAGGCGGTGCGGCAGGCGCCGGTAGAACCGGGCAGGCCGAACACCAGCGTGTTATTGGCCAGGCCGGCGAAAGCGCGCGACTGGATGGTGGAGCTGCCGATTTCCTCGTAGGAGAGGATGCGGAACAGCTCGCCGAAGCCGTCGATGTGCTTGTCCAGCAGGGGCCGTACCGCTTCGGGGGAGACGTCGCGGCCGGTGACGCCGGTGCCGCCGGTGATCAGCACCACCTGCACCGATGGATCGGCGATCCAGGCGGCGACCTTGGCCCGTACCACGTATTTATCGTCGCGCAGCAGCGCGCGGTCGGCGAGCTGATGCCCTGCCGCGCCGAGAGCATCGGCCAGGAACTGGCCGGAGGTGTCGGTTTCCGGCGTCCGGCTGTCGGAAACGGTCAGGACCGCAATGCGCAGCGGCTGGAATTCTTTGGCCTTCGACATGGCTACCTCGCTCGGTTGACACCCCTACCCTGCCAGCTGCAGCAGCGCCTGCGCTTGATCCAGGACAAGGACAGGCGGCCGCAGCGGGCTATTCTGCACCCATTCGTCATCCATAAGGTGTCCGATGTCCGCTTACCATCGCAAGTCACGCAACGTCATACCGCCGGTGACGAGCCTGGTGCGGCTGCCGCTGCGGCTGGTGCCGCCGCCGCTGACCGCTCTGATGCTGGAGCAGCTGCTGCGGCGCAGCCTGGCGAGCTTGAACGATGCCGGCGATCTCGATTTCCTGGACGGCCGCCGCCTGTGCGTGCGGGTCACCGACCTGGAGCTGGCCTGGCTGATCAGCCGCGAGCACGGCCGGCTGCGCGTGCTCGACCCCCGGCTCCCGGCGGAGGCGACCATTGCCGGCAAGACACGCGATCTGGTGCTGCTGGCGAGCCGGCGCGAGGACCCGGATACATTGTTCTTCCAGCGGCGGCTGGTCATCGAGGGCGACGTCGAGTTCGGCCTGCAGGCCAAGAACCTGCTCGACAGCCTGGAGTGGGAGGCGCTGCCGCCGCCGCTGCGCTGGCTGCTCGCGCGCGCCGGCGAACTGGCAGCGGCCTGAGCGAAGCCGGGCTCCGGCCTGTTTGCTGAAGACAGGCGCGGCCAGGATGGCGCACCTGCAGAAGGTCGCCGCTTAAATTCGTTAGCCCGCCTCGGCGCGATAGTCCATGCCGGGCTGGCCGAACCAGTAGCCGTTGCAGGCGAGCGGATCGACGGCCGGCAGCGGCTGACCCTGGTGGATGGCCGCATGCAGCGCCTGCACACGCTCCGCGGTGCCCGTCGGCTGCGGGCTGATGCGCAGGATGTCCACTCCCAGTTCCTGCATGTCCTGCCACTGCGGCAACAGGTCGTAGACGCGGCCGGACTGGGTCTGGATGCCGTTGATGGTCAGGAACGGCTCGCCTTCCTGGGTACGCAGCGGGATGCCTTCCGGGTCGTTCAGGCAGCGCAGCTCGCACTGGTCCTTGGGCAGGTTGTGATGGCGGGCGGTGAAGCAGCGCGCCGAGTAAGCGAGCGGAATCCGGCCATAGCCCATCACCTCCACCTCCAGCCCCTCGCGCTGGCCAAGCTCCCCGGCCTGGGTCAGCACGGCGGCAAGATCGTTGCGCGACAGCTCGAACGGCATCACCCAGCGGCTCAGGCCCAGCCGGCGCAGGGCGCGCAGCGTGTGGGCGTTGTAGACGTTGATGGCCGGTCCGGCCACGAACGGCAGTCCCTGCTCCGAGAGCAGTTGCACGGCCGACAGGTCGTTCGCCTCCACCCGGAACTCGCCGTTGCCGCACAGGCGCTTGACCACGCCCAGCTCGGCGCGCGACTCGATCAGGGTGAGCGTCGACAGCACCACTTCCTTGCCGGCTGCGGCCAGTTCGCGGCCGAGCGCGATCCAGTCGTCCGGGCGGAACGACCGGCGCTTGGAGCAGACCGTCTCGCCCAGGTAGACGATCTCGGCCGGGCTGGCGGCGATCGTCTGGTAGAACGCTTCCAGCGTCTCCCGTGGCCAGAAGTACAGAACCGGGCCGATGGCGATGCGCATGCGTCCTTCTCCTCTTACTGCCAGGGGCGATGGTAGGCGCCCAGCGTGGTCTGGCTGCCTTCCGAGACATCGGCCAGCGTCGCCTGCCAGCGCGGATGCGGCCGGAAGCCGGCCGGGTCGGCCTTGACGGCATCGATCGCCTCCCGCCAGACCTGGGTGATCTGCGCGACATAGGCCGGGCTGCGCTGCCGGCCTTCCAGCTTGATGGCCTTGACGCCGGCCGCCAGCAGCTCCGGCAGCAGCTCCATGGTGTTGAGGCTGGTGGGTTCCTCCAGCGCGTGGTAGGTCTGGCCGTTGACCTCGAAACGACCCTTGCAGAGCGTGGGGTAGCCGGCGTTCTCGCCGTCGCGGAAGCGGTCGATCAGCACCCCGTTGAGGCGCGATTCCAGTGCCTGCGGCGTCTGCTGCCAGCGCACCGCCTTGGCCGGCGAGCACACGCCACAGGTGTTGGGGCTCTCGCCGGTGGCGTAGGAGGACAGCGTGCAGCGGCCCTCCACCATCACACACAGCGAGCCGAAGCCGAACACCTCCAGCTCCACCGGCGCGTCCTCGCACAGCGAGCGCACCTGCGCGAGCGACAGGACCCGCGGCAGGACGGCGCGGCGGATGCCGAACTGCTCGCGGTAGAGGCGCAGGGCCGCCACCGTCGTGGCCGAGCCCTGTACCGAGAGGTGCAGCGCCAGCTCCGGGTAGCGGTTGCGAGCGTAGTCCAGCACGCCGATGTCGGCGACGATGAGTGCGTCGACCTTGAGCTCGGCGGCCAGGTCCACCGCCGCGGTCCAGCGCCGCCAGCCATCCGGCCGGGGATAGGTGTTGATGGCGAGGAAGACGCGGGTGCCGCGGGCGTGCGCGTAGGCGATACCCTCCGCCGCCCGCTCGGCGTTGAAATTGAGACCGGCGAAATGGCGGGCGTTGGTATCGTCGCGCAGGCCGATGTAGACGGCGTCGGCGCCGTGGTCGACGGCGGCTTTGAGCGCCGGCAGCGCGCCGGCGGGGCAGACCAGCTCCATGTCGTTGTTCTCCGGGCGGCTTGATGGTCTGAGCCCGGACTATAGCCAGCGCCTTGCCGGTGCCCCTTGACCGCGGTCAAGGCTGCCCGCCCCGGCCGTTTCGATGCGATGCCGGGAAGGGCTGCTGCGCCGGCATGCGCAAGCCTTGGGTCACAGCGACGGTTCCGCCAAGGCAGCGCTTTCCTGCTCGGCGAAGACGGAATCGGCGCGGCCACTTCCAGGCCGGCGCATTCCCGTGCGGGCGCCGCCGCTAGCGGTCTGGCGCCGGGCGCCCGATAATTGCTGCCCCCTCGGCCGGGCCGAGGCCACCGTTGGCTCTTTCAAGGACTTCCCGTGCTGCAACTGCGTTCTCCGGCCACCGTGCTGCTCCTGGCCGCGCTCACCGCGCTTGGCCCGCTCGCTACCGACATGTACCTGCCGGCGCTGCCCGCCATCGGCCAGGCGCTCGGAGCCGATGCCGGCGAGGTGCAGCTCACCCTGAGCCTGTACATGGCAGGCTTTGCCCTCAATCAGCTGCTGTGCGGCCCGCTGTCGGACCGTTTCGGCCGCAAGCCGGTGCTGCTGGCCGGTTTCACGGTGTTCGCCGCCGCCAGTGTCCTGTGCGCACTGGCGCAGAGCATCGAAGTGCTGCTGCTCGGGCGGTTCCTGCAGTCCTTCGGCGGCGCGGTGGGGCCGGTGCTCGGCCGGGCGGCGGTGCGCGATATCTATGCGCCGCAGGAGGCGGGACGCATCCTCGCCTACATGTCCAGCATCATGGCGCTGGCACCGGCGGTGGCGCCCATTGCCGGCGGGCTGCTGCTGTTCCAGGGCTGGCGCGCCATCTTCGCGGTGCTGGCCGGCTGGGGAATCGTCATGCTGGCGCTGCTGGCCTTCGCGCTGCCGGAGCCGCTGCCGCTCGATCGTCGGCAATCGATCCGGCCGACCGCCATCGCCGCCAACTTCCGGCAACTGCTGAGCGACAGGCTGTTCATCGGCTATACCCTCACCAGTGCCTCGGCGTTTGCCGGGCTGTTCGCCTTTCTCTCCGGTTCGGCCTTCGTGCTGATCGATTTCTTCGGCGTGACGCCCATCGAATACGGCTTCTATTTCGCCATCGGCGTCGGCGGCTTCATGCTCGGCAGCCTGAGCAGCGGTCGTTTCAGCCGCCGCCTGGGGGCCGAGCGGCTGATCGTCGTCGGCACTGCCCTGGTCGCCCTGGGCGGCAGCCTGATGGCCGCGCTGGCCTGGGCCGAGCTGTACGCGGTGGCGGCCATCATCCTGCCCTATGCCGTGCTGCTGGTTGGGGTCGGGATCCTGATGCCGCTTGCCATGGCCGGCGCGCTGGCCAATTTCCCGCATTGCGCCGGTTCGGCTTCCTCGCTGCTCGGCTTCATCCAGATGACCGGCGCCGCCGTTGTCGGCGCCCTGGTCGGCCAGCTGCACGACGGTACGCCCCGCGTCATGGCGTTCGCCATCGGCCTGGCCGGGCTGGCGACGCTGGCCAGCTATCTTGGACTGGTGCGGCGCCGGCCGCGGACGGTGCCGGATGCCTGCAGCGAGGGGACGCCGCCCTAGCGGCCCGGCGGCAAGCCGGTGCGGCCGGCTAGTCCGGGTTGGACAGCCGTGCCACGCTGGCGATCAGGATCTGGCGGCCTTTGACCGAGATGGCGCCCTGCTGGGTCAGCGTGGCGAGCACGCGCGAGAAGGTCTCCGGCTTCATGCCGAGCTGCGAAGCGATCACCTGCTTGGGCGCATCCAGCTGCAGCACCGTGCCGTCGCCGCCGCCGGGCGGCAGCCGTTTGAGGAGATAGCGGGCCACCCGGTGGCCTGCGTTCTGCAGCGACAGGTTCTCCACCTCGTTGAGGCGCTGATGCAGGCGCATGCTCAGGTCGCCGAGCAGGCGCAGGCAGGCGTCGGGATTGTTGCGCACCAGCTGCAGATAGCGCCGGTTGGGAATGGCGAGGAGCATGGAGTCCTTGAGTGCCTGGGCACTGACCGGATAGCGCTGCTGCTCCATGAACATGATCGCCTCACCGAAGGTGCGGCCCGGCCCAATCAGCTCCATCACCTTTTCCTGGCCGTCGGGTGTGGTGCGGAACAGCTTGACCTGGCCGCTGACCACCAGGAAGAAGCGATCGGCCGGGTCGCCGTGGCTGAACAGCAGGCTGTCGGCCGGCAGCCGCAGCGGCCGCACATGTCCGGCGAGTTCGGCGAGCTGAGCCGGCTCGAAGCTGGTGAACAGGTAGTGCTGACTCAGGATCTTCTGGGTATCGCTCGACATGGCGCCGCCGGACTCTGGCCTGGTACTGATCATACAGGGATCGGCGCCGGCTGCCGATCGCCCGCCGTTCGTGTTGCAGTGCAGCAGAAGCCCTGGCATGCTCTCGCGTCGGCTTCCGGCCGAGTCCGGAGCCGATGTTTCACAGCGGTAGTCGGAGGTGTTTTTCATGAAGCGTATCGATGCCATCGAGCGGGCCGTGGTGCTGCTGGTATTGGGCGTGGCCGTCGCCATGGCTGGATTCGCCCTCCTCGCGCCGCTGTTCGGCTGAGACGTTGCTGAGACCGGCGCGTCCCCCGCCTTGAAATCGACATGCGCGTCACTATCTGACTAGCGGCTCCACGAGGAACGACGGCCGGTGTAAACCGCCGCCGTGAAGTGGGCAAAGGCCCTGCTCCAAGGAGCGGGGCCTTTTTCGTATTGGCGACGTGGCGGTGTCGGCAGATGACGATTCTGTGCGCCAGTCGGACCCGCGACTGTGCGGCAGTGCGCCGTGAGTGGCCCGGCAGGCGGGTATAGTTCTCCCGTCTGCACGGCGGTCAGTCGCTGACCAGGCTCTACAAAAATTCCCGCCGCGCTTGTGCAGGTAACTGGACCCGCTCCCTGGAGCGGGTTTTCTTTTGCGCCGCCGCCAGCGGTTATGATGCCGGCATGGCTTCAACTCCCACCGAGCTGCCGGTGCTCTATCGCGACCAGCACTACATTGCCGTCGACAAGCCGGCAGGCATGCTGGTACACCGCACCTGGATTGCCGACGGCAGCGAATTCGTGCTGCAGCGCCTACGCGACCAGATCGGCCAGCGGGTCTATCCGGTGCATCGGCTCGACCGGCCCACCTCCGGAGTGCTGGTGTTCGGCCTGAACCCGGCGGCGACGCGGGCGCTGTGCGAGCTGTTCGAGGCACGGGCGGTAACCAAGCGCTATCTGGCGGTCGTCCGCGGCTACACCGATACCGAAGGCGTGATCGATTACCCGCTGCGCGAGGAGCCGGGCCGGCCGGCCCAGCCGGCGCTCACCCGCTACCGCCGGCTGGCTACGGTCGAGCTGCCGATCCCGGTCGGCCGTTACGCCACCACCCGCTACTCCCTGGTGGAGGTAGAGCCGGAAACCGGGCGCCGACACCAGATCCGCAAGCACTTCGCCCACATCTTCCATCCGCTGATCGGCGACACCACGCATGGCGAAGGGCGACACAACCGGCTGTTCCGACAGCAGTTCGGCATCCATCGGTTGCTGTTGTTCGCACAGCGGCTGGTGTTCCGGCATCCTTATACCCAGGACGAGCTGGCTATCTCGGCGCCGTTGCCGGCGGAATTCGTCCGGCTGTACGAACGCTTCGGCTGGCCGACCGTGACCTCGACAGGAGCTGCACTGCATGAACCAATCTCGCTCCAGCCCGCGCAAGCCGCCGGCGGTCATGGCGCTGATTGCGCATGACACCAAGAAGGACGCTCTGACGGCGTTCTGCCAGCGCAACCGCCAGGCCCTGGAAGGCTGGCAGCTGGTTGCTACCGGCACCACCGGCAAGCGGATCGCCGAGGCGACCGGGCTGCTGGTCGAGTGCGTACTGTCCGGTCCGCTGGGCGGCGACGCGCAGATCGCTGCGCGGGTTGCGGCCGGCGAGGTGGGCGCGGTGATCTTCATCGTCGACCCGCTCAACGCCCATCCCCACGATCCGGACATCCAGACCCTGCAGCGCGTCTGCAACGTCCATGACATACCGCTCGCCACCAACATCGCCACCGCCGAGCTGATCGTGCAGGCGAAGACCGTCGACCAGGACGTGGACTGAGCAGGGCTGGTTAGGCGTCGCTGTAACGTGCCGGATGTCCTGGCAGTTTATGGCCATCCGGCGTGCTGCGAATTGCACCCACCACTTCTGCGCAACCGACTCCAGCAGCTAGTTCCCGCCGTATACCCGGTTCGGCAGCCAGGTGATCAGGCCGGGGAAGATGATCACCAGCGTCAGCCCGACCAGCTGCAACAGCAGGAACGGAATGGCCGAGCGGAAGATAGCGGCCATCGGTATCGAGGCCGGCGCCACGCCGCGGATATAGAACAGGGCATAGCCGAATGGCGGGCTCAGGAACGATATCTGCATGTTCACCAGGTAAACCACCCCGAACCATAGCCCGACGTTGGCCGGTGACACGCCCGGCAGACCGAACACGCCGTCGAATTCCAGCGGCATGATCAGCGGCACGAAGATCGGCACGGCCAGCAGCAGGATGCCCACCCAGTCCAGGAACATGCCCAGGAAAATCAGGATGATCATCATCAAGACGAGAATGCCGTACGGTCCCAGCCCGAAGCCCTCGATCGACTCCTGCACGAACTCCTGGCCGCCCTGCAGGATATAGAAGCCGACGAAGATGCTGGCGCCGAAAGCGATCCACAGCACCATGGCCGTGGCCTTGAGCGTGGTCATGCAGGCCGCGTGCAGGTTCGGCCAGGTCAGCCGGCCGTGCAAGGCTGCCACCAGCAGCGCGCCGAACGAGCCGATGCCGGCCGCCTCTACCGCGGTCGCCATGCCGGTGAAGATCACCCCCAGCACCAGCACCACCAGAAAGACAGGCGCCAGCATGCTGCGCAGCAGCCGCAGCTTCTCGGCCGTGCTGACCCGCTCCGCCACCGGCAGCGGCGGTCCGACGGCCGGGTTGAGGGTGGAGCGGATCCAGACGTAGAGCATGTACATGCCGGACAGCAGCAGCCCCGGGATCACAGAACCGATATAGAGCTCGCCCACCGACTGCTGTGCCACCACGCCGTAGAGGATGGCGAGGATGGACGGCGGAATCAGGATGCCCAGCGTGCCGCCGGCCATGATCGAACCCATGGCGATCTGCGGATCGTAGCGGCGCCTGAGCATGGCCGGCAGCGCGATCATGCCCATGGTCACCACTGCAGCGCCGATCACGCCCACCATCGCTGCCAGCAGTGTGGAGGCGAAGATGGTGGCCACCGCCAGGCCGCCCCTGAGGCCGCCCAGCCACTTGTAGACGACGTCGAACAGCTCCTCGATCAGCCCGGCCTTTTCCAGCACTGCCGCCATGAAGATGAACAGCGGGATGGCAGAGAGCTGATAGTTGGTCATCAGCGGGAAGATCCGCGACGGGATCAGGTTGAGCATGTAGTGGTCGCCGATCAGGAACAGGAACAGCACGCCCAGCCCACCGGTGACGAAGGCGAGCGGCAGACCGGCCAGCAGCACCACCAGCAGCGAGCCGAACATGACGGCGGTCAGGGCGCCGATGCCGAAGCCGCTCAGGCTGCTCTCCAGTGTCCAGAGCGGGCTGTCGCCCTCGAACAAGGCGATGTTGATGACCTCGACCAGAGCCAGCAGCGCTAGCAGCACGCCAATGCCGACCAGGATGCGGGCAGCTGTCAGCCCGGGCGGTTGCTCGATATTGACGCCGACACCCGACATGACGCCGGCGGCCGTCGAGTCGCTCCGATGGGCAGTGCTGGCGAGCCGATAAGCCTGGATGTCCTTGATGAGCCGGGCAGTACCCTGCAGCAGCAGCAACACCCCACCCAGGAAAATGGTGAACTTCACCGGGTAATACTGGATGGCCCATTCGGTGAAGGACAGTTCGTTGCGATAGCCGGCGGCGAAGAAGAACTGTTCGCTGGACATCGACTGGGCGAAGAAGGTCCAGCCGGTGGTGATCAGCGCCAGCGTGAAAATGTAGAAGAACACCGAGGTGAGCAGGTCGAGCGCGGCGCGCAGCAATGGCGACAGCCGGGTGTACAGCACGTCCACCCGCACATGGCCGTCCTCGCGCAGCGCGTAGGCGCCGGCCAGCAGGTACTGCATGCCGAACATCAGGAACATCGACTCGTGCGCCCAGTTGGTCGGCGAGTTCAGGAGATAGCGGGCGATGACCTCGTAGGTGTAGATGAACGGCGCGATCAGCGCCCAGTAGCCGACGAAGCGGCCGGTGAAGCCGGAGATCGCATCGACGTAGCGCGTGAAGGCGTTGCCGGGGGGCCGCACCGTTTCGCCGGTGCCGACCGGAGCGGCTTCTTCGGCGGTGACGCCGGTCGGGGTCTGGCCCCGGCGGAAACTGCGGTTGATCAGATAGAGGGCGACCAGCGGCCCGATCAGCAGGAACGACCAGTACAGCCAGTGCGGCAGAACGAAGTTGACCTCGAAATTCATTCTGGCTCTCCGAGAAGACGCGGCGTTGCTGTAGCAAGACCGGCATCGACAGGCACGGCGTGTATCAACACGTCGTGCCGTGCGTGCCGCCTTCCCGGCCCAGTCAGATGCTGAGTTTCTGGCCCTTGATGTCTTCCTCGGTAATCACCGCGACCGCCGGATCCATCATCGTTCTCAGATGCATCTGGAACAGCTTGGCGGCATCCGGGTCGGTGTTGGCCCACTTGAACCAGAGCGGAATGGCCAGCTTGCGGAAACGCTGAGCGTCTTCCTCGGACAAGTGGATGATCTCGGTGCCGCGCTCCCGGTATTTGGGCCAGGCTTGGGCGTTGGCAGCCTGAATGGCGATGTAGTGCTCTCGCGAATAGGCGGCGACCAGCTGGTGCATCAGGTCCTGGGTCTTCTTGGACATCCGCTCATAGACGCGGCGGCTGACCGCGAAGTCCATCAGGTCGACCGGCTGGTGCAGGCAGGGCGTCGAGGCCGGACCCATGATGATGTACTTGGTGATCTGCCAGAAGCCGAGCTCGTAATTGACGGCGGCGCCGGTGTAGTCGGCGGCGTCGATGGTGCCCTTTTCCAGGGCGGGGTAGACCTCCGAGCCCGGCAGCAGCGTGGTACGGGCGCCGGCGGCGGCGAAGGTTTCGGCGACGATACCGCCCGGCATGCGGATCTTCTTGCCCTGGAAGTCGTCCAGGCTGCGGATCGGCACCTTGGAGTGGATCAGGTTCAGGTCGTGGTGGACCCAGCCGAGGAACTCCAGGCCCTGCTTGCGGTAGAGATCCTTGGCGAAGCCGAAACCGCCGTAGGCGCCGAACATCATGTCCCAGTGGTGCGGCAGCGACAGCGCCATCGGGTAGGCGCTCAGGAACACGCCCGCCGGCATCTTGCCGGCCCAGTACACGGTGAACCAGTTCTGGCCATCCAGCACGCCGTTGCGGACTGCGTCCGGCACTTCGAAATCGCCGGCGACAGCCCCGGCAGGGAACGGTTGCACGCTGACTTCGCCGCTGGTCAGTTCCTGCACCCGGCCCGCCCAGCTTTCAAAGGCCTTGTAGCCAGCAGTGCCAGGCTGCCAGGACGACTGCACCCGCAGGCGGAGGCCTTTCTGTGCCTCGGCGTTGCCGATGAAGGGAGCGCCGGTGATGAGGGCGCCGGCTGCGGCGCCGACGGCAGCGTTCTTGAGAAAGCCGCGGCGGGAAGTGTCGGTCTCGCCGGTGCGGGCACCGTGATTGTTGCTAAGCCTGGACATGCCTCGTTCCTCCATGAATAGGCGTTGGTTGGTTTTTGGCGGG
>Ga0079224_100007246_pt1 | contig 14845 bp, 14 predicted proteins | sample Stecom2015_FD_80414 | JGI IMG/M metagenome (GOLD analysis project Ga0079224, IMG submission 80414) | Agricultural soil microbial communities from Utah to study Nitrogen management - Steer compost 2015 | ecosystem: Environmental > Terrestrial > Soil > Agricultural land | place: USA: Utah...
CCGCCGAGACGACCCTCATCGTCGATCCCGCCTGACCGGTGGCCTCGCGTTCGCCGATCAGCAGTCTTCGTATCGCGCAGATGACCCTTCCGCGTCGCTCGGAAGGGTCAATTGCGCGATATTTGTGAAGCAGGTGCGCACGGGGAACCTCACCCGCGCGCGAACGACCGGCTGAACCCCTGGTCCTACTGCACGAGCGCGCGGGCGAAGGCGACAGGCACCGTGTTCCCCGATCGGCGTCGCGTCGAAGGCCTGCGTCGCGAGGAGGTCGCGCGCCTCGCCGGCGTCAGCGTCGACTACTACACGCGCCTCGAGCGCGGCAATCTCAAGGGCGTCTCCGACGCCGTGCTCGAGGCGATCGCGCGGGCGCTCATGCTCGACCGCGCCGAGCACGATCACCTCTTCGACCTCGCGCGCACGGCAAACCCCGTCGGGATCGCGCCGCGCGTCACGCACGGCGACACGAGCGTGCGCCCCGAGCTGCAGTACCTGCTCGACGCCATCACGAAGGCGCCCGCGTTCATCCAGAACAACCGGATGGACATGGTGGCCGCGAACCTCCTGGGCGCGGCGATGTACTCGCCGATCCTCACGGGATCCAGCGAGGACGCCAACTTCGCGCGGCACATCTTCCTCGACGAGACGAGCCACGACTTCTACCCCGACTGGGACCGCGCGGCCTGGACCAACGTGACGATGCTGCGCCGCGAGGCCGGCCGCAACCCGCACGACGGGAGGCTGCACGGGCTGATCGGCGAGCTGTCGACCCGCAGCGACGTGTTCCGCGAGCTCTGGGCCGCGAGCGCCGAGGCGCCTCGGCTGCTGACGCGGGCCTGAGTCGTCACCCGATGAGCGACGCGACGATCCTCACGACCTGCGCCACGACGCCCCACAGGGCGAAGAGACCCAGCACGGTCGTGAGGATCCACTCGCGCCGCGAACCCGCGTCGCCGAGCAGCGGGAGTGCGAAGGATCCGCGCCGCGGCCATAGGCGCGACACGAGCACCGTGCGGCGGAACGTCACGGGGCGCTGCGGCATGAGGGGCCAGAGCCACGGCACGCCGCCCGTCGTGAGCGTGTCGCCCAGGAGGTGCACGAGGTAGCCGACGCCGATGCAGGTCGCGAGCCAGCCGAACTCGTCGGGGAAGAACCACATGAGTCCGCCCGCCGCGACGACGCCGATGAGCCATGACGCGAACCATCCGCGGGCGATGCGCAGACACTTCGTGCCGACCGCGATGCAGACCGCGGCGGCGATCGCGGGGCCGATCGCGAGGTCGACGGGCCACGAGGCGGGGGTCCACGTGAGGTAGGACAGCGCGATCGCGGCGATGACGACGCCGAGGAGCGCGACGACCGAGTGCATGCCGCCGCGATGCCCTCCCGTGAGGCCGCGCACGGTGCCCGCGATCACGCGACCGCCGGGCAGCCCCGCCGCCACGGTCGACGAGGGGTGATCGATGTCGGGCAGCAGCGCGGCACCGGCGCAGACGGCCGCGCCCGCGATGACGCCGATCGGGTCGACGGGAGCCCAGCCGAAGCCCGGCACGGTCGTCGTGACGGCGACCCAGGCCGCCGCGCCCGAGACGGCGTGCGATGCGCCCATCATGGGTCAGAACTCCACGGGCGAGTAGGTGCCGGGCTCGGCGAACTCGGCGTAGCGCACGTCGGCGCGATCGGGCGTGACGGTCGCGGCGCACACGAGCGTCGACATCGTGGGGATCCCGTGCGGCCGGTTGTCGCGCACGATCGCGCGGTCGTCGCCCGGGTCGAGGCGGGCCGATTCGGCCAGCACGTCGAGCCACGCGTTGACGGGAGCGTCGGCGAAGGCCTCGAGCCAGCGCGCGATGCGCGCCGTGCGCGGGTCGTCGACGTCGTGGTGCGCGAGCATGTGTGTGCCGGGGCCGAGCGTCTCGGCGGCAAGCTCGGCGCCGTCCCACGACGTCACGGTCGCGGATCCGCCCGCGATCGACAGCAGGTTGAAGCCGCGCGTGCGCAGCGGATCGGGCAGCGGCTGCCCTGCGACCTCGTCGAGCGGCAGCGCGCCGCGGGATGCGATGAGGCCCTCCGGCAGGTCGGGCTCGCCCTCGCGGTTGAGGATCACGGCGAGGCGCCCCGCCGCGGGTCGCGCCGCGAGCCACGCGCCGCCCGCGCGGCGATCCTGCACGCCGATGACGCCCGGCAGCTCCGGCCACGATTCGCCGAGCGGATTCCACGCACGGTTCGGATCTTCATCGCGCACGGCGAGGAGCGAGATCGCGTCGGACGGGGACTCGGGGATGCGGAGGATTGTGGTGCACATGTCGATCCCGATCAGCGTAGATCCCACCCCTGACAAACGATCGCGGAAGGCTGACAGGATGGAGCCATGTTCGTCGTCGTGGGTGTGACAGGCGGCATCGCCGCATACAAGACCGTTCAGCTCGTGCGTCTCCTCGTGAAGGACGGGCACGAGGTGCACGTGATCCCGACCGACGACGCGCTGCGCTTCGTCGGCCGCCCCACGTGGGAGGCGATCAGCCGCCGCCCCGTCACGACGAGCGTGCACGACGACGTCGCGCAGGTGCGCCACGTCGCGCTCGGCCAGCAGGCCGACCTCGTGATCGTTGCCCCCGCCACGGCCAACACGATCGCGTCGATGGCGGCAGGCCTCGCGGGCGACCTCCTCGGCACGACGCTGCTCGCGACGACGGCGCCCGTCGTGATCGCCCCCGCCATGCACACCGAGATGTGGCAGCACCCTGCGACGCAGGCCAACATCGACACCCTCACGACGCGCGGCGTGCGCATGGTCGGGCCGGTCTCGGGCGAGCTGACGGGCGGCGACGCCGGGCCCGGGCGCATGGCCGAGCCCGAGCAGATCCACGAGGCCGCCCTGCGGGAGCTCCGAGAGCGCACGGGCGGCGACCTGCGCGGCTCCTGGCTCGTGACGGCGGGCGGCACGCGCGAGCCGCTGGATCCCGTGCGCTTCATCGGCAACCGCTCGAGCGGCAGGCAGGGCGTCGAGGTCGCACGCGCCGCGGCCCGCCGGGGCGCCGACGTGACGCTCCTCGCCGCGAACGTGAGCGACGCGATCCTGGCCTCCGTTGCGGGGGATCCGCGGATCCGCGTCGTCGAGGTGTCGACGACCGACGAGCTCGAGCGCGCCGCGACGGAGCACGCGGCGGAAGCCGACGTCGTCGTCATGGCGGCTGCGGTCGCCGACTACCGCCTGCCCGACGTCGCCGACGTCAAGCTGCGCAAGGAGGAGCGCGGCGGCACGCTCACGCTCGAGCTCGTCGAGACGCCCGACATCCTCGCGGGCCTCGTCGCCTCGCGTCGCGCGGGCCAGACGATCGTGGGCTTCGCTGCCGAGACGCCGGGCGACGACGCGACGCTCGTGGAGCGCGCCGTCGCCAAGCGCCGCCGCAAGGGCGCAGATCTGCTCGCGGCGAACGAGGTCGGCTGGGGCAAGGGCTTCGACCGCGACGAGAACCACCTCGTCGTGATCGACGCGTCCGACGCCGTCGTCGCCGAGGCCGAGGGATCCAAGCGCGAGACCGCCGACGCCCTCGTCGACGCGATCGCGCGCCGCTGACGGATCGGCCGCATCGCGCGGTGATGGGCGACGGTCCTGTGCGCGTGGCGCCGCTTTGGCGAGGGGCTGACGTTTGGGCGAGCGTCTGACGGCTCCGGCAGAAACGTCCGATCGCCGGCGAAATCCCTGTACCCCGCGAAGGGCGTGCGCGAGTAGGGTCGTGACATGGACAGCTGGGCGGCGCAGCCGACTGTGGACGACGAGACGATCCGCGCGAAGACGGGCCGCGGCTGGGATGCCTGGGCGGAGGCGATCGACGCCGGGCCCGGACGCGGCGCGGGGCACACGGCGATCGCGGCCTGGGTCGCGGAGCAGGGCGTCGATGCGTGGTGGGCGCAGAACGTGACGGTCGGCTACGAGCGGATTCGCGGGCTGCGGCTGCCGGGACAGATGCCCGACGGCACGTTCACGACCTCGCGCGTGCGCACGCTCGAGGCAACGGCCGACGAGATCCGCGCCGTGGTGCTCGACGACGACGCCCGCGCAAGGCTGCTGGGCGAGGTCGCGACGACGCTGCGCTCGAAGCCCGCCGCCAAGAACCTGCGGTTCGACGCGTCGATCGGGGGAGCGTCTGTCGGCATCGTGGCGTTCGCAGCGGATCCCGTGGGTCAGCGCACCCGCCTCGGCGTCACGCACGAGAAGCTGCCGACCCCCGAGGAGGCCGAGCGCTGGAAGGCCCACTGGGCCGCGTGGCTCGAGGGGCTGGATCCCCGCGTCTTCGCCTCGCCGACCATCTGACGATTCGCCGGCCGTCTGACGGATCCGGCCAGATCGTCAGACCGCGGGCGAATCGTCAGGCGCTGGGCGAACTCGCGAGCCTCACGCCGTGGGCGCGAGGCTCGTCGAGACGACGCGGGGCGACAGGGCGTGCTCGATCGCGAGGATCCCGGCGCCGATGACGGCGGCCTCGGCGCCCGCCGTCGACTGCACGACCGCGAGACGCTCGGTCGCGAGCGGCATCGACCGCGTGTAGACGACCTCGCGCACGCCCGCGATGAGGTGCTCGCCGACGCGCGCCATGGATCCGCCGATCGCGATGACCGACGGGTTCAGCAGGCTCACTGACGCCGACAGCACCTCGCCGATGTCGCGCCCCGCCTGCCGCACGGCCTGGATCGCCGTGAGGTCGCCGCGCTTGACGAGGTCGACGACGTCGGATCCGCTCTGGGCGTCGAGCCCCGCCTCGCGCAGCGAGCGCGCGATCGCCGTGCCCGACGCGAGCGCCTCGAGGCACCCCGTGTTGCCGCAGGTGCAGGGCGCGTCGCCGCCGCGCGCGACGCGCACGTGGCCGATGTCGCCCGCGCTGCCGCGGGATCCGCGCTGTAGGTAGCCGTCGGAGATGATGCCGGATCCGATGCCCGTCGCGACCTTGACGAACATGAGGTGGTCGACGTCGGGCCAGGCGACGGCGCGCTCGCCGAGCGCCGAGATGTTTACGTCGTTGTCGACGAGCACGGGCACGTCGAAGTGCTCGCGCATCCAGCCCGGCACGTCGAAGCGATCCCAGCCCGGCATGATCGGCGGGTTGAAGGGGCGGCCGGTCGAGAACTCGACGGGTCCGGGCAGCCCGATGCCCACCGCCGCGACGTCGGATTCGGCGCGGCCGATCTCGGCGAGCAGCGCGCGGGCGCTCTCGGCGAGCCAGCTGAGCACGACGTCGGGGCCCTGCGCGATCGCGACGGGCTCGGCGCGCTCGACGAGGACCGCGCCCGTGAGGTCGGAGAGCGCGACGGTCGCGTGCGAGGCGCCGAGGTCGGCCGCGACGACGAGGCGTGCGGCCGGGTTCAGCGCGAACTGCGAGGGAGGGCGCCCACCCGTCGAGACGCCGTCGCCGACGGGCACGATGAGGCCCATGCGCATGAGCATGTCGACGCGCGTCGCGATCGTGGATCGCGCGAGCCCTGTCTGCTTCGCGAGCTCGGCCCGCGTGCGGGGCGCGCCGTCGCGCAGCAGCTGGAAGAGCCCCGAGACGCTCCCGCGGTCGTCCGCTGAGATCTCCGGCACGGCGGCCTCCTGTTCGCTGGGGTGGGCGGCGTCATCGCTTTCGGCGACAAGCTGCCATGTTACGCACGCTCGGAAGCGGAAGCCCGGATCACCGCCCAGGCTTCGCCGCGAAGCGCTGCTGCAGCAGGACCGCGATGACGATGATGACCCCCTTCGCGATCGCCTGCACCGACGACGAGAGGTTGTTCTGCACGAACACGTTGCCGAGCGTCGCGAAGATGAGCACGCCGAAGACGGTGCCCGTCATGGTGCCGCGCCCGCCCGCGAGCAGGGTGCCGCCCACGACGACCGCGGCGATCGCGTCGAGCTCGTAGAGCAGACCGTGCGTCGACGTGCCCGCCGTCGTGCGGCCGAGCATCATGACCGCCGCGATGCCCGCGCACAGCCCCGACAGCGCGTAGAGCCACATCGTGTGGCGCTTGACGCGGATGCCGCTCAGCCGCGCCGCCTCGGGGTTGCCGCCGATCGCGACGGTGCGCCTGCCGAAGGTCGTGCGGTTGAGGATGAACCAGCCCGCGAGTGCGACGATCGCGAAGATCCAGATGAGCACGTCGACGCCAAGCAGGTCGACGTTGAGCGCCCGCTTGAACCCGGGATCCGAGATCACGAGCGTGCGGTTGGCGGCGAGCACCTCGGCGAGGCCGCGCGCGCCGACCATCATCGCGAGGGTCGCCATGAACGCGGCGACCCTGCCGTAGGCCACGACGATGCCGTTGATGAGGCCAGCGACGAGGCCCGTCGCGAGCGCGATGACGACCATGACGAGCCAGTGGCTCTGCTCGACGACGTCCTGCACCGCCGCGATCGTGGCCGCGACCGAGGCGAGGCCCATGACCGATCCGACCGACAGGTCGATGCCGCTCGAGATGATGACGAACGTCATGCCGACCGCGATGACGCCGATGACTGACGCCTGCCGCAGGATCGTGAGCGCGTTGTTGAGGTTCGCGAACGTGTCGGGTGCCGTCGCGATGCCGACCACGACGATCAGCAGCAGGGCGACGACGAGGCCCAGGTTGCGCCCGACGGGTCCCGACAGGATGCGGTTCACCGCGGACGGCCGCGAGGCTCGCGGGGTGGGAGGTGCGGAGGTCTGCGTGCTCACGCTGCGGTTCCTTTCATGACGAGATCGAGCACGCCGTGCTCATCGATCTCAGACGAGTCGACGGAGGAGAGGAGGCGGCCGTCGCCGATGACGAGCACGGTGTCGGCGAGGCCGAGCACCTCTTCGATCTCGCTCGAGACGACGACGATCGCGTGCCCCGCGTCGGCGAGACGGCGGATGAGGGCGTAGATCTCGGCGCGCGCGCCGACGTCGACGCCGCGCGTCGGCTCGTCGAGCAGCAGGATCCGAGCGCCGTGCACGAGCCAGCGGGCGAGCAGGATCTTCTGCTGGTTGCCGCCCGACAGCGTGCCCGCGGCGCGCGAGGAGTCGGCCGGGCGCAGCTCGAGCGCCGCGATCTGCTCGTCGGCGACGCGGCGCTCGGCTGCCTCGTCGAGGATCCCGCCCCGGGCCGTGGCCGCGAACGACGACAGCGTCACGTTGCGGTAGATGGGCTCATCGAGGATGAGCCCCTGCGACTTGCGCTCCTCGGGGCTCAGGCCGAGGCCGGCGTCGACGGCGGCCGCGACGGATCCGCGCGGCAGGCGCCGCCCGTCGACCGACACCGTGCCGCTCGTGGCCCGCCGCGCGCCGTACACGGTCTCGAGGATCTCGGATCGCCCCGAGCCGACGAGCCCCGCGAGCCCGAGGATCTCGCCCGCGCGCACGCGGAACGACACGTCGTGGAAGACGCCGTCGAGCGAGAGGCCGTCGACGTCGAGCAGCACGGAGGCATCGGCGGGCACGCCGGGCCGCGTGGGGAAGACGTTGGTGACGGCGCGCCCCGTCATGTGGCGGATGAGCTCGTCGGTCGGCGTCGTCGCGACGTCGAGGCCGCTCGCGGTCGAGGCGCCGTCCTTCAGCACCGTGATCCTGTCGCCGATGCGGCGGATCTCCTCGAGGCGATGCGTGATGTAGATCACGGCGATGCCCTGCGCCGTGAGCTCGCCGATGACGCGGAAGAGGTTCGCGACCTCCTCGGTGTCGAGCACGGCCGACGGCTCGTCCATGATGATGAGCCGCGTGTCGTGCGAGAGAGCGCGCGCCATGCTGACGATCTGCTTCTCGGCGGCGCTCAGCGACCCGACCTCGGTGTGCGGGGAAAGGGATCCGTGGCCCAGTCGCGCGAGCAGCTCGCGCGTCGTCGCGGCCTGCTCGGCGCGGCGCGTGACGCCCGCGCGCTCGAGCTCGTGGCCCAGGAAGATGTTCTCGGCGATCGTGAGGCCGTCGATGACGTCGAGCTCCTGGTGCATCGTGGCGATGCCGAGGTCGATCGCGGCCTGCGGTGACGGGATCGCGACGGGTTCGCCGCGCCAGAGGGTCTCTCCCGCGTCGGGCGCGTGCACGCCCGCGAGCACCTTGATGAGCGTCGACTTGCCGGCGCCGTTCTGGCCGAGGAGGCAGTGCACCTCGCCCGGAAGCACCTCGAGGTCGACGCCGCGCAGCGCGGCGACTGGTCCGAAACTCTTGGTCACGCCGCGCATGGACAGAAGTGTCGACGAGTGGTCATCTTTGATCACGCGGCGAACATAACATGCGATCTCTCGACATGGAAGGATGTCGCTCGGATCGCATCTGCGGCGCCCGATCCCTGAGCACGTGCGAGAAACGCGAGGCCGCGGCGCTTTTCACACGAATCAGACAAAAGCTGTACAGTGGGCCGCGCCCCTGCTAGCGTCGGTCCCGTCGATGAGGACAGCGCGCCCGGTGCGAGCCGGCGCCCGAGTCGGCGTCACCTGCACACATTCAAGGAGGAATCATGCAGACACGGCGCGGAAACAGGAAGCGAGCACTTCTCACGGGCATGGCCGCGGTCGCCGCGGTCGGCCTGCTCGCGGGCTGCACGAGCGACGGCTCAGAGGGGGAGGAAGCCGCGACGGACCAGGGCACGACAGCCGAGGAGAACGAGGCGTCGGGCGACACGGTGGTCATCGGATGGTCGGGCCCCGAGGCCGACCACGGATGGCTCGGTGCGATCAACACGGGCGCGCTCAATGCGGCCGACTCGTTCGGCGACGTCGAGCTGCGGCAGGCCGAGGGAACGAACGACGCAAACCAGCAGATCGCCGCCGTCGAACAGTTCATCAACGAGGGCGTCGACGCGATCGTCCTCCTGCCGACCGACGGCGCGGCGCTCACGCCCGTCGCGCTCGAGGCGATGGAGGCGGGCATCCCAGTCGTGAACGTCGACCGCAAGTTCTCCGACTCCAACGCGTCGCGCATCACGATCCTCGGCGACAACTACGGCATGGGCGTCAGCGCCGGCGAGTACATCTGCGAGCAGGTTGCCGACATCGACGACCCGATCATTGGCGAGATCGCGGGCATCGACTCGCTGCCGCTCACGCAGGACCGCACCGACGGCTTCAACGACGCGCTTTCGGAGTGCGGCCTCGATGTCGACGCGCGTGTCGCGGCCGACTTCACGGTCGCGGGCGGCGAGCAGGCGACGACGCAGCTGCTGTCGGCCAACGATCACTTCGATGCCATCTGGAACCACGACGACGACCAGGGTGTCGGCGTGCTCGCGGCCATCAACTCGGCCGGACGCGACGAGTTCTTCCTCGTCGGCGGCGCGGGCAGCAAGAACATGATGGACGAGATCCAGACCGGCGAGAGCGTCATGCAGGCCACCGTGATCTACCCGTCGACGCAGGCGGCCGACGGCATCGCGCTCGCGCGGCTGCTCGCGCAGGAGAAGACGCTGAGCGACCTCGTGACGCCGAGCGTGCCGTACCGCATCGTGCTCGACGCCCCCGTCGTCACGGCCGAGAACGTCGAGCAGTACTATGACCTCGCCTTCGAATCGTGATCCATCCGCCCGGGGCGCGGCTGCGCCCCGGGCGACCCGTCGGAAAGGAAGACACACAATGACCGACACCCTCCGCGTCGCGCTCATCGGATACGGCTTCATGGGGGCCGCGCACTCGCAGGCCTGGCGCACGGCGCCGCGCGTGTTCGAGCTGCCCCGAGACGTCGAGATGTCCGTGATCGTCGGCCGCAGCGCCGACGCCGTCGCGAACGCGGCGCGCAAGTGGGGGTGGAGCGAGCACGCGACCGACTGGCGCGAGGTCATCGCGCGCGACGACATCGACGTGGTCGACATCGTCACGCCGGGGCACTCGCACGCCGAGATCGCGATCGCGGCGCTCGAGGCCGGCAAGCACGTGATCTGCGAGAAGCCGCTCGCGAACACGGTGGAGGACGCCGAGCGCATGGCCGAGGCGGCCCGCGCGGCGGCCGAGAAGGGCGTCGTCGCGATGCTCGGCTTCACATACCGCCGCGTGCCGGCGCTCACGCGGGCGCGCGACCTCATCGCCGAGGGCCGCATCGGCACGGTGCAGCAGGTGCGCGCCGCCTACCGGCAGGACTGGCTCGTGGATCCCGAGGCGCCGCTGTCGTGGCGGCTGCAGAAGGATCAGGCGGGCGCGGGCGCGCTCGGCGACATCGGCGGCCACGCCGTCGACCTCGTGCAGTTCCTCACGGGCCTCGAGGTCGAGTCGGTCTCGGGCGTCGTCGACACGATCGTGAAGCAGCGCCCGATCGAGACCGAGCGCGTCGGCATCGCGGGCCGCGGCGGCGACGAGTACGGCGAGGTCACGGTCGACGACGTCGCGATCTTCACGGGCCGCCTGGCGGGCGGCGCCCTCGCGTCGTTCGAGGCGACACGGTTCGCGACGGGACGCAAGAACGAGCTCTCGGTCGAGATCTCGGGCGACAAGGGCGCGATCTCGTTCAACCTCGAGCGCATGAACGAGCTGTTCGTGTACGACCGCACGGTCGCCGACGTCGACCAGGGCTTCACGCGCGTCGTCGTGACCGAGCCCGCGCACCCGTACCTCGAGGGCTGGTGGCCGGCGGGCCACATGCTCGGCTACGAGCACGCCTTCAGCCACCAGGTGAAGGACCTCGTCGAGGGCATCGCGGGCGGCGCGGCCCCGCGGCCGAGTTTCGACGACGGCGTGCAGGTGCAGCGCGTGCTCGCGGCGGTCGAGCAGAGCTCGGCCGACGACGCGCGCTGGACGCGCGCATGACCATCCGCAAGACGAAGGAGGAATCGCGATGAAGCGACCCGTGACGCTGTTCACCGGACAATGGGCCGACCTGCCGTTCGAGGAGGTGTGCCGCCTCGCCGGCGAATGGGGCTACGACGGGCTCGAGATCGCCTGCTGGGGCGACCACCTGGATCCCTGGCGGTGGGATGACGCCGAGTACGTCGCCGGCCGCAAGGAGATTCTCGAGCGCAACGGCCTCTCGGTGTGGGCGATCTCGAACCACCTCAAGGGCCAGGCGGTCTGCGACGACCCGATCGATCACCGGCACCGCGACATCGTGTCGGATCGCGTGTGGGGTGACGGGGATCCCGAGGGCGTGCGCCAGCGCGCGGCGGAGGAGCTGAAGAACACGGCGCGGCTCGCCGCGGCGCTCGGCGTCAGCACGGTCACGGGCTTCACGGGGTCGTCGATCTGGAAGTATGTCGCGATGTTCCCGCCCGTCGGAGACGACGTGATCGAGGCCGGGTACCAGGACTTCGCCGACCGGTGGGGCCCCATCATCGATGTGTTCGAGGAGGTCGGCGTGCGCTTCGCGCTCGAGGTGCACCCCTCCGAGATCGCGTACGACTACTGGACCGCGAAGCGCACACTCGAGGCCATCGGCGACCGCCCCGGCTTCGGCCTCAACTTCGACCCGTCGCACTTCATGTGGCAGCAGCTCGATCCCGTGGCGTTCGTGCTCGACTTCGCCGACCGCATCTTCCACGTGCACGTCAAGGAGTCGGTCACGAACCTCGACGGCCGCAACGGCGTGCTGGGATCCCACCTGCCGTGGGCGAACCCGCGGCGCGGCTGGACGTTCGTCTCGACGGGCCACGGCGCCGTGCCGTGGGAGCCGCTGTTCCGCGCGCTCAACGCGATCGGCTACGACGGCCCGACGAGCGTCGAGTGGGAGGACGCCGGCATGGATCGCCTGCAGGGCGCGCCCGAGGCGCTCGCGTTCGTGCGCAAGCTCAACGCGATCACGCCGCCCGACGCCGCGTTCGACGCCGCGTTCAGCACGCGCTGATCACACGGAATGGGGGCGGGCGCCGCGCACACGCGCGACGCCCGCCCCACTCGCGTGCGTCAGTGGGCGGCGTGGTACTCGGATCCGGTCGCGTCCGACTTCCAGTAGCCCTTGATGACGGTGCGGTCGGCGTCGAGGCCCCAGCGGTCGACCGCGAGCGCGCGGGCGGGCTTCACGATCGCCTGCTCGGCCGCGACGAACACGAAGGGATCCTCGCCCGGGCGGTCGTCCGCGTCCATGCGCGCGATCGCGTCGGCGAGCGCCGTGCCGGGGAAGGCGGATCCGCGGTGGACGAACTCGACGGGCACGGGCGCATCGATCTCGAGCTGGTGCCCGGCCCCGCGCACCTCGACGAGGATCACGGCCGGCGCGCCCTCGGGGATCCGCGCGGCGTAGCGGCGGATCTGCGCGATCGCCGTCTCGTCGCCCGCGAGGAACCAGCCGTCGGGCTCGCCGTCGATGCGCAGCGTGCCGCGCGGGCCACCGATGCCGATGAAGGATCCGACGGGCGCGTTGGATGCCCAGGCGCTCGCGACGCCCTCATCGCCGTGCAGCGCGAACTCGAGGTCGACGAACGGCGTGCCGTCCTCCTCGCCCCACGCGAGGGGCGTGAACTCGCGGCTCGGCGCCTGGCGCATGGCCTCGACCGATTCCGGCCGCTCATCGGGCAAGAAGATGCGCACGTGGTCGTCGACGCCGGTCGCGCCGAAGCCCCGCAGCTCCTCGCCCGTGACGCGGATCTTCACGTACGCGTCGGTGAGGAACTCGCGCGATGCGAGCGTCGCGCTGCGGAATCGGAGGTCGAGCGGCTCGCGTTGGAGAGAAAACGAATGAGTAACGCCGTTGGACGAAGGCATGAAAGTTAGGCTAACCTACAAGCGTCCGAGTAAGGGTTACCTAATCTGAGGCGCCCTCGTTCCACGGCGGCACGCGACTCGGGCCCTTCACCACACGCGAGTGCGCGTCCTTCGGCGTGCGTTCAACACAGTTGGAGCAACCCCATGAGCATGATCCGACCCCTGTCTGCGCTGTCCCTTGTGGCCGCATCCGCGCTCGTCCTCGCCGGCTGTTCGTCGTCCGACGAGTCGGCCGACCAGGCGGCGGGCGGATCCGACGAGGAGCAGTCTGCCGAGACCGTCGAGTTCACGTTCCAGAACAACACGGCGGGCGAGGACGAGGAGCCGAAGTACGAGGACGTCACGGTCAAGGTGCCGAAGAACCCCGAGAACGTCGTGATCTTCGACATGGCGTCGCTCGACACGTGGGGCTCGCTCGGCGGCGAGGTCGCGGGCGCCCCGCTCGACTCGGTGCCCGAGTACCTCGAGAAGTATCTTGCGGACGACCCTGTGAACGTGGGCACGCTCTTCGAGGCCGATCTGCTCGAGATCGAGGCCGCGCAGCCCGAGCTCATCATCGTCGCCGGCCGTTCGGCCGCCCTCTACGAGGATCTCAAGGACATCGCCCCGACCGTGAACCTCAGCTCGGAGGGCTCGTTCGAGGAGACGCTCGAGCGCAACACGACCTTCCTCGGCGAAGTGCTCGGCGCGGAGGACGAGGCGCAGGCCGCGATCGACGACCTCGAGACGCAGATCGCCGACGTGCGCGAGAAGGCCGCCGACGCCGGCACGGGCCTCTCGGTCATGGTCTCGGGCGACAGCATCAGCGCCCTGAAGCCCTCTGAGGGCGACTACTCGGGCCGCAACCTCCGCGGCGGCCTCGTCTACGACGTCTTCGGCGTCGAGCCGGTCACCGACAACATCGAGGAGGCGACGCACGGCGAGCCCGTCTCGTTCGAGTTCCTCGCCGAGTACGACCCCGACTACCTCTTCGTCACCGACCGCAACGCCGCGACGGGCGAGGAGGGCGGCGAGGCCGCCGAGGTCATCCTCGACAACGAGATCGTGCACGAGACGAAGGCGTGGCAGGACGACCACATCGTCTACCTCGACCCCGTGGCCTGGTACATCGTCTTCGGCGGCATCGAGACGACGCAGATCATGATCGACGACATGAACGAGGCCCTCGCGTAAGTCGCAGGTCTTCTCGTGATGTTCCGCCGGTCGTCGTCATGACGGCGACAGCAGCTGCCTCGAACACCCCCACCCACGTGCGCCCCCGGCGCACGTGGGTGGGGGTGTTCATCGGCGCAGGTCTTCTCGCGCTCGCGGGGGTGAGCCTGTTCATCGGCGCCTCCAGCGAGGTGTCGCTCGACGGGGTGGCGGCCGGGCAGGAGGGCGCGATGTTCCTCCTCGCCGCCAGCCGGATCCCCCGCACGATCGCGCTCGTCCTCGTGGGTGCGTCGCTCGGCATCGCCGGGCTCATCATGCAGATGCTCGTGCGCAACAAGTTCGTGGAACCCTCCACGACGGGTGTGACCGAGTTCGCGTCGCTCGGCATGCTCGTCGCGCTCGTGTTCTGGCCCGGCATGGCGATCCTGCCGCGCATGGCGCTCGTGGCCGCGTTCGCGCTCGTCGGCACGTGGGTGTTCCTGCGGATCATCCGCTTCGTGCCCGTGCGCTCGCTCGTGCTCGTGCCGCTCGTCGGCATCATGCTCGGCGGCGTCGTCGGCGCCGTCACGACGTTCTTCGCCTACCGCCTCGACCTGCTGCAGTCGCTCGGCCAATGGTCGCAGGGGTCCTTCGCGACGATCATGCGCGGGCGCTACGAGTTCCTCTGGATCGCGGCGATCATGGTGATCGTCGCGTGGATCGCGGCCGACCGCTTCAGCGTCATCGGCCTCGGCGAGGAGTTCGCGACGAACCTCGGCCTCGACTACCGCCGGGTCGTCGCGATCGGCGTGGTCATCGTCGCCGTCATCACGGCGTGCGTGCTCGTGACCGCGGGCGTCCTGCCCTTCCTCGGGCTCGTCGTGCCGAACATCGTGAGCCTCATCATCGGCGACAACGTGCGCCGCTCGATCCCGTGGGTCGCGGGCCTCGGATCCGTGTTCGTCGTCGCGTGCGACATCGTCGCGCGCCTCGTGCGCTTCCCGTCCGAGATCCCCCTGTCGGTCGTCGTCGGCGCGATCGGCGCGGGCCTGTTCCTCTGGCTCCTGCTGCGAAGGAGGGGACGTGTCCACTGACACCGCCGCCGTCACC
>Ga0079224_100007247_pt1 | contig 14844 bp, 6 predicted proteins | sample Stecom2015_FD_80414 | JGI IMG/M metagenome (GOLD analysis project Ga0079224, IMG submission 80414) | Agricultural soil microbial communities from Utah to study Nitrogen management - Steer compost 2015 | ecosystem: Environmental > Terrestrial > Soil > Agricultural land | place: USA: Utah...
AACACGTCGACGCCACTGTGGATCGTGAGCAAGACGGGGAATCATGTGCAGATCGACACGATCTCGGTGCCGGCCGACGTCAGCGTCCAAATGCTGGTATGTGACGACCAGGGGCACAGGAGCGAGCGAGTCGGCGCGTTCGCTCCGCGCACCGATCCGAACGCCGTGGTCGCGGCGCTGCGAGCCCACCTCGACGCCCGCGGGAGCACCCCCGCAGCCCTCGATGCATCGCTGGCGCCGCCGTCGGGGGTGTTCTGGGGCACCGTGACCAACAGCTACGCTCCGCAGTCCATCCAGCTGGGGCCGACGAACTGGAAGGAGTCGGGCAGCGCGACCCAGTCTGCGTCGGTCCAGCAGGTTGAATATTACTACATATATTACGCGACCGGCAGCCTGCCGGACAGCTACTACGTCGTCCTCGTCCAGCAGGTGACTTCGTCCCCGGGCGCCATGATCGCCAATGACGATAACGTACGGGTATTCATCCAGGATCAGGTCGGAGCCACCGTCACCGCGTCGAGTTCGATCCCCAACACGCTGCTGGGCGGCTCGCCGGCCACGACCGGCAGCTCGCCGGTCGTGGCCGAGCTCATGCAGAACATTCCAGTGTTGACGGACGTGGACGGCGGCGCCGAACTCACGCTGTTCCAGGCCGGCTGTGTGTACTCGAGCACAATCGAAGACTGGGGCGTGGTCACTCAGGGCGCGGCCGGGCAGCAGCTCGGGTGGCTCTACTACGAGATCGACGTGTGGAATTCGCTGACGCAGACCCCGGGCAATTTCAACAATTGGTACGGTCAAATGTACGACGACGACGACGTGGTGGTCTTGCCCGCGACCTCGCAGAGCAGCCTGACCGTCACCAACCTGGCGTGTTGGTCGGTCATCGGCAATCGCACCTGGCAAGGCAGCCAGTCGCCGCTGCCGTTCTCGACCACGTCGCAGGTGACGACGCAGTACGCCGGCTTCGCGACCCCCGACGGGAGTGGAAACGGACACCACGAGATGGTCCACTACAACGTGCGGTTCATCTACGCTCCCCTGCAAATGGACCTGGTGGGCGTGACCAGCAGCACCGGTACGAGCCCGCTGCTGCCCGTCTATGCGCTGGCGTTCGTGGGTCAGGGCCACAACCAGGTCGACGGCAGCGACGTCGCCAACCCGCTCGTCGACATCCCGGTCGGGCCGAGCTCGACGCTGGGTTCGTGTCTGCGGGTCGAGGCCTATGTGTGGCTGCCCTCGACCACCGAGACCGACATGAAAGTCGTCGGCATGCCGGGGTTCTTCACGCTCGGGATTGGTGCCGGCGACGCGAGCGGGGCGAACACCTATCGAACCATCTATCCGGAGCTGTGGACCAGCACCAACCAGTACATCACCCTGCAGGCCGGGCAGATCCCGCTCGAGACCTGGACGCAGCTGACCATGACCTGGGAGCAGGGCGGCAGCTTGACGGCCTATATCAACGGTGAGCAGGTCCAGCAGATCGACGTCGGCGACGATCCGCTCGGTAATTCGGGCAGCGCCCCGCAGCCCATCACGCTCGGAACCTCGCCCTACACCCCGGCGTGGTACGGGTTCAACGGGATCCTGAGCGCGGTGCAGATCTCGACCGGGTCGAGCATGCTCGACATGACGGTGATTGGCAGCTGGGGGCTGGGAGAGGGCGGTGGCTCGCAGGTGTTCGATGGCTCGGGGCTCGACAACGTCGGCACGATTCAGCCCAACGCGCTCGGGCACGCACCCACCTGGACGTCGGGGACCTCCGGATGGAGCTGGTCGCTCTCCACGTCGGAGGCCATGCCATGAGCTCCGCGTTCGGTACCCTCCCCGCCAGCTTCGCCATCAATCCCGACGGCGGTGCCAGCTATTCGATCCCGATCCCGGTTCCGCCCGGGACCGCGCAAATGCAGCCCAAGCTGTCGATCGAGTATGACAGCGGCCGCAGCAACGACCTCCTGGGCGTGGGTTGGTCGCTGCGCGGTCTGTCCGCGATCACGCGCTGCGCCGCGACCGTCGCCCAGGACGGGTTCACCGGTGTCGTGCAATATGGCCCCAATGATCGCTTCGCGCTCGACGGCAAGCGCCTGATGATCGTCGAGGGATCGAGCTACGGTTCGGCGGACAGCAGCTATCGGACCGAGGTCGAGAGCTGGCGCCGAGTCGTGCCGGTGTTCGCCAGCTCGCCGGTGGCGGGTCGCTCGGGGCCCGACTCGTTCCTGGTCTACGAGCCGGACGGTCGGGTGCTCGAGTACGGCTTCACGCCCGACTCGCAGGTCGAGGCCGGGGACGGCAACCCGAGCGTGCGGGTCTGGGCGCTCAACAAGATCACCGACCGCAACGGCAATTCGCTGACAATCTCCTATCAGCAGGACAACACCAACAACAACTATTACCCCGACACGATCAGCTACACCGAGAATCAAGCGGCTGGACTCAGCGCCCAGCGCTCGGTCGTGTTCGGGTTCGAGTCGCGTCAGGACGTATGCCCGGCCTACATCGGCGGCTACGTCGTGGCGATGACCCAGCGGCTCGCGTCGATTCAGACCTACCTCGACGGGGCGTTGGTGATGACGAACACCTTCGAGTATCAATACGGGGCAGCGACCGGGCGCAGCCAGCTCGTGTCAGTCACCCGGTCCGACGCGCTGGGCGTCGCATTACCGGCGACCCGCTTTGCCTGGCAAGACGCGGCGCCCGGCATCTTCGCCGCGCCGGTCAGCTTCGACTCCGCACAGGCCAACGCCGGCGGACAGCTGATCCCCATCGACGTCAACGGTGACGGCTGCGTCGACTTCCTCTACGCCTGCGCGGGTCCGCAGCGCCAGCTCCAGCTCACGCTGTTCATGGCCCAGCCGGGCCAGTTCGCGCTGAGCTCCCCGATCACGATCCCGGTGACCGACCTGTTGTTCGGCGGCAGCTTGCTGCCGATGGACGTCAACGGCGACGGCTGCGTCGATCTCGTCTACGCGGTCGATGACAACGGCGCGCTCGGGCTCACGCTGTTCCTCGCCAACCGGCAGCCAGACGGCAGCTGGACGCTCGTGCAAGGACCAGCCAACGGAGCGGGGCCGAGCGGGGTGGTGTTCGGGAGCCAGCTGCTCTCGCTCGACATCGACGGCGACGGCAGGGTGGATCTCGTGAGCACGTCGAATTCCCGAGGTATGCTCGAGTTGCTGTCGCTGCTCTCGACCGACAGCGGCTTCGTGCTCGGCACCTCGATGACGACAGGGCTCTCCTACGGCGGTCAGTGCCTGGCCATGGACGTGAACGGCGACGGCATGACCGATCTCGTCTATGCCCACGAATCCGACGGTGCGCTCGCGCTCGCGGTGTTTCTGGCGACCGTCGACGGCAGCGGCGCCGGCTTCTCGGCGCCCATTTCGGAGCTGGCGTCGACCTCCGGGTTGCCGGCCACCGGTACCCTGATTCCGCTCGACATCAACGGCGATGGGCTCATCGACCTGGCCTACGCCCACTCGAGCGACAATGACGAGAGCTTCACGATCACCACCCTGCTCTCGACCGGCACGAGCTTCGTCAACGCGAGCAGCATCTCGCCGACGACCGGCGCCAACACGCCGTTGCCGTGGACCGGCACGTTGCTGCCGATGGACGTCAACGGCGACGGCCAGATCGACCTGGTGGTGGTCTCGGGCAACGGCGATCAGGTCGAGGTGACCGTGCTGCTCTCGCAGGGCTCGGGCTTCGCTCAGGTCGAATCCGTCAACCAGTTTTCGACCAGTACCTCGTGGGGCGGGTCGTGCTTGCCGATCGATCTCGCCGGCCGCGGGCTGACCGATCTGCTCTACGTGAGCGCGGCCAACAATCAGCTGTCCCTGTGCGCGCTCCCGGCCAGCGGCCCCTTTTCGGACCTGTTGATCGGCATCACCAATGGCCTCGGGGGCACCTACTCGATCCGCTACGCGCCGTTGACCGATCCCAGCGTCTACACCCGGGGCAGCGTCGCCACGGCCCAGCAGATCGACCCCCAGGGAGTGCTGCAGAGTGGGGTTTCGGGGGCCACTTACGCGCCGCCCTCGACCTCCTCCTCCAACTTCGGCGCGTCGACGGCCGGCTCGACGCTCTCGACTCAGCTGGCGGACTTCCCCAAGTACATCGTGCAGAGCTACGTCGAGAGCGACGGGCGCGGCGGCGATTATTCCTACTCCCATGCCTATGCGAGCGCGTTGCTCGATCTGACCGGGCGCGGCTGGCTGGGATTCGCGACTGTCGCGCGGACGGATCCGCAGGCCCAAACCACCTGCCTGTCGACCTACAATCAGCTATTTCCGTTGACGGGCACGACCGCGAGCCGGGCGACCTCGCGCAGCACCGACGCTGCCGCGATGTCGTGCACGTCGTTCACCTACGCCGCGGTCGCCAGCCAATACTCGCCCGCGAGCGGGCCGATCTCCACGGTCGAGGTGGTGCAGAAGTCACAACAGACCGTGCAGGTCTACACCTTCGGCACGCTCGACGACACCTACGTGACCGAGTACGCCCACGACTCGTACGGCAACATCGTGCTCACCTCGATCCTGGGCGACGGCTCGGTGCCGCCGCTCTACGACATCGAGAGCTACCAAAACAACGTGTCGGCCACCACCTGGCAAATCGGATTTCGAACCAGCCTGATCCGGGCCAACGATCCGCGGGGCGACGATTGCCTGACCAAGGAGGCGTGGACCTACGCGAGCGGCACCATGAACGTCGCAACCCGGCAGCGAGTGGTCGATCCGGGCGCGGCGTCGCCGACCGTGTTGACCACGAGCTACGGCTACGACGCCTTCGGCAATCGGATCACGGTCACCGATCCCAGCAAGGCGGTGACGAGCTACACCTACGACGACGTCTATCACACGTTCCTGGCCTCGAAGACCTCGCCGCCCAACCAGGCGGGGAGCTCGCTGACCAGTCGCAATCAAACCTTCGCCGCGTTCGGCGTGGGCCAGAGCCGGACCGATCCCAACGGCGTGACGTGGAGCCGCGAGGTCGACGGGTTTGGTCGCCTCAGCGCGACCCTGGGCCCCGATCCGCAAGGCAAGACGGTCACGTTGACCAGCCACGCCGCCGGGCAGGACAGCCAGGGCATCTACTTCGAGACCTCGACATTGACCGGCTGGAGCGGGAGCTGGAGCGTCACCCGGCGCTACCGCGACGGGCTCTCGCGTAGCTACCGGATCGAGCGGACCGGACCGAACGACGGCAGCACGGTCGTCATCGTGCGCACCTTCGACAGCCGCAATCACGTGGTCAGCGAGTCGCTCCCTCAGTTTTCGGGTGACGCCAACCCCTCGCTGATTACCCGCAGCTACGATAATTATGGGCGTCAGACCCAAGAGGTCACGCCGGCCTTCGGCGGCCAGACGGTGACCACCACGTGGACGTATCCAGCCACCACGCAGATGGTCAAGACCGTGGCGGCCGGGACTTCGGAGGCGCAGATCACCAGGCACAGGTCGGCGCTGATCAACGGTCGCGCGCGGCTGGTGGAGGTGGTCGACGCCAACTCCGGCGTCACCACCTTTGTCCATGACGCAATCGGCCGGCTGGTGTCCTGCGTCGATCCGATTCAGGTGGTGACCACGTTGGCTTACGACGGGCTCGGTCGCAGGGTCAGCACCAGCAATGGCACGGCCGCTCAAACCGTATATTCGGTGGCCGTCGATTATGACGACCTGGCCCGCCAGGTCACGCTGACCAACGCCGACGGTTCGACGGTCGTGCAGGTCTATGACGCGCTCGGGCGGGCCGTCACTCAGACCAGCACCGCCAACCGGGCCAGCACCACGACCACGCTGACCTACGACAACGCGCCGACCTACGGGCTCGGGCGGCTCGGGGGTGTGACCGCGGCGACCAAGAACGGGCCCAATTACTCGTTCGACTACGATCCTGCCGGCCGCCAGTGCAGCATCGCTGTCACGCTCGCCGGCGAGCAGTACACGTTCGGCAAGACCTACACGCCGACCGGCAAGGACCTCACGATCAGCTTCGCGGGCGGGTCCATCCAGCAGAATCAGTACAACGCCAGCGGCCAGCTCGTCGAGGTGTGCGTGCAGGACGGGAGCGGGCAGCCGCGCGAGCTGGCCAGCTTCTCCGACTTCACGCCGCGGGGGCGGCCGTGCAAATTGGTCCTCGCCAACGGCGTGACCGAGACCCGCAGCCATGACGCGCTCGGGCAGCTGATCACCCAGCAGGTCGCGGCCGCAGACCAGGTGCTGCGCGACGTCGAGCTGAGCTGGTCGCTGTTCGGTACGGTCGCCTCGATCACCGATCTGTTGAGCGCGGGCAACTCGCAGGGCTTCTCTTACGATCCGCTCAATCGGCTCACGCGGGCGAGCGGCGGCTATGGGTCGCTCGAGTTTGGCTATGACGCCAACGGAAACGTGAAGCTCAAGGACGGCATCGAATATACCAGCAGCGTCAACCAGGTCACGCTCGGGACCAGCGCCGGTGAGACCGTCTATTCGGCCTCCTACGACAAAAACGGCTCGCTGGCGAGCCAGACCGTCGCCGGCCAAACAAGCAAATTTTCGTTCAATCCCCAGTGCCAGCTGGTGTCGGCCGGGGCGGTCTCGTTCCAGTACGACTACTGCGGCCGGCGAGTGCTCAAGCAGGTCGGCGACGACTCGACCAGCCTCTATCCGGCCCCGTACTTCGAGCTGATCATGGGCGCGGACGGCTCGGCCCAGCAGCTCGAGTTCGTGACCACGCCTTACGGGCGCATCGCGGTGTTGTCCTCGACGTCGGGGTCCGACGCCCAGGACTACTTCCTGCACTCCGATCATCTACGCAGCGTCGTGCTGGTGACCGACGCGACGGGCCAGAGCCAGGGCGGCTCCGGCTACGCGCCCTTCGGCAGCGTCGTGGACGCGACCGTGCCCGCTTGGCTGACACGCCGCTTCACCGGCGCCGTGTGGGACTCGGAGACCGGCCTCTATTGCATGGGCGCGCGCTATTACGACCCCGAGCGGGGGCGGTTCCTCAGCGCCGACGATCGCCCGAGCGCCCACCGCTCACAAAGCGGCGCGCTCAACCCCTACGCCTACGTGCTGAATTCCCCCACCAACCTCATCGATCCGAGCGGCCACTCGATCTGGTCCGACATCGGCAACGTGTTCAAGGACGACGCCGAAAAGGCGGTGCATTCGCTCGAGCACGATGTGATTGATCCGGTCGGGCACTTCATGAAGCAGCACTGGACGGACGTGGTCTCGTATGCCGCCGACACGGTGCTGATCGCCGCGGGTGTGGTGTTGATCGCCGCCGCTCCGCTGGGCACGACGACGCTCGGCTCGATGTTGCTGGGGGCCGGCGCGGCCGGCTTGACCATGAACATCGAGGACTCGGTCACCGGCAAGTCGCTCAGCTGGGCGGCGTGGGGCGAGCAGCTGGGGATCGGCGCGGCCGGTGGCTTGCTCAGCGGTGGTGCGGGAGAGATCGCTGGGGTCGCGGCCGACGCTGCGGCCGATGCCGGCGACGCGGCCTTCGAGGTCGGCCAGACCGGACGATTCGTGGCCAACGCGATCGGAAATGGGCTCGGCAACTTCTTGTCGGGGATCGTGACGAGCACGCTCGACGATGTCGCCGCGCACCAGTCGATCTCGGGCGGCCGTGTGATCGAGTCCGGAATGTTTGGTGCGGCCATCGGGGTCGCCGGATCGTTGGGGGGCGACGCGGTCAGCTCCAAGCTCGCGGACGATGCCGCGGCGGCGGGCAGCGCCTCGGCCAGCAAGGCAGCGAGCTCGACCATGAGCGACCTGACCAGGGGAGTGCTGAGCAATCTGCCGAGCGTCACCGCGACCATGGCGGACGATCTGATCGGAGCGTTCTGGCACCCTCACTGGTGAGGCACGAGGCCAGCCTCACTTGCCCGGCGGCAGCAGGGCGATCTCGATCCGGCGATTCTTGGCCCGGCCGGCGGGCTTCTTGTTGCTGGCGACCGGGCGAAATTCCGAGAACCCGGCCGCGACCAGCCGCTTGCCGGGGATCTTGGCGGTCTCCTCCAGGAACCGGACGACGTTGGTCGCGCGGGCGGCCGACAGCTCCCAGTTGGTCGGAAACTTGGCCTTGACCTCCTCGGACTTGATCGGCTGATTGTCGGTGTGGCCGCCGACCTGAAACACGGTGTTCTTGGGCAGCTCTTTTAGGCTCTCGGCCAGGGTCGTGAGCACCTTCTGGCCGCGCTCGCTCAGCTCGGCCTCGCCGATCGCAAACAGCACGCTGTCGGCGACGTCGACGACCAGCAGGCCGTTGCGCTGCGAGACCCGGATGTCGCCGGTCTCGATCTCCTCAACCAGCGACTTCGACAGGGCGTCCTGCAGGGTCTTGACCGCGTCGAGGGCAGCCTTCTTCTGCTCGAGCTCGCCCTCGAGCGCGCCCTTGGTGCTCTCGAGCTCGGTGAGCTTTTGCTGCTGCTCCTCGAGCTCGGCCTCGAGCTCCTCGATCTTGCTGTTGGCCGCGGTCAGCTCGGCGGTCTGCTTGGCGACCTGGGCGGTGTCGGCCTCGCGATCGCCGGCGGCCTGCTTGGCGGTCTCGAGCTCGGCCTCGAGCTCGGTGATTCGGGCAGCTTTGTCGCCGTCACACGCGAGGGTGCCGGCGAGCGCGAGGACGACGACGAGGGCGGAGAGCGAGCGCATGCAGGCACTCTATCGAACTTTTGGCCAAACGCCGATCGCCGGGGGCCAAGCCACCGGGCCGGTGTAGAGATGGTAATCGGGCCACCACAATCGATCAGAACATCTACCCGATGTCGACATAGAAGCCAAAGTTCTGATCGGTCGGTGACCACGCCGGATCGACGCGAATCACCAGGGTCTCGCCCCAGGTGATCCGCACTCCGCCGCCGACGCCAAGCTTGACGTCGAGTGACTCGCCGTCGACGTCGACCCCGGCGAGCTCGACCGGCCGGTAGTCGGTCCACACCCGACCGGCGTCGACGAACGCCAGCGCGCCGAGCCCGAAGCGCTGCGACTTGATGTTGAACCGGTAGAACATCGAGCGCAGCTCGAAGTTGGCGATCGCCTTTTGCTTGCCGAAGTAGCGCTGGCGCGGGACCCCGCGGATCGACCAGCTGCCGCCCGGACCGTCGCGCTGGGTGAGCACGCCGAATTGCGCGAGCTCGTAGAAGGGCGGGCGCCCGAACAGCCAGTCGAACGCGACCCGGCTGGCCAGCACCAGATATTCGCCGGCCAGCGGCTGGTAGTGGGCGGTGGCGACGAACAGCTCGGCGAAGGTCAGGCGATCGTCGACGCCCGGCGACAGCCGGGTCGAGAGCTCGGTGAAGCTGCCGTGGGTCGGGACGTACTCGTGGTCGCGGGTGTCGTAGAGCAGCCCGAGGTTGAGGGTCAGGACCGCGTGATCGTCGACGCCGTGCATCAGCTCGCGGAGCGTCTGGCCGTCGGCGCTGTCACCCTCGCGGGTTGCGATGTCCTGCGTGAGCTTGCTATCGGGGTAGGGATTGATGACGTTGTAGGCGAACGAGGCCCCGACCAGCGCCTCGAGCCTGCGCTTGTGAGCCGGGATGAGACCGGGGCGCTTGCGGCTGAGCGCGACCTCGGGGCCGGCTTTCGGCGAGTCCCACAAGATGATGCGATTGTTGAAGTCGAGCTGCGGATAGATGCGATCGTATTGGTGGTAGCGACGCGCCGCTCGAAACCCGTCGGGGTCCTGGTTGGGGTCGATGCCGTCCCACGGCTGCTCGTAGATCGAGGCGTTGCCGAGCCCGAACCAGCCCTGGTTGGAGAACCGCCGAAAGCGGAATTGTGCGTTGATCCGCAGCCGGCCATTCCACAGGCCGGGAAAGTCGGCCTTGATGTAGTCGTCGTGAAACGGGAAGGTGGTGCCGACCCCGGGGGTGTTCTTGACGGTGGCGTTGGCGAGGATCTCGAGCCGCCAGCGATAGGGGACGTAGCCGGGCCGGAACTTGGCCAGGGTCACCAGCGCACCGAAGCCGAAGCCGAGATCGATGTCGTAGGCGACCGCCGGGAGCACGCCCCACTCGAGCCGGTTGGGGTCGTCGGGATCGCGCTTGTTCTTCTTGCGATGCTTGCCCTCGGGTTGATCGGGCTCGACCGGCGGCGGCGGTGGCTCGGGCTCGGGCTCGGGCTCGGGGGCAGCCTCGACGATCGGCGGCGGGGGCTCGGGCGCGGGCGCGTGGACGATCTCGACCGGCGCGAACGCGTCGTTGGGTGGGGCAAGCAGCAGGCTCAGCAACACCAGGCTCATTCGGCCTCCGAGTAGATCTTCCGGCTGGCCTCGCGCGAGAGGTCGTAGCGAAGCACGATCGGCAGGCACGCGAGCACGAACAGGGCCGGGATCGCGGCGGTGCCGATGCGGATCCCGACCAGCGCGCTGTCGGGCTGGCTGACGATCTCGCCGGCCTCGCTCTCGACGAACCCGGTGACCGCGAGCGCGAGCGAGGCCAGCAGGCCGCCCAGCGCCAGCGAGCTCTTGTCGAGCGCCGTCCACAGGCCGGTGAAGGTGCCCTCGCGGCGAGCACCGCTTTGCTGACGATCGGCCGCGATCACGTCGGGCAGCATCGAGAACGGGAACAGCTCGGTCCCGGCCCAGCCGACCCCGACCAGCGCGACCTGCAGATAGACCAGCCACAGCGCGTTCGGGCTGGCCAACCACAGGCTGGCCGCGGCGCCGCCGAACAGCAGCATCGCGGCGACGTAGGCCGCGAGCTTGCCGGTCCGCCGCGAGACCGCGACCCAAAGCGGCATGGTCGCGAACGCGGGGCCGACCAGGCACACAAAGAAGATCGTGACCGTGCCCTCGCCGCCCTCGAGCACGTAGCTGGCGAAGTAGGGCACGACCGCGAGCACGGCTCCGACTCCGGTGTGCTGCAGGAAGTAGCCGCCGCCGAGGATCGCAAACGGCTTGACCCGCAGGGCCGCGCGCAGGCTCGACCAAAATGGGGGGTGTTCGGGCTGACGCTCGCGTTGTGGAGCCCGGCGGGTACCAAAGAAGGTGCCGATCATCGCGGCGGCGAGCAGCGCGGCGATGATCGTGCTCATCATCGCGTAGCCAGCCCGGCCGCCGCCGCCGAGCTGCTCGACCAGCATGGGCGCGAGCGCGCCGCTGACCAGCACGCCGACGGTCAGCAGGGCCATGCGCCAGGCCATCAACCGGGTGACCTCGTCGTAGTCGTCGGTCATCTCGGCCGGCATCGCGATGTACGGGACCGAGAACACGGTGTAGGCGGTCGCGCAGAGGATGTAGAAGCCGAGCACCCAGCAAAACCCGAGGATCGGATCGCCGAAGTCCGGGGTCCGAAACAGGGCCACGAACAACAGCGGCAAGCTCAGACCGCCGAGCAACAGCCACGGTCGCCGCCGACCAAAGCGGGTCTGGGTGCGATCGGAGATCGAGCCCATCCACGGATCGGTGATCACGTCCCACAGCTTGGGCACGAAGATCCCGAGCCCGGCCAGCCACGCGGGCACGCCGAGGGTGTCGGTCATGTAGATGAGCAGCAGCAGACCGGGGACCGTGTTGTAGATGCCGGTGCCGACGCTGCCGAGGCCGTAGCCGAGACACAGGCCGAGCGGCAGACGACCACCACGTTGAGGCTCGGTCACGGCGACATTGTGCCGGGTTCGCGTGCGAGCCAGGAAGCGGATTCTCGGCCCATTTGTCGCGAGCTGCCGCGCGCGTGATACTCGGGAGCATGCAGGCCGGGCGGGGATCGATGTTGCTGTGGGCCGCGCTGATGTTCGGGTGCCCGATCAGCGGCGGGGCCGATGCGGAGCCGTGGCGCGAGCCGACCACGCTGGTCGGCGGTTGCGGTGGGGGCAAGCCCGATCAAGGCGGCGTGCGCTTCGAGGCGACTCACCACGGCGACGCGTTCACGCTCGAGGTCCACGACGATCGGCGGAGCTTCGGAGAGCCCACGCGCACGAGCTACCCGCTGACGGCCGCGCAGTGGAGCGAGCTGGTCGGGATCGCTCGAGCCCAGGATCTGTGGAACTGGCGACCGACCTCGCAAGGCCATCCCGACTGTCAGACCTGCCGGGTCTCGATCGACGACCACGACGCGAGCTACTGCGGCCGGCTCGACGGGCCCGATCGCGGCGCCGAGCTCCGCCGGAAGCTCGAGTCGCTGGCGGTGGCGGGCGGCTGGACCCGCTGACGGCGCGTGGATCTCCACCGACCGCTGGACTACGCTCGCGCGGTGCTCCGTCTGCGCACGGCCCTGCTCGCGATCATCCCGCTGATCGCCGCCTGCAAGTCCGACGATCCGCCGCCCGCGAGCAAGCGCCGCTCCGATCCGCTCGAGCACACCGCGGTGACCCCCGCGACCGAGCGAGACGTTCGCGCGGTCGAGCCGGCCAGCTACGCGCGCACGCTCGAGGCCCAGCTCGATCTGGTGCCGCCCGACGCGGATCTGTACCTGGTCGTTCGTGATCTCCGCCCGCTGATCGCCCAGGCCCGGCGAGTCGAGCAGGTGATGGCCGGTCCGCTGGCCCGGGCGATCCCGGCGCTGGCCAGGCTCGGAGGCGGCAGCGGTGAGGCTCGCCTGGCTCAGCTCGCGCGCGCGCGAGAGCTGCTGGCGTTGCTGCTCGCCGGGCTCGAGGGCTCGGGCGTCGAGCTCGACAAGGGGCTGGTGGTGGTGCAGGGCGAGGGCGAGCCGCTGATCCTGTTCGCGGCTGCGGATCTGCAGCGACTCGGCGCGCTGGCGAGTCTGGCCGGGGCGTCGGTCGATCTGGCGAGCAGCTGCGGCGAGCTCGGCGAGCAGCCGGGGTGGTTCGCGTGCAGTCTCGGTGGCGCCGAGCCGCTGGCCAGCTATCGGCCGGCCAAGCAGGGCGCGGCGCTGGCCAGGCGGCTCGGCGATCGGCTCGGCGGCGTCGAGCTCGAGCGGGTCAACGTCGCGATCTCGCTGGCCGAGACCGGTGGCTCGCTCGACGCGGTGCTGCGCACCGATCCCGCGCTGTGGGAGCTGTCGATGCCGGTCCCGCTGCCGGCCGGGCAGAACCTGCTGGCGGTCGGCTCGGCGCCGGCGTTGCGGGCGTTGGTGCCGGGCACTTCGTTCGCGTGGGGGCGGATCGACGCGAGCGCGCTCGCAGGCGACCAGGCTCCGGCCGGACCCGTGAAGCCCGAGCTGCTGACCGGCGAATTTTGGTTCGGGGTCACCGATGATCCCGACGGTCTCGTCGCCCAGGCCGGGATCACCGACGCCAGCGAGGTCGCCAAGAGCGTGCAGGCGCTCGCGGCCTTGCTGCCGAGCGATCCCAACGACTTGATCGCGCCCGAGCAGCTCGGGGGGGTGCGCGTCGATCTCGATCGCGCGTCGATCGATCTCGACGGCAAGCTGGTCCCGTCGATCGGGCTGACATTGACCGGCGACGAGGCCCAGGGCTGGGCCGAGGCGCTGGGTGTCTCGCCGCGAGCGAGGCTGTGGGCCTACGGCGAGTACGCGAGCGTCGCGGTCGGCGAGGTCCAGGCGATCCCGGCCGCGCTCGGGCGGCTCGACGGGAGCGGTCCGCCGCCAGCAGCGATCGCCGCGTTGCCGCCGACCCTGGCTCGCTCGCTGCTCGCGGGCGAGGTCGCCCTGGTGGTCCACCTGGTGCTCGATCACTGGCAAGCACCGCCGAGCGAGGCCGAGCTGGCGAGCTTGCTGGCTGGCGTGGCGCCCGAGCTGCGGCCGGATGCATCGGGGATCACGGCGCTGTTTCAGGCGCTCGCGCCCTGGTCGAGCTGCGATCTGTGGCTGCGAGCGCACGGCCAGCAGTGGATCGCCAACCTCTCGCTGGTGCCGTTCGCGGTCGCGACCGGTGAGGTCGGGCACGACGAGGCCAGGGCCGCGGCCGCGGTGCTCGACGCGGTGCTCGCGGGCGGCGACGGGCAGGCGGGCTATCTCGAGCTGCTCGCCGCTCACCCCCGCTCGCCGCTCGCCTACGCCTACCGGGCGCGGGCCGGCGACGCGCCCGATCATCACGCGACGATCGGCATGGTCGAGCTCGGGTTGATCGGCGCGCTGGTGATCCCGGCGCTCGACCAGTACATCAGCAAGGCCAGGGCCAGCGAGGCCGTGCGCGAGACTCAGGCGATCCTCGGCGCGGCGCTGGCCGTGCGCGAGCGGACCGGCAGCTGCGACGCGCTGATCGATCAGGGCGGGGAGGCCGGGCCGACGCCTCCGCTGTCGGTCGCCTGTCACGAGGGCGACGGCGGGCGCTGTCGACCGGTCACGGGCCAGCCCGCAGGGCCGGGCGAATACCCGATCACGGCGTGGTCCGAAGACCCAATCTGGTCGACGATCGACTACCGACCGGACCGCTCGGGGACCGGCAGCCATCGCTATCACTACGCCTTCGAGGGCGAGCGCACGTCGGACGGTTGCCGGCTGCGGGTCCGGGCGATCGGCGATCTCGACGGCGACGGCGTGCTCTCGACCCACGAGCGTGAGGCGACGATCGGGGCGGACGGCTCGCAGAGCATCTCGCCGATGCGGGTCGAACGAGCAGACGAGTGAGCTTCGAGCGCGGCGTCGACGATGGTGGCGCCGGCTGTCACCGCGCGTGCTCGACAAACGAATTCCCCAAGCTCTGCGGCCTCTCGATCCCGACAGCGCCCCGGACCGACCAACCCGACCTCGACTGTGTGTTTGGTGATGTGAGCCAAGCGAGACTGTTCGGGTTTGCGCTTGACACGATTGACGGGGGGTGCCAAGAACCCCCACCCGCCAGCCGTTCGCCCGCCAGTCGCGAACGGTAGCGTCATGTTCCGTTCCCGACTGGCATCGCGAGAGAAACACATGTCGAAGAAGCTTTTTGTGGGCAGCCTCAGCTGGGACACCGATGACCACGGACTCCGAGCTGCGTTCGAGCAGTTTGG
>Ga0079224_100007248_pt1 | contig 14844 bp, 14 predicted proteins | sample Stecom2015_FD_80414 | JGI IMG/M metagenome (GOLD analysis project Ga0079224, IMG submission 80414) | Agricultural soil microbial communities from Utah to study Nitrogen management - Steer compost 2015 | ecosystem: Environmental > Terrestrial > Soil > Agricultural land | place: USA: Utah...
ACACCGCAAGGAGCCTTCGGGAGCGCACTCCTCCGACTTGCAGGAGGAGATGCCCAATAGCAAGGACATCACTGGTACCCAGAACGCCTTAGGTCCCATACTTCCTCTCCGGCCCCACCACCCGTGGACGGTTGGCGGGCAGCCCTTCCGCACGCAAGGGCTGCCCACCGAGCGTGGTCAGCCTATCACAAGTCGACGTCGAGGATGACGGGTTTAACGTCTCCTTCCGGGTTATCGACCGAGACCAAAACCTGACCTCGCAGCCTCGCCCGGAATTGGCCCCGGCTAGGCGTCGGCGGCCCGCACCGGCCACCGCTCCGGCCGGCGGACGGCCTCGATCGAGTTCAGGGAACGAGCGGGTTCGGCCCCGCGAGCTCGGCCGCCCGCTTGGCGGCCTGGGCCTGGTAGAGCGCCACGCCCAGGGCGACGCGGGCGGCGTAGAGATCCCGCCGGTTCAGGGCTTCCCGCGCCGCCTCCACCGAATTCTGGGCGAGGCCGATCCAGCGCGCCTCGTCCTCGCCCGCGTAGCGAGCCGCTTCGTCCGAGGTGCCGGCGAGCTGGCGGGAGAGGTTGGCGAGCGCACCCTCGATGTCCGCGTTGCCCGTGGTGAGCGTCTCGAAGAGCTGGGTCATCGAGGCGATGCCTCGATCGAGCTCGGCGATCCGCGCCTGCCGGCTCCGCTCGAGGATCTCCCCATGCTCCTCGAGCGCCGCGAGATCCTCGTCGAGGGCCTCGACCTCCTCCTCGGCCTGGGCCTGCGCGGCCTCGAACTCGGCGATGCGCGCCTCCAGCTCCTCGATGCGCCGTCCGAGTTCCTCGGGATCGCCCGCAAGCGCCGCCTCGCCCTCCGTCTCGGGGAGGATCCCGGCGCGGCGCTGGACGCGCAGCGCCTCTTCCTGGGCGCGGCGGGCGGCCTCGAGGTGTTCGGCCACGCGGCGCTGCGCGTCCTCGGCCTGCTGGCGCAGCTCGTCGATGGAGGGTTCCTCCTCCTCTTCGAGTTCTTCGTCGATGGCCTCGGCCTCCGCCGTCTTTGCCTGCTCCTGCGCGCGCGCGGCCTCCTCCTCGGGCGAAGGGCCGGTCGGCTCCTCCTCGGCGGCGGGCGGACTCGCGTACGGATCGGCTTGCACCAGAACGAAGCCGAGCGCCGCCAAGAAGACGAGCGCCGCGGAAAAGCCGAAGATCCGTACGTGCATTCGGCCTGGATCCTATTGAGCACCCCGACGCGGGGCAAGCCGACGCGAAGGGCTCATTCCTCTCCGTCGCGCGCCTCTTCGGCGACTCCACGGAGCACCTCGCGCGCGTCGCCCGCGTCCTTGGCGGTCGACGACCGTGCCTTCCGGGACGCCGCTCGGCGGGCCGTCAACTTGCGCGGAGGAAGGAGCTCCGGCTCCGCCTCCACCTTCTGGGCGAGGAAGATGGCGGCGTCGAGCTTGTAGAAGTTGCGCCTGCGATACCAGCTCAGCGCGCTCTTGTTGTTCTCCGCCACCTCGAGCACGAGGTGGGTGCAGCCGCGCAGGCGCGCGAGGTGTTGGAGCTGCTCGAGCATGAAGGCACCCACGCCCCGGCCCTGGTAGTCCGGATGCACGGCGAGCTCGTCCACGAAGAGCGGGCGCATCCCCCGCTTGGCGAAGTAGCGGGGGTTGATCCAATTGTCCGACCCCGAGGGCTCCACGCTGCACTCGGCGTAGCCGACGATGGTCTTTCCCACTTCGAAGAGGATCTGCTCGCCCTCCTCCTCCTCGTAGACCTGGTAGAAGCGATGGCGCGAGCGGGGGCGCTGGTACTCCACCGTCTCGCGGTTCACCTCGCGAAACACGAGCTTCAGGAATTCCCAGGTGCGCTTGAGGTCGCGGCGGTGCAGGCGCCGCACGCGGATCTCGAGAACCTCCTCGTCCTCACCCTCGGCGGCGGGCGCCTCGACGACCTCCTGCGGGGGCGGCGCGCTCCGGGCCGTCTCGCCCGCGAGGCGCGCCTTGCGCGCCTCCTCGATGGGGACGACGCTCGCTTCCACGAGCGTTTTGCGTCTTGAACCCTTGGCGCCTTGCTTCGTGCCGGTTTGTCGCATGATTCGTTGGGCGAACCGCGGGAGGCGGTGATCTCTTCCAGCATACGCCCGTTCCCCCGCGGCCTTCACCTTTTAGCCTTGGGCAGCGCGCAGGAGCGGGCAACGCCCGAGGCGGTTCACACCCGGACACCGGCCGCGCGCAGGGCCTTGCGGGCGGCGGAGGAGAGCCCGCCCGGCAGCCCGCCGGGCTCGACGAGCCGCGCCTCCACGTAGGGCGCTCCGACCCGGGGCGGATGCGCACCCCCGATGGCGAAGACCTGCACGCGCAGCTCCCGGTGGGTGAGGATCTGCTCGACGCTGCCCACCTCTTCCCCCACCTCGGCGCCGCCCAGCCATTCCGCGAGCCGCGCGGCGGGCGCCTCGCCCTCGCCCAGCTCCACGGCGGGCAGCTCCCAGAGGGAGGCGAAGAGGCCCTCGGGCGGCCGCTTGGCGAGGAGGACCGCGTCGCCGCGCCGATACAGCGCCGCGGCGAGCCGGAGCACGGGGCGTTGGCGGGCGCTGCGCGGCGGCGGGATCTCCCCCTGCCGTCCCCGCCGCCGGGCGAGGCAGTGCGCCTGCGCGGGGCAGGCGAGGCAGGCGGGGTTGCGGCCGCAGATCGTGGCGCCGAGCTCCATCAGCGCCTGGTTCCAGTCGCCGGCGAGCTCGGGCGGGAGGAAGGCCTCCGCCGCGCGCTGCAGCCGCGCCCGTTGCGCACCCGCGCGCGGATCGCCCTCGAGGCAGAGCCAGCGCGCCAGCACCCGGGCGATGTTGCCGTCGACCGCGGCGAGCGGCAGGCCGAAGGCGATCGAGCCGACGGCCGCCACGGTGTACGGACCGAAGCCGGGGAGCTGCGCGAGGGCGGCGGCGTCGGCGGGCAAGGTTCCGCCGTGGCGCTCGACCACCGCCTTCGCGGCGCGGTGCAGCGATCGCGCACGCCCGTAGTAGCCGAGCCCGCTCCAGGCCGCGAGCACCTCGTCCTCGGGCGCGTTCGCCAGCGCCTCCACCGTGGGAAAGCGTTCGAGGAAGCGCTGCCAGTACGGCCGCACGACCTCCACCCGCGTCTGCTGGAGCATGATCTCGCTCACCCAGATGCGGTAGGGGTCTCGGGTCCGGCGCCACGGCAGGTCCCGGGCGGAGCGTCGGTACCAGGCCAGCACGTCCTTGTGCAGCGCCCGCAGCGCCCGCGGTGGGATGGAGGGGGAGCTTTCCACGGCCGCTCGAAGTATCGTGAGGGCTTCCACCTGGCAAGGAGCCGTGCATGGAAGCGGAAGACCTCACGGGAAGGACGGCGGTCGTCACCGGCGGCGCCACGGGGATCGGCTTCGCGATCGCCAAGGCGCTCGGCCGCCGCGGCGCCAACGTGGTCATCGCCTCGCGCAAGAAGGAGAACCTCGAGCGCGCGGAGGAGGAACTGCGCCGCGCCGGCGTCCGGGGCGAGGTGACGCACCACGTCCTCGACGTGCGCGATCCGGAGGCGGTGAACGAGGTCGCCGAACGCGTGGCCGAGCGCTTCGGCCCCGCGCAGATCCTGGTGAACAACGCCGCCGGAAACTTCGTGGTGCCCGCCGCCAAGCTCTCGCCGAACGGCTGGCGGACCGTGGTCGACATCGTGCTGAACGGCACCTTCTACTGCTCCCACGCCTTCGGCACCCGGATGATGGAGGCGGGACGCGCCGGTACGGTGATCAACGTCGTGGCCACCTACGCCTGGACCGGCGGTCCCGGGACCGCGCACTCCGCCGCGGCCAAGGCCGGGGTGCTCAGCCTCACCCAGAGCCTTGCGGTCGAGTGGGGGGTGCGGGGGATTCGGACCAACGCCATCGCGCCGGGGCCGATCGAGAACACCGGCGGCGCCGAGAAGCTCTTCTCCGCGCCGGCGGTGGCGGAGGCGGTGCGGCAGAACGTTCCCCTGGGCCGCTTCGGCACGCCCGACGAGATCGGCGAGATCGCCGCCTGGCTCGCCAGCGATCGCGCGGCCTACGTCAACGGCGCCTGCATCGTGGCCGACGGTGGCGCCTGGTTGAACAAGGGCTTCCTTCCCTTCCTGGACGCGCGATGAAGCTCGAGAACCGCTTCTCCTGGTCGAAGAGCCGCCACGAGAAATTCGAGGCGTGTCTTCGCCAGTATTACTACCAGTATTACGGAAGCTGGGGCGGCTGGGAGCGTGACGCGGATCCGGAGGTGCGCGAGCTCTACCTCCTCAAGAAGCTGACCAACCGCCACGCCTGGTCCGGCACCGCCGTGCACGATGCGATCAAGTGGGTCCTGTCGCGGCTGCGCGACGGGGGCGATCCCGACCCCGCGCGCGTGATCGCGACGATCCGCCACGGCATGCGCGCGCAGTTTTGCGAGTCCCGCGACGGCTTGTACCGCCATCGCAAGGCCTTCGGCCTGCGGGAGCACGAGTACGAAGAGGAGGTCACGGCCGAGCAGTGGCGCGAGGTCTGGGAGAACGTCGAGCGCTGCCTCGAAGCCTTCTTCCGCTCGCGCTGGCCCGCGCTGGCCCGCTCCCTCTCGCGGGAGGCCTGGCTGCCGATCGACGAGCTGGGGAGCTTCGTGCACGACGGCATCCCCGTCTACGCGGCGCCCGACTTCGCCTACCGCAAGGACGGCGGCGTCGTCGTGGTGGACTGGAAGACGGGGAAGATGCGGGAGGCCGATCGCGACCAGGTCCTCGGCTACGCGCTCTACGCCCGCGACGCCTGGGACGTCCCGCTCGAGCGCATCGAATGCCGCGTCGTCTATCTTCCCGAGATGGAGGAGGTGGAGGTCCCGGTGGACGCCGCCTCCATCGCCGACTTCGTGCAGCGGATGGAGGAATCGATCCGCGCGATGCGCGCGCGCCTCGCGGATCCGGAGGCGAACGTGGCCCGCATCCAGGACTTTCCTCCCACCGAGAACTCGGCTACCTGTGCCCACTGCGCCTTCCGACGACCATGCCGACGAAACTGACGTTGCGCACCCTGCTCGCCGCCATCGCCCTCACCCTCCTCGCCGCCTGCTCCGACCCACCGGGCTGTGAAACGGCCTGCGACAACCTCGAAGCCTGCGGGCGGCTCGGGACGGGCCGCTCCGACTGCGTACGCGCCTGCAAGGAGGATCCGAGCGTCCTCGACGAAGACGTGCGCTGCATCTCCGAATCCACCTGCGACGAGATGGACGCCTGCATGCAGTTCCAGGTTCCGAGCGTCGATTGCTGGCGCGTCTGCGGTCGCATCTACGACGGCTGCGGCCTCGCCCTGCAGGGGAGCGGCAAACCGCTCGACGAGGACGGCTGCATCGCGCTCTGCCGCAAGGAGTTCACCCTCCAGAAGGTCCATTGCCTCGAACGCGTCGGCTGCGGAAGGATCGGGGAATGCCTCTAGACGCCGTCCTCGCCGCGCTGGAGCGCGAGGGCCTCGAGGCTCTCGTCCTCGGCCCCACCTACGACGCGCGGGCGCCAAAACCCCTGCGCCTCTCGGCGCTGGCGCCTTTCGCGCGCTCCGGCCTCCTGCTCCTTTCCGGCGGCGCGCGCTTCGTCGAGGGCTTTTTGCAGGCGAACGAGCCGGGCCCCGATCCGCTGGACGGCTACACCCGCCGGCTCGTTGGTACGTCGATCGAGCCGCTCTCCGATGCGGGCTGGCGGGTCGCGATCCGCTTCCCCTTCTGGAACGAGCCGAATCCCCTCCCCTTCCAGGCCATCGCGCGCGCGGCCGGCCTCGCGCCGTCGTTGCTCGGCCTCGACCTTCACCCGCGCTACGGCCCCTGGATCGCCTACCGGGCCCTCGTCCTCACCGATCGGGAGATCCCGGAAACGCCCATCGACGGCTTCGCACCCTGCGCGACGTGTTCCGCCCCCTGCATCGAGGCCTGTCCGGTCGGCGCCGTCGGCCGGGCGGGGTGGGACGCCGCGCGCTGCTTCGATCACCGCCGCGCCGGCGGCTGTGCCGAGGGCTGCCACGCCCGCCTCGCCTGCCCGGTGGGGTCCGCCCATCGCTATCCCCCGCACGTCCTGCGCTTCTTCCAGGCGAGCGGGCTGGCGTGCGCCGGCCCCTCTACCGCGGGTTGACGCGCCGCTCCATCGCGACTTTACTTCGCGCCCGACCCGCACTGGAGGGCGCGATGGCCGCAATCGTCGAAGTCGAGAACGTGATCAAGGAGTATCCGCTCGGGAAACTGAGCGTTCGCGCCCTCGACGGGGTTTCCGTCACCTTCGGCGAGGGAGAGTTCGCCGCGATCGCCGCCCCCTCGGGCGCGGGGAAGACCACCCTCCTCAACCTCATCGGTTGCGTGGACGTGCCCACCTCGGGAGTGGTGCGCATCGACGGGCAGGCGACCACCGACCTCAGCGACGCGCAGCTCACCGCGCTCCGGCTGCACAAGCTCGGCTTCATCTTCCAGAGCTTCAACCTGATCGCGGTCCTGGACACCTACCAGAACGTGGAGTTCCCCCTCCTGCTCCTCGGCGGCATGACGAAGAAGGAACGGGACCGCCGGGTCCGGGCGATCGTGGAGCAGGTGGGGCTCGAGAAGCAGATCCGCCACCGGCCCAACGAGCTCTCCGGCGGGCAGCGCCAGCGCGTGGCGATCGCCCGCGCCTTGGTCACCCAACCGCGGATCGTACTCGCCGACGAGCCCACGGCGAACCTCGACTCCGCCACCGGCGAGAACATCATCGCGCTGATGAAGGAGATCAACCGCAAGGCGCGCACCACCTTCATCTTCTCCACGCACGACCCCAAGGTGATCGCCCACGCCGAGCGCGTGATCCGCATGGCGGACGGAAAGATCGTCGGCGAGGAGAACCGCCTCGCCGAAGGGGTCGCGTGATGGAGCGCGTGCGGATTCTCCTGTTGATGGCCCTGCGCAGCCTCGGGGGCCACAAGATCAAGGGGCTCATCGTCGGCTCGCTCTTGGCCTTCGGCACCTTCCTCTTCGTGATGGGCACGACCCTGCTCGAGAACATCGAGCGGGCGATGGAGGCCAGCATCACGCAGAGCATCACCGGCCACGTCCAGCTCGTCTCGAAGGACGCCGTCGACCGCCTCGCCTTCTTCGGACCGGATGCCTCCTCCGAGCAAGACCTCGGCGTGCTCGAGGACTTCCCCCGCATCCGCGAGGTGGCCTCCCGCGTCCCGGGCGTCGCGGCGGTGGTCCCCATGGGCCGCTACTACGGCCAGCCCATCCTCAACACCGAGCTCGACGAGGCCATCGAGGCGCTCGAGGAGGCCGTCGCTGGAGGCGATGCCGAATTGATCGAGGACCGCATCGGCAAGGTGCGGCGGATGACCAAGACCCTCCACGAAGACTTCGAGCGCTTGCGCCTGCTCGTGCGCGAGGACGATCCGGAGACGGAGAAGGCCCTACAGGTGCTCGGCAAGGCCACCTCCGACGCCTTCTGGGAGGAGCTGCGGGCGAATCCCGAGGCGGGCCTGCAGTTCCTCTCCTTCGAGGTGGCCAAGCTCAGCGACGATCAGACGATGGTCTACCTCCCGTTCATCGGGACGGATCTCCATCGCTACGCCGAGAGCTTCGTGCACTTCGAGATGGTCTCCGGGGAGATGCCGCCTCCGGGGAGCCGAGGCATCCTCATCAGCCAGGCGGCCTACGATCAGAACTTCAAGAACCGGCCCGCCCGCCTGCTGGAACTCATCCACGAGGCGCGGACGCTGGACCGCCGCACCATCGCCGACGATCCCCGGCTGCAGGACATGGTCGAGCGGCTGAAGGAGATGACGGCGCAGGTCACGATGCACCTCACGCCGCAGGCGACGGCCGAGCTGGACGCGGATCTCCGCGCGCGCTTCCCCGAGGTGGAAGGCGACCTGGACGACCGCCTCGCCGCCTTCTTCGCGGTGGACGACGCCAACTTCGACGAGCGCTACGCCTATTTCCAGGAGCGCATCGTGCCGCTCATCCCTCTCTACCGCGTACCGGTCGGCGGCACCTTCACGTTGCGCTCGATGACCAAGTCGGGCTATCCGAAGGCCGTCAACGTGAAGCTCTGGGGGACCTTCCGCTTCAAGGGTCTCGAGCGCTCCGAGCTCGCCTCCGCCTACAGCCTGATCGACCTCGCCTCCTTCCGCGACCTGCTCGGCCTGATGACCGCCGAGAAGCGCCGGGAGCTCGACACGATCCGCAGCGAGATCGAGGTGGAGGAGATCGACGCCGACGACGTGGAGGCCTTCCTCTTCGGCGCGGAGCCGGAGCTCGAGATCGGGAGCGTCGAGGAGGGGCTGGATCTGGACGCCCGGCTGGAGGCCCTCGACGTGGCGGAGGGCGGCACCCCCGAGACCTTCGATCCCGCCGAGATCGAGAAGGGCACGATCCTCAACGCCGCCGTCGTCCTGGACGATCCCTCCAGCCTGTCGAAGACCATGGTCCTCCTCGAGGAGGCCTTCGAGCGCGAGGGCCTGCGCGTGAAGGCCATTCCCTGGACCGAGGTCACGGGCGTGGTCGGCCAGCTCGTGGTGGTGCTGCGGGTGGTCCTCTACGTGCTGATCGGCATCATCTTCATCGTGGCCCTGGTCATCATCAACAACTCCATGGTGATGGCCACGATGGACCGCATCGGCGAGATCGGCACGATGCGCGCGATCGGCGCGGGACGCGGATTCGTCCTCGTCCTCTTTTTGCTCGAAACGCTCGTCCTCGGCCTGTTCGCGAGCGCGCTCGGCGCCCTGGGTGCCACGGGGATCCTCGCCGCCCTGGGGAGCTCCGGCATCCACACGCACGAGCCCTTCTTCATCTTCCTCTTCGGAGGCACGGCGCTCTACCCCGCGATCGACGTCGCGAACGTGGTGTGGGGCTTCGTGGTCATCGTGATCATCAGCGTGATCTCCACGCTCTATCCGGCGCGCCTCGCGGCGAGGGTACCGCCGATCGTCGCCATGCAAGGGAAGGAATGACGATGGGCATCTACCTGAAGGTCGCCTTCCGCAATCTGATCCAGGCGCGGCGCCGCAGCCTCCTGCTCGGCGTGGCGCTGGCCTCCGTCTCGATGCTCTTCGTCTTCCTGCTCGCCATCTCGCAGGGGATGGCGAACAGCCTCTTCGAGACGACCACCACCCTCGCCTCGGGGCACGTCAACGTGCACGGCTTCTTCAAGCCGACGATGAACTCGGCGGCCTGGCCCATCCTGGAGGATGCGACCAAACTCCGCCCCATCGTCGCCGGCGCGAGCCCCGAGATCGCGACCATCGTCGCCCGCGATCACGGCTGGGGGAAGCTCGTCAGCGATTCCGGGGCGATCGTGACGAGCCTGACCGGGATCGTTCCGGAGGAGGAGCAAGAACTCCGCGCCCGCCTCACGCTCGCGCCCCGCAGCGCCTACAAGGAGGGAGGCGGCGACGAGGTGGTGGGCGATCTCTCGCGGGTCGGGGAACGCGGTACGATCTACCTCTTCGCCTCCCAGGCGCGGCGCCTGAAGGTGGACGTGGGCGATACCGTGATTCTCTCCGCGGAGACCTCGGGCGGTGCGGTGAATTCCGTGGACCTCACCGTGGTGGGGATCGGCCGCGACCTGGGCATGCTGACCAACTTCATCTCCTTCACCCACACCGACACCATCCACGAGGTCTACCAGCACAAGGCCGAGGCCTCGGGCTCGCTGATGGTCTACCTGAAGGATCCCGACCAGGTTCCCCGGGTGCGCAACGAGATCGCGCGGGCGCTCGAGGAGAGCGGCTACGCCATCCTCGAGAACGTCGAGCAGCCCTTCTACATGCGGATGGATGCGCTCTCGAACGAGCGCTGGGCCGGCCAGCGCCTCGACGTGAACACCTGGGAAGGCGAGGGAACGCACGGGAAGTGGGTGATCGCAGGCTTCGAGGGCATCTCGTATTTCCTCGTTTCCATCCTCGTGCTCATCATCGTGGTCGGCGTGATGAACACGATGTGGATGGCGGTGCGCGAGCGCACCCCCGAGATCGGCACGCTGCGCGCGATCGGGATGAAGCGATCGAGGGTCCTGCTCCTCTTCGTCACCGAGGCGCTCCTGCTCGGCCTGATCGCCAGCGGCCTGGGCGCGGGGCTGGGCGCGGGGCTGGCGTGGGCCATCGACGCCGCGCGCCTCCCCCTGCCCTCCGACGCGGCCAAGACGGTGCTGATGAGTGATACGCTCCGCCTCGCGGTGGAGCCGGCGCAGCTCGTGCGCGCCGTTCTGACCTTCACCCTGGTGACCGGCATCGCCTCGCTCTACCCCGCCTCGCGTGCGGCGCGGATGCGGCCGGTCACCGCCATCCATCACGTGGGGTAGCGGAATGCGTCATCGACTCGCCCTTCTCGCCTTCGCGCTCTTGCTCCCCTCGATCGCGTCCGGCATGACCGACGAGGAGGCGCTGGCGCTCGTCAAGCTCCAGGACGAGAGGCAAAACAGCGTGGGCGACTACCGCGCCCTGGTCTTCATCGAGCAGAAGGAGCGGAACAAGAACGACCAGGTCTACGAGGCCCTGGTCTACCGCCGCGACATCACCGAGAAGATGGTGATCCTCTTCGTGCGGCCGAAGGAGGAGGCGGGCAAGGGCTACCTCCGGGTGGACAAGAACCTCTTCTTCTACGACCCCACCGTCGGCAAGTGGGAGCGGCGCACCGAGCGCGACCGCATCGGCGGCACCACCTCCCGGCGCCAGGACTTCGACCGCTCGCGCCTGGCGGAGGACTTCACCGTCAAGTGGGTGGGCGAGGAGAAGCTCGGCAAGCTGACGACGGATCGCCTCGAGCTGCGCGCCAAGCCCGGCGCCGACGTCGCCTTCCCCGTCGTCCACCTGTGGATCGATCGGGAGACGAAGAATCCGGTCAAGCGCCAGGAGTTCGCCCTCTCGGGTCGCCTGATGCGCACCAGCTACCTGCCCAAGTGGATGACGGTGAAGAACGCCGAGGGCAAGGAGGTCTGGGTGCCGCGCGAGCAGCGCATCTTCGACGAGGTCGAGAAGGGCAACCAGACCACGGTGATCATCCGCCAGGTGGAGCTCGAGCCCCTGGACGACAGCTACTTCACCAAGGCATGGCTCGAGTCGAAGAGCCGGTGAACCGTACCGCCCGTCCCGTGTTCCGGGCATTCCTCGGCATCGCCCTCCTCCTCGCGACGCAGGCCGGAGCCGATCCGCGCGACGAACTCTTCTTCGGCCAGGAGGAGGACGTCGCCGAGACGGCGGACGAGCGCGACGAGATCGTCTTCGGGAGCGACGACGAGGAAGACGAGCGGGACGCGCGGTTCTTCGGCGACGAGGGAGGGGACGACCGCGACGCGCTCTTCCTCGGAGGCGAAGACGAGGTGGTGTCCGCCGGCGCCCCCTCCGACACCCCGGTCTTCCCGGACGAGGACCGCGACGAGGGCCGGCTGCTCGAGGGACTGCGCATCGACGAGCGCCTGGGGGAGGCGTCGAACCGCCTCGACATCGGCGGCCTGCTCTACCTGCGGATGCAATACGGCGCGCGCAGCCAGGGCAATCCGGAGACCTTCCCCGTCGGAAGCCCGAACCTCCTGGACGTCTACATGGACGCCCGCCCCAACGATCGCCTCCGGGCTTTCGTGCGGGGACGCGCCACCCACACCTTCCTCCGGGAGGAGGAGGTCGCCGGCGATCCGCTCTCCTTCCAGCAGCGCGGCACGAGCGTGGCCCTCGACCAGCTCTGGATCAAGTTCGACGTCGACCGCCGCCTCTTCGTGACCGCGGGCCGCCAGGCCATCCGCTGGGGCGCAGGCCGCTTCTGGAACCCCACCGAGTTCCTCAATCCCCAGCGCCGCGATCCGCTCGCCGTCTTACACGAGCGCCTCGGCGTGAGCTTGCTCAAGCTCCACCTCCCACTCGAGGCCTCGGGCTGGAACTTCTACGCCCTGGCCAACTTCGAGGACGCCGGGCTCGCCGAAAAGATCGGCGGCGCCCTCCGCCTGGAGAAGCTCGTCGGCCTGACCGAGATCTCGCTCAGCCTCGCCGCGCGCAAGGACCATCCGCTGCAGCTCGGCGCCGACATCACCTTCCCCATCGGCCTCTTCGACTTCCGCTTCGAGGGGGCGCTCTCGCGCAACGTGCGCCGCCCCTTCTACCGCGGCCCGGTCTCCCTCGACCCGGGGGCGCCGCAGCCGCCCACGCCCTACTCGCGGAAGGACGAGTGGATCCCGCAGCTCGTGGCGGGCGCCGAGATCGGCATCCCCTACGGCGACGACGACGCGGTCTACGTGGGCGCCGAGTACTTCTACAACGGCATGGGCTACGACGACCCCACCCTCTACCCCTGGCTCCTCTTCACGGGCGACTTCGTCCCCCTCTACCTGGGCCGCCACTACGCCGGGATCTACGCGAGTGCGACGGGGCCGGGGGCGTGGAACGACACCACCCTGATCGCGAGCCTGCTCGGCAACCTCACGGACGGCTCCTACCTCGCTCGCTTCGACTGGCGGGTCCGCCTACTGACCTACCTCGACCTCAACACGTTCGCGGCCGTGCACTTCGGCAACGAGGGGGAGTTCCACTTCCGCCTGAAGCTCCCGGCGATGGAGGTTCCCGAGGAGCTCCTCCCCCAGCTCCCCCCCGGGCTGGCGGAGACCCTCGCCGCGGGCCTCGAGGTCCCGCCCGCCGTCCTCGACCTGGGCGTGGGCATCTCCCTCCGCTTCTGAAGCGGCGAAAGCTCCCCCCAACCACGAGCCCCCGATTTTCTTCCCGGAGGTGCGTTCGATTTTTCGAACCGGTCTGGCGAGCGAGCGCCTGCGCAATGATAAGCTGATTGCATGGATGCCTTTCGAAACGCTTGTGACGCGATCGGTCTGGTCGGTCGTCGCTTGCGCGACGACCTCGCCAACCAGATCAAGGCGGCGCTGGTGGCGAGGCAGGGGAAGGACGTCATCCGACTCACAGGTCCGACCGGCTCGGGGAAGGAGCTCGTCTCCTCCCTGATCCACGAGACCTCGCGGACGACCCTCGGCCGGCGAGGCAAGCTGGTCGTGCTGAGTTGCAGCACGCTCCCTCCGGGGCATCTGGACGTCACGCTCTTCGGCGGCTCCGGTGCGCCGGGCCTCCTCCGGCAGGCGCGGCAGGGGACCCTGGTGCTCGACGAGGTGCAGGCCTTGGGCCTGGAGGATCAGGCCAAGCTCTTGCGCCTGCTCGGCGAGCGGGAGTTTCTGCCGGTGGGCGCGACGCGCGTGGAGAAATCCGACGCGCTCTTCGTGCTCTCCTCGAGCGCCGATCTCGCGGGCCTCGCGAGCGAAGGCGCCTTCCGCCGGGATCTGCTCGATCGCGCGCTGGCCAAGATCCACCTGCCGCCGCTGTGGAAGCGTAGAGAGGACATCCGCGAGCTCGCCGAGGCCTTCGCCGAGGAGGCGGCGAACGAACGGGGGTGGGAGCCATTCGACGGCTTCACCCGCCGGGCGCTGGCGGACATCGAGGGCGCGGTGGTCGAGGCGCGCGAGACCTCGGTCCGGCGGCTGCGGGAGATGGTGCGCGACCTGATCTTCTCGCTCGACGAGCCCGTCGAGGTCATCGAGTCCTCGGCGCTCGAACCGCACCTGAAAGCCTTCTTCGGACTCGACCACCTCGACCGCGCCCGCTGGGACGCCGAAGCCATCGACGACGGCTTCGACCTCGTGGTGGAAGGACGCACCGTGGAGCGCCTGGCCTCGCTCCACGGCATCCCGGAGCACACCCTCGTCCGGTTGACGAAGATCCTGCGGGAGGTGTACGAGGCGCTCCCCTCCGGGAAGAACCCCGTTCCCGGCAGCTACCGCAACCTCGTCGCCCGCATGGGCATGGCCACCAAGGCCGCGCTGTGGCTGATGAGCGGCGCGACCAACCAGGCGGAATTCCGGCGGTTTTTCGGATCGAAGCCCTTCGAGATGCCCCCCAAGAGCGTGGCGTGGCAGATCTACCACGACCTCTTCGGCGAGGAAGGGAGGGCCGGCGAATGACCCGGGCGTCGCGCATCCCCAGCTTCACCTCGGAAGAGGCCTCCGATGCGGTGCTCGAAGCCGGCGCCATCCTGCACCGGCTGGGACAATCGGCGTGCACAAAGGAGGATCTCCAGCGCGCCTTCCCGCGCCTGTCGAGCCGCGAGCTCGAACGCCTGCTGCGCAAGCTCGTCCGCAGCGGTCTGGTGCGGAAGGAAGGTGAGGTCTACGCGGTGGCCTCGAGCTTCTTCTACGCCTATCCGCAAGGCACGCAGATGGACTTCCTCGGCAAGCTCTTCATTCCGGTGGTGGTGAGCCTTGCCATGGATGCCGCGGAGGGGCTTCTGCTTCCCGTCTATCTGAAAATCTCGCCCGAAGAGCAGGAGCGGCTCTTCGACGACAAGGTCACCAAGCTCTTCGAGCAGATGAGCGCGCTCGCCGATCAGGCCGACGACCAGAGCCAAGACCGCATGCTCTTCGTCGCCGGCACCTCGCGCTTCTCGCCGGAGCTCGAGGGCTTCGAACAGGCGATGGAGATCCTGCGCCAGGCCGGAAAGGATCGCGCCGATCCCGTCTGGCGGCCGCGCGCGATCCTGAGCTACTTCCGCGCCCCGATGGGTTCGGTCGGCGCGGCGAACCAACTCATCATGCAGTTCGAGGAGACGTTCGAACCCGTCAAGGCAAGGCAGATCGAAGCGAACTACGTCTTGTTGCTCGGCTTTGGAGTTGCGCCCCAAGGAGATGTTGCATGACCAGGCGATTCCTTGCACACCTCATCGGACTTGCCGTTCTGTGGGCGGCGGGTCCCGCTTGGGCGGGGGGATACGTCGTCGTGCTCAGGGAGACCGGCGCGGCTTCGGCCTCGCGCAGCTGCGAGCCAGGAAGCGCGCCTTGTGACGTCGACGAGACGAACGCCACGACCTGGGGCCTCGCCACCCCC
>Ga0079224_100007249_pt1 | contig 14842 bp, 11 predicted proteins | sample Stecom2015_FD_80414 | JGI IMG/M metagenome (GOLD analysis project Ga0079224, IMG submission 80414) | Agricultural soil microbial communities from Utah to study Nitrogen management - Steer compost 2015 | ecosystem: Environmental > Terrestrial > Soil > Agricultural land | place: USA: Utah...
AACCCGGGCCCAATCTATCTGCCAGTCTGCCAGCACCCGGCGCAACATTTTGCGCCGTTGTGAAAAAGCCCGCGCCACCACCTGGGAAAAGGCGCGCTCGCTTTGTGCCTGAGCGCGTGTTGGTGGTAAAGGCACCATGCGTACGATGGCGGAGGTCACCTTGGGCGGTGGATCAAATGCCTCGGGCGGCACATCAAACAGGTGCTGCATGTCGTAACGCACCTGCAGCATGACCGATAGCCTGCCATAATCGCCTTCACCCGGACGAGCCACCATGCGCGCAATCACTTCTTTTTGCAGCATGAAATGCTGATCGCGAACATGATCGGCAAATGTGACCAGATGAAATAGCAATGGGCTGGAAATATTGTAGGGCAGATTGCCGACAATACGCAGGTCTTTGCCGAAAGCGGCAAAATCCACCTTCAGGGCATCGGTTTCATGCACTGTCAGTCGCTCGGGAGCAAAGCGCTTGCGCAGACGCGCAGCCAGATCCCGATCAATCTCGATCACAGCCAGATGCGCGACGCGGTCATGCAGCGGCCCGGTAAGCGCAGACAGCCCCGGTCCGATTTCAATGACCGTATCCTGTGGCGCAGGGTTGACGGCCCGCACAATGGATTCGATCACACTTTCATCGGTCAGGAAATTCTGACCGAAACGCTTGCGGGCCTGATGGACTGCCATGCTTATTCTGCTCTAGGGCCGGCTTTTCTGTTGCGTCAGGCGGTTGTCAATATACGCTTTGGCGCGCAATTGTTGCAACCAGTCTTCATAGACAGGTTCCGCGCGTTTCTGGAACAGCGACTGACGCGCCAGATTACGGCGAATTTCGGGCTGTTTGTCCGAACTGCGACGATCTTCAACCGTGATCAGGTGCCAGCCAAACTGCGAACGCACCGGCGCACTCAACTGCCCGGGCTGCAGGCTATTCATGGCCTTCTCAAAGGCAGGGTCGGAAACGCCTGGCGGAATCCAGCCGATTTCTCCACCCAGTGGCGCTGACGTATCCTGCGAGTATTTCTTGGCCGCGTCCTCAAATGACATACCGCCTTCGATCCGGTTGCGAACGTCATCGATTTTTGCACGGGCCTGCTGGTCAGAGAAGACGGGTGTGATCTTGACCAGAATATGTTTGACCTTGGTCTCGGTAATGTTCACCGGCCCCTGCTGCTTGGCCATTTTTTCAATAGGCGGCACCGGTGGTGGTGGCGGCGCCGGCGGCTGCACCGTGACGACCCGTTTGTTTTCCTGAACCAGACCACGACGCTCCACGACCTTCAGAATATGGAAACCATTCGGCGCCTTGAAAACGCCGGTGGTTCGTCCGTCCGGCTCTTTCTTCGTAACGCTCACAAACAGCGACGGCCAGTCCTCGAACATGCGGATACCCAGATTACCGCCGGATGCCGCTTCGGGCCCGTCGGAATATTCCCTGGCTACGCTGTCAAAACTGGCGCCGCGGCGCAGCTTCGCCATTGCCGCATCGGCTTTCTTGCGCGCGGCGGCAACCACATCGTCGGGCGAGTTATCGGGCACACGAATATAAATATGCTGCAGAGCCACTGCCTTGGGCACAAACGAGCGCTCGACCACAACCTGCTTCTGCGGCGGCGGCTTGGGCTGATTTTTCCTTTCGGCTTCCCGACCAGGCAGGATACCTGTCGGATTCTGCTTCAGAAACGCGTCAATATCGGATTCGTTCACATTGACACGGCTCTGGATGATCCGGGAGCGTAACTCCTCCATCACCATTTCGTTACGCAGATTGCGGGTATAGTCATTCCAGTTCAACCCCATCTGCTCGATCGCCGGCCGCAACTTTTCCGGCGGCAGATTATTGCGCTGGGCAATATTGGCCATGGCCTGCGACAATTGCGCGTCGGTAATCTTGATGCCATATTGCTCAGCATCCTGGCGCATGAGTTTTTCATCGATCATCGCCTGCAAGACCGTTTGCTGGGCCTGGTTCTGACCGCCTGTCGTTACGCGATTGCTGGCCATCCGCTGCTGCAGCTCGCGCATGGTAATGATTTCATTATTGACCACGGCTGCAATACCATCAGCAAATTGCCCTGGCGCACGTTGCTGCGACGCCCCGGCTTTTTTTGCCTGCTGCGCCTGCGCTGTCGGCGGCGCCGCAATAAAAATAGCGGGAATGGCGAGAGCAACGGCTGTTCGCATGAAACCCAATTTACGCATTATTCATACCTTTCAAATGATGTCCTGGCCGGAACGGGGGTATTGACACTTTCGTATCCGGGCACATTCTGTCTTAACAAGTCCATAGGATCTTTCCCGACCGAGCCCAGCCCTGCCAATTCCAACTGAAAGAATATAGCAGAATTCGAATCCTGTTTCGAAACGGCGTAACGTTTCAAAACAACTCGCCCGGTCCAGCAGCAATCGCCTTTATACTCGACACCCAGAATATGCTGGGTGACACGGCTCTCCTTCAGAGAGTAATCAACCCGGCCCACACCATACAGCTTGCTGGTAAAGGGCCACTGACCGGCAAAACTGACCGTTTCCTTGCCTTGCAGCTGGTAGGACAGCGGGTTGCCCTGATTGATATCGGTGCGCTCTTCATCTGCATAAGGATCGCGCTGATACCGATAGGACAGCGACAGGGTAGTCAGACGCTTGGGCGTCCATTTGGCCGCGGCATAAGTCTGGGTTGTCTTGCCCTGATACGGATCGATCTGCAAGGCAGCCTGGGTCGTAAATTTATTGGTCAGCGCCGCTTCTGCACCGAAAATCCAGTCAGATTTGGTGCCGGTGCGCGGTGATTCGAACGGCAAGGTCACGCGTTGCGAATCAAAATATATGCGCTGCGCCACTTGCAATGCAAGGCGCTGGAAGCCAGTATCCTGGTCGAACCAGCGCGAAGTCAGGCCAAGGGTGACCTGATTGGCGTTGTTGATGCGGTCCCATCCCCCGTTATACCGGTTCTCGGAAAAAGCGCTGGCAAACCCGAACTGGCTCACATCAGTGTCGAAAATGGGAATATCGCTCTGATCCTGATAAGGAATGTACAGATAATACAGGCGCGGCTCAAGGGTCTGCGTCGACGGATAGCCGAAAAGCGTCGTCTCGCGTTCGAACGTCATGCCGGCATCCAGGGACACAATGGGCAGAACACGGGACACAGACCGGCGCTGGTTGCCGCTTTGGCTGAAGAACGAGTGCTCGCCATAGCGCGTATACCAATCGGTTTCGTACTGCGATGCATGCAGGCCGATTTTGGGTGTAATGTACCAGCCAGGTCTGACGATCGGGTAGCTTACTGTGGAATACGACGTAAAGCGCGTTCCATCCGGACGCAAATGCCCTTCTGTCTGATCAATGACTTCATCGCTCAGCTTGGAACCAAAATAGGTGGGATATTCAAATCTCGTCAGCGTGTTGGTGGTTTCCAGATCCAGACCGTGCCAGTCGAAACGCGCGCCATGGACCCGCAATTCCGGCACTTTTTCATACTGGCCATAAATGTCGGTGGTCGTGGCATCCTGCAAGGTCTGGTATTTCTGGATCTGCAGATAACCATCCCAGTACTTGTAGCCAGAGAACCCGAGCGTGATATTACGGTTCAGATAGGTCTTGTCCGCCTGGGTGATCGTGGTCATATCCGTGAAGTCACGGTAGTAGTCATCATCAGAGACCGCGTTCCAGTCGACCGACAGGTTGAAATTGAGCCCCAGCACAGATCCGAGCGATTGCAGGTGCCGCCAGGAAAACATCCAGCGCGACCGATCCAGCTCATTATCCCTGTGCATATAGGTGCCGGTCAGCGTGCCGGAATAATTCGGCTGCAGGTAACGGAACTCTGCGCCCAGTTGCGCACCGCGTTTGCTCAGGTAGCGCGGAATCAGCGTCAAATCATACTGTGGCGCCAGATTGATGAAGTACGGAACGGAAAGATCCAGGCCACTGCGTGAAGTCATACCGTAGGTCGGGGTCAGAAAGCCGGTTTTTTTCTCTGCCCTGATCGGAAAGGTCAGATATGGCGACCACATCACCGGCACGCCTTTGATATAGAGCGTACCGTCTTCGGCTATCCCTTCGTTCTCGTCGTTGTACAGATCGACGTTGCTCGAACGGATCTGCCAGAACGGCTCTTCGCAGCTGCAGCCGCTGTATGTCGCATTCTTCAGGTTGACATGATTATCGTCAATGATATTGGCTTCGCTCGCCTGGCCCTGGCCGCCGGTCGCCAGACTGTAGACCGGCGATGTGATGGTCCCGTTCACCTTGTCGATGTTATACCGCAACCCCGGACCGGTGATCAGATTGCCGTCGCGAAACAGGCGGGCGTTGCCAAGCGCTGTTACCGTACCGGTGCTGCGGTCGTAATTGATGGTATCGGCTTTCAGAATGGCGTCGGGCCGGCGGATCTGCGACTTGCCGTCCAGGGTAATGCTATTGGTGTTGTTGGTAATGTCTGCACGTGCGCTATCGGTGAACGTGATGATCTCATCGTTGTTCAGCGCCGGACTGGTGAGCATGGGCGATACATATAGCCGTGGCGCAGATGTCTGACCCGCTCCGGGCACCGTGACGCCGGTCTGGGCAAAAGCAATCGGGGATACGGTCAGAAGAAATAGGTGACAGATCTTTCGCACTGTGCTTTTTACCGGAAATAATTGAAGAAACCTGTCCTGTTACCCTGCTTCCCGGGACTGAGACGGGAAAATCATACTGCAACATGCGTCGCCAGGCCATCGGGTCTTGCCAGACCCCCTGATGATGCAGGACAAACCAGAGGATACCGCATAAAATATTGGTAACCTGCAGTTTTTACATTAGCCCGTTATTATAGTTATCTACCGCAGGCAACGGCAATGCCCGCCCGATTTACTGAAATAAAAATCAAAACCGGCCCCAACCTACTGATAACACATACTTTTTCACGACAACCATTCATGACGACGTCCGCAGATCCTTCTCCTTCCCCCGGTAGTTCCCCTGTCGCGGTGAACCGTAGCCCGGTGACCGATGACCGCTATGCATTAGTACAGAACTGGCTGGTTCCGCTTGCGCAAAAATATGGCATTCGCACCGACAGCCTGCGCCCCGCGTCCAGCGACGCCAGCTTTCGCCGGTATTTCCGGGTGGATACGGAAACGGATAGCCTGATCATCATGGACGCTCCACCGGCCCATGAGGACTGCCGCCCGTTTGTCGATATCGCCTCCCGCCTGGACCGCGCCGGACTGAATGTGCCGAAAATTCTGGAGGCACAGATCGACCAGGGCCTCTTGCTGCTGAGCGATCTGGGGCATGACACCTACTACCAGCGTATTGTGAACGGCATCGACGATACGACCCTGCAGGCGCATTACCGGAGTGCGCTACAGGCGCTGGTCACGATGCAGCACGTGTCGTCCGAACAACTGCCGTCATACGACAGCGCCAAGCTGCGCGACGAACTGTCCCTCTTCCCCGACTGGTATGTGGCGCGCCATTGCAACAGCGAACTGTCCGATCAGGAACGCGCGGCGCTGGAGACGATTTTCGATACGCTGTCGGCGCATAATGCGCGGCAGGCGACCTGCTTTGTCCATCGGGATTTCCATTCACCGAATCTGATGATCAACGACCATCCTGAAAACGGTGCCGGTCCGGGCATCATTGATTTTCAGGATGCGGTTTGCGGCCCTGTATCCTACGATCTGGTGTCGCTGGTCATGGACGCGCGCACCACCTGGGAAGAACCCCAGCAACTGGACTGGGCCATCCGCTACTGGGAACAGGCCAGGCAGGCCGGCATTCCGGTACCCGCAGACTTTGCAGACTTCCACGTTGACTATGAATGGATGGGCTTACAGCGCAATTTACGCATCCTGGGCGTTTTTGCCCGCCTCTCGATCCGCGACGGCAAATCCCATTACCAGCAGCATATGCCCCGCGTCAACGCTTACGTACGTCAGGTCGCCGCGCGCTACAACGCCTTCCGTCCATTGCTGCGCCTGCTGGACCGCCTGGACAATATAGAAATAAAAGCAGGATATACATTTTGATTCAAACCATGATTCTTGCGGCAGGACGCGGTGAACGCATGCGGCCGCTGACCGATACCCTGCCCAAGCCGCTGCTGCCCGTCAACGACAAACCGCTGATTGTCCACCACCTGGAACGCCTCGCAGCTGTCGGCATTACCGATATCGTTATCAACCATGCCTGGCTGGGCGACCGCCTGGAGGCCGCGCTGGGCGACGGCAGCCAGTTTGACGTAGCGATTCAGTACTCCGCCGAACCCACTGCGCTGGAAACCGCGGGCGGCATCGCCCACGCCCTGCCGCTGCTGGGCGATCAGCCATTTCTGGTGATCAACGGCGATGTCTGGTGCGACTGGAACCCCATGCAGGCCGTGAGCGTGGTCAACAGGCTGCACGATTCGCCGACCCAGGCTTGGCTTCTGATGGTGGATAATCCCGAGCATCACCCTGAAGGCGACTTTCACCTGGACGCGCAGGGCTATCTGAGTCCCCGCCAGAATGGCGAGGCCGCCCTGACCTACGCGGGCATCGGCGTGTTTCACCCCAGTCTGTTCCGCAATATCGACAATGGACAACCGGCGCCTCTGGCGCCGCTGCTGCGCATGGCGATGACGACCCGCTCGGTCGAGGGCTACCATTACACCGGGAACTGGGCCGATGTCGGCACACCCGCACGTCTGGCCGAACTTGACCGGCAACTGCGCGCCATCCGCTAAATGGCCAGTGGAAAATGTACAATACGTTACTGTTGATACTCGGATGAAATACCCATGTTTGGATCTTCTAAAAGAGCCACCTTCAAACCTTCTGTTTTTGAAACAAGCAGCCGTCGTCGTCATCGCCGCATGCCGCCATGGGTGGGCATACTGTTTACCGGCGTCATCATTGGCGCGGGCGGCTACTGGTTTTTGCAAACCAATTACGGCCCCAAGCGCCTGAGCCTGGACGAATCCAACAAACTGACCAGCGAAGTCAGTTCGCTCTCGACCGAGAGCCAGCAGTTGCAATCGCAACTGGAATCGGTGACACAACAACGCGACGCCCTGCAGTCGCAACTGGATTCGCAGACCGAAACACTGAACAAGGCCCAGGGCCAGATCAAAGACCTGTCTGACAATCTCGCACTGATTAAAAAAGTGATTCCAGCAGACCCCAGCGCAAGTGCGCTTGGCATTCGCGGGGGCGAATTCACCGGCCCCATGGGCAAGCTTGACTACAGCATGCTGCTCATGAAAAAAAATGAACAGGACCCTGATTTCCAGGCGTCCATCGAGTTTGCCGTCAATGGTCGTTACCGCAACGGCCGTTCGGGCACGGCCGAACTTGACCCGATCACACTTGATGTAACCGATTTCCAGCAGGCAGCCGGAACAGTGGAAATCCCTCCCACCATGACTGCTCGCCGGGTTACGGTTAAAATCACAGATGTGGCAACCGGAAAGGTTTTAACCACACGCACTTTCCAGGTCAGCCGCTAATGCACTGCGCAAACGGCCGATCTTTCTGATTTCATTGTATTTCGACTGCTTGCGCTCCTTTCCACCCTTTGGCAAGATGAGGCACTATGGACAAGCAACTGACAAAAATTCTCGTCGTCGATGACGATCCTGCCCTGCGCCAGCTTCTCGCGGAATATCTGAACCGTCATGGTTACGATACGCTGCTTGCGCCCGACGCCAGCGATATTACCCAGCGCATAACCAAATTTTCACCTGACCTGATCGTACTGGACCGCATGCTGCCCGGCGGCGATGGCGTAGAAACCTGCCGCAGGCTGCGTGCCCAGAACGAAGATATTCCGGTCATTCTGCTCACCGCCAAAGACGAAACGGCAGATCGCATTATCGGTCTCGAATCGGGTGCTGACGACTATCTTGGCAAACCTTTTGATCCGCGCGAGCTGCTGGCGCGCATTGAAACCGTACTGCGGCGTAAAAAAGGCGCCTCGGCGCTGGTCAAGGAAACACCGGTGCATTTCGGCCCCTTTACGTTTGATCCGGCGCGGCGCCAGCTGTTCAAGGACGATGTTCAGGTCAAGCTGACCGGGGGTGAAATCAATCTGCTCGAAGCCCTGGTCAAAAATTCCGGTAAACCGCTGTCCCGCGAACGTCTGCTCGCACTGGCGCGCGACGACGACGAAGGCGAACGCAATGACCGCGCCATTGATATTGCCATTCTGCGTCTGCGCCGCGCCGTCGAAGACGATCCCAAAGACCCGCGCTGGATTCAGACTGTCTGGGGCATTGGCTATCGATTCTCTCCTGACGCATGATAAAACCTTCGCTGTGGCCGCGCTCCTTGCGGCTGCAGATGATCCTCTTCATTCTTGGCACTGTGATCCTGGTGCAGCTGGGCAGTTTCACAGTAGGCAACTATATCAAGGAACGTTTCCTGGAAGATATCGTTGTCAATTATCTGTCCACAACCATCCGTACGCTGCGCTCCGCCGTATCGCAAATTCCTGAAAACCGCCGCGCCGATTTTATTATCGAGGCATCCCAGAAACGCTGGTACCTGCTGTCGCGCGCCGATCCCTATGCCAATCGGCGACGCCGTGGCGGTACGCTGGACAGCCCCATGGCGCCGCCTCCGCCCCCAGTGCCAGAGGCGGCCCGTGAAGTGGAGCGCGCCCGTCGCCAGGCAGCCCAGAAACCGCCCGCCGGGCCATCACGCCTTGCTCAACAGCCCAGCAGCGACATTTTGAAAATCGTCAAGCGGCTCAATATGGAGCTGGACGATGGCACGCGCGTCGGCCTGACGCGCGGGCCGACACCGCGCATGTTTATCTCGCTGCAATCGGACGACGACGGCACGCAATTCATCCGCGAATGGCTGGTCATTCCGCTGGATCGTATCCAGCCGCCCAACATGCATGCGATTACCATCGCCTGGCTGAGCCTGACGGGTCTGTTATTGATACTGGCCGCCGGTTTCGCCTGGCATATCACACGCCCCCTGACACGCCTCACCCTGGCCGCCGACAAGCTGGCACAGGGACGGCCAGAGCGCGTGACCCCCGCTGGCCCAACCGAGACCCGTCAGCTCGGCGAACGCTTCAACGCCATGCTGGACGCGCTGGAAGAATCCAAGGCGGTCCAGCAAACGCTGCTGGCCGGGCTGCCGCATGATCTGAAAAGCCCGCTGGCGCGGATGCGGCTGCGGGTAGAATTGACCGATGACACGACGTTCAAGGAAGGCATGCGCAACGACGTGCATGAAATGCAGGATATGATTGACCAGTTCATCAGCTATGTGCGCGGATCGGACCTGGCAACCTATAAATTCCAGTCCGTCAATATCGGCGATTGGGTCGAGGAGCGCGTCGCTTCCTGGCACGATGCCGGCAGCCCGGTACATCTGCGCTCCCTGCCCGCCGCGTCGGCCTATGTGAGTGTGGATACCCTGTCTTTGGGGCGCGTTCTGGACAATCTGATCAGCAACGCGCTCAAGCATGGTCGTCCCCCGGTAGATGTCCGTCTGACGCTGACCGATACCCAGGCAATGCTTTCTGTCGCCGATCATGGCGACGGCATTCCGGCAGATCGCCGCGCCGAAGCCTTGCGCGCATTCTCGCGCCTGGATTCGGCTCGAACCATGACCGGCAGCGTCGGTCTGGGGTTATCGCTCGCAGAAACCATTGTCAGTGCGCATAACGGCAAACTGACGCTGGACAGCAGCGACAGCGGCGGCTTGCTGGTGACCGTTGCCCTGCCCCGGGTCAATGTGTCCGCTTCATAAACGACACGTCTTTGGCCTTGCGCTCCTTGCCCAGCATATCGCGGTAATACCATAACGTGACCAACGGCAGCACCACCAGAAACAGCACGAAGGCCGCGACCAGCAAACGGGTTGTGCCAAGACCAGTCACACTTTCCCAGATAGTCAGTTCATCCAACACGAAGAACGGGAAGATACTGAATACCAATCCTGCAATCACGCTTAACACAACCAGCACCGTAAGAATGAACGGCAGCCAGATAAGGATGCGCACGCGCTGCACTTTGCGCACCACCAGTTCAATCAGCACGAACATGGCGAGCAAGGCAAACCAGCCGATCAGCACCACCGGCAGCCGGGTCGTTTCGGTCCACTTGAAAAATACCCCGCCGTTGACCATGCCCAGCGCCACCGACACGGCCACCACACCCGCTGCGGCCAGGCGGGAAGCCCGGCGCACCCATCCCCGCGCCTGCAGCTGCAGATCATCCTCGACCCGCATCAGCAGCCAGGTGGCCCCCAGCAGCATGAACGTGGCCACGATGCACAATGCGATGAATACGGAAAACAATTGGCTGCCGGGCTCGGTATCAAAGTTAACCGCAATCCGGCCAAGCACCAGCCCCTGCCCGAACGCGGTCAGCAATGAGCCGAAGGCAAATGCGGCGGCAAACACGGAACGGCCACCCGCCAGCGCACGCAACCGAAACTCATAAGCCACACCACGCAACAAGGAGCCGGCAGCCAACAGCATCAACGGCAAATACAGGGCGCCGCTGACATACGCCCATGCCTTGGGAAAGGCCGATAGCAGAATGGCGCAACCCAGGAAAATCCAGAAGACGTTCATATCACGCCAGGGGCCAAGGAACGTGAACATCCGGGCCCGTTGTTCCGACGTCGCAAAAGGCATCAGCATACCCACGCCTAAATCAAAACCGTCCAGCACCGCCCCGGCGATAGACACACCAAGAAACACCGTAAAACAAAGCAGCGGCATCCAGAAGCCGGGATCGTAGCTATTGAGCCCCAGCGAGCCCGCCAGTGTATCGATCATGCTGTTCTCCGGATTTTGCGCACAGGTACAACGCCATAGCGGGCGGCGCGGCGCGCCAGGAAAATGAAACCGGCCGCAATCACGGCGAACAGCAGCCACATGACCATTGTGACAGCGCTGATCAATACTACGCCCTGCTCGCTGAATGCTTCGGCGTAAGTCACCAGCCCGTGCACAAAATACTGGCCATCGCGCAGCGACAGCAGGACATGCGTCAGCCACAGCGCAAGCCAGCTTGCCGGACCGGCCCACACGAGCACGTGCAGCACCCAACGCGGCAATTTGCCGAAATCGCTGCGCCGCTTCAGATACCAGCACCACTGGATCAGGGACGTCAGCGCAAGTAACAGAAGCAAGCCGAACACGGCTTGTTGAGCCCAACGCCCGATAATCGGCAGCGGCGCGGCCTGCCGGAACAGTTCGGTCTGAAACACAGCGCCACCGGCCACCAGCACACCCAGCCCCACGGCTGTCAGCCAGGCGCCGATCCTGAATCCCAGCTGTTCGGCAGCATTCAAGGGTTTGGTCAAGGCTTCGCTGGCACTGATCGACACCATCAGTCCGCCCACGCCCAGGCAGGCCATCGCAATCATGAAGGCAACGCGATGCCAGGCCTGGGCCTGCAGGATAAACGCACGCCAGTCGACCAGGGCAAGCGGAACCGTGTCGGGCGCCAGTCCGGCCGGGAAATGCAGCCAGCTCTGAAAGCAGATCAACAACACGGCAATGACGCTCAGGCCGAACGCGGCCAGCAATACAAAAATGCTATGCAGCCAGGATGAGAGGGACCCCTGGCGGTACAGCATGACATCCGTCACGAACAGCTTGATGACGAACGTGATGGCTGCAATCAGGACGATCAGCGGACCGCTGACGGGCCCCAGCCGTACGAACAGATTAGGCCATAGGGCGCCTGACTGGATCAGGATAAACACCATGCCAAGCAACGCTACGGTCATCGAGAGCGCAAAAATACGCACCCAGAAGCGGTACATATCCATCCAGCGTCCATCGGCTGCCTGGCGATGGGTCATGCCTTTGCAGACCACCAGCAACCAGCCTAAAACGACGGTGCACAGACCAAAAACGGAAAAAAAGGAGAGCGAACTAAAAAACTGCAGTTTAGCCAGCTGTAATGATGAAATATCCCACATTCTCGATAGCAGTTTAAATTTCGGGGCAGTTGAGCGATTCCCATGAGTCTAACCGCTGAACATGGCAAAATGGTCGATATTATCGATTTACTGAAATTTTAAAATATGTCCGCCTTAACGCCAGAACTTCCTGCCGCCAATTTTCTGCGAACCATCATTGAAAACGACCTGAGCAACGACCGCTATCAATCAAAACGATGGGCCGGTGAACCCGGCCCTGCCTCGGTTCTGCAGAACGCACCGAAAGATCCGGCCCGCATCCGCACCCGTTTTCCGCCCGAGCCTAATGGCTATCTGCATATCGGACACGCCAAAAGCATCTGCCTGAATTTCGGCCTGGCGCGCGATTATGGCGGCATCTGCCATTTGCGCTTTGACGATACCAATCCTGAAAAAGAAGAACAGGAATATGTGGATGCCATCGACGACACGCTCGACTGGCTCGGATTCACCACCAAAGGGCCCGATGGCGAGGAAAACCGCTATTTCGCCAGCGACTATTTTGGCTATATGTACGACTTCGCCGAAGCGTTGATCCGGGGCGGTTATGCCTATGTCGACGAACAGTCGCCTGAACAAATCCGGCTCAATCGCGGCACGCTGACTTCAGCCGGCGTCAACTCGCCCTGGCGTGACCGTTCGCCCGAGTCCTCACTGGCGCTGCTGCGTGAAATGAAGGCGGGCAAGCACCCGGACGGCAGCCTGGCGCTGCGCGCCAAAGTAGACATGGCCTCGCCCAATATCAATATGCGGGATCCGGTACTGTATCGGATTCGCCATGCAGCGCATCACCGCACCGGCAACGACTGGTGCATTTACCCCATGTACACCTACGCCCATCCGATAGAGGATGCGCTCGAAGGCATTACTCACAGCATCTGCACCCTGGAGTTCGAGGACCAGCGGCCTTTCTACGACTGGGTGCTGGCCCGACTGACGGAGCTGGGCCAGCTGCGCGATCCGTTGCCCCGCCAGTATGAATTTGCGCGCCTCAACCTCAAGCATGTCGTGACCAGCAAGCGCAAACTATTGCAACTGGTTCGCGAAGGTCACGTCACCGGCTGGGATGACCCGCGCATGCCGACCCTGGCGGGGCTGCGTCGCCGCGGTTATACGCCGTCCGCCCTCAAGCTTTTCTGTGATCGCCTGGGCGTATCCAAGTCCGACTCGCGGATCGACTATAGCTTGCTTGAGCAGGCGCTACGCGATGACCTGGATCCGATTGCCGATCGCAGTGTGGCGGTGCTTGATCCGATCCGGCTCATCATCACCAATTACCCCGAAGGGCAGACCGAGGCATGCAGCGCGCCGCGCAATCCGCACGATGCGCAGGCCGGCCGGCGCGAGTTTCCCTTTTCGCGTGAATTGCTGATAGAGCGCGACGATTTCCGCGAAGAACCGCCCAAAAAATATTTCCGCCTGTTCCCCGGCAACACCGTCAGACTCAAATATGCCTATGTGATCAAATGCACCGGTTTTGACAAGGACGAGGCCGGCAACATTACGCGGGTCTATGCAGAATATCTTCCCGACACCAAAAGCGGCACGCCGGGCGCCGACAGCGTGAAGGTCAAGGGCAATATTACCTGGATCAGTGCGGCCCATGCCGTACCGGCCACGGTCATGCTCTACGACAGGCTCTTCACCGACCCGTCTCCCGACAGCGGCGAAAAGAACTTCCTGGATTATCTGAATCCCAACTCTGTGCAACGCATCAACGCCTGGCTCGAACCCGGCTTTACCGCCACGCCCGGCGCTCGCTGGCAGTTTGAGCGGCTGGGCTATTTTGTAGCAGATTCCAAAGACTCCACTCCTGAAACCCCGGTACTGAACCGCTGTGTTACCCTGCGGGATTCATGGTCCTAATTTATTAAAGTGAATTGAAACGTGGCTTCCAAATCCTCTTTCTCTGCCCTCGAATTCAAAAGCGCTTCGCTTTTCGTTATCCGGATCGAACTGAAAAGCACCGATACGGCAGCGCTGCAGCAAGCACTGGAACAGAAAATGGCCGAAGCAGGCAGCCTGTTCGAACATGAACCGGTTGTCCTGGATATCAGCGGCCTGAGCAACGCGCCCGACTGGGCTGAGCTGGTAGCGCTGCTTGCCCGGCACAAGCTTCCGGTCATCGGCGTCATGGGCCCCGATGGCGCCCTGATCGACAGTGCCCGCCAGGCAGGCCTGTGCAAAGTCGACGTGTCTACCCTCAATAGCCGCCAGCCGCCGGAGCCCACCCTGCTCACGGAACCGGTAGCCGATGCGGTCAAGCTGGCGCCGGCCGCCAACATTCGAACGGTGGCCACAGCGACGGAAAAAGACACCCCGCCCGCGCCAAAAACGCCGCCGCCCGATACCCGCAAGACTTCCCAGCCCGCGCGCGCCGCTTCGCGGCCAGCCGAGCCGATCGTGCGCGAAACCATTCGTGAGGTGCCGGTCCCGGTTCCTACCATGGTGCTGGCGCGCCAATTGCGTTCCGGCCAGCGTGTTTATGCACGCAACAGCGATCTGATCGTCATCGGCGTCGTCAGCCGTGGCGCCGAAGTGATCGCCGATGGCAACATTCACGTATACGGTCCGCTACGCGGCAAGGCCATTGCCGGTGCCCGCGGCAACGCATCGGCGCGGATTTTCACTTCCCATCTGGACGCTGAACTGCTGGCCATAGCCGGTATCTATCGCGTCATCGATGCCGATATCGAGCCCCAGTTGAATAAAAAGCCGGTGATCGTGGAATTGGACAACGATACGCTCAAATTCATTCCGGGCGACAACAGCGGCCAGAGCCAGCCCTGACGCCCGTAACGTTTTTTAAAAGAAATTCATACCGATATGCGTTAAGATATCGGCACTTACAGCCATACGGATATATAGGAATAACCTTACATGACTCGCATCATTGTGGTAACTTCAGGTAAAGG
>Ga0079224_100007250_pt1 | contig 14842 bp, 8 predicted proteins | sample Stecom2015_FD_80414 | JGI IMG/M metagenome (GOLD analysis project Ga0079224, IMG submission 80414) | Agricultural soil microbial communities from Utah to study Nitrogen management - Steer compost 2015 | ecosystem: Environmental > Terrestrial > Soil > Agricultural land | place: USA: Utah...
CATCTTCCGTAAAACCGAGCAACTCGAACATTTTCGTCTCGATCGCCCTGAACCGTTCAATATTAGCCACTTGGTTTTGCTTACTTGCCGCCAAGCTGTAAAATGCTTGCCGCACGTCTTCCACCCTTGCTTTATCTTCCAAAGTCAGCTGTTCTGGAGCAGGCAAATTCGCAATCAGGGATTCCACCTTTTCTACGGCATCCATTTCTTCTTCAGCTTTTTCCAATTCAGCGATTCTTGTTTCAAGCGCTTCTAGTTTATTGATGTTCACTATCAACTGTTGTTTTGTCGGATCGAGCTGATTGATGTGCTGACGAATCGATTCGATTTTTTCTTTATCCGACAGTGTGACCTCTTCCACATCAGGCAAAGCATCAATGCATGCAATAATCATTTCCACGATTCCGTCCGTTTCGTCAATCCCTTCCCATTTGGCATAAAGCACTTTATCTCCGGTGCTGCCGCTTGGAATCACCGTCAACGGCTCGCCTTCAAAGTCCGGATTGTCATACCAACCGGCGAAACGGTGCCCTTCGTAAGCGAGATCGTCCTCTGTCGGCAATTCGATGTCACCGTCATCAACCGTGTAAGTTTCCGGAATGTCGCTTCTGATGAATTCCCCGCCATTCGTATGGAATTCAATCTTGTATTTTATCGCTTCGTACTGGGCGTACAGTGTGATGTCATGTTCCGGCATCACCAGTTGTTCGCCCGGATCATATTTCGTTCCGCTGCCGTCCGCTTTTGTATTCCAATGGGTGAACGTTTTGCCGTCAACCTCCGCACCGGACGGAATCTCAATCAAAGCATATGGTGATGCGGCATCATTCGTCACGTCGCCATTCTTGACAAAGGTTACGTTGTAGGTTTTTGCGGTCATATTGCGGTATTCGCCATTCTGCATATCACTCATGTCATACAGCGGATTTTCTCCCTTTAAAAAGCGATCATAAGCGATCAAACCATATAATGCCTGGTCAGTGGCCATGCCATTCACCCCATGGCCGGAGCCGCCGCCGCCGTCATAACCGGTCGTGACGTGTTTAAAACCGCCGACCTCCGGTGAACTCCCGCTGCCATTTGCCCAAAACGTCAACAAGGCACTGATCATATCGTTTGTCCATACCCCATCTTGTACGGCTCCTTCCGTGATGAAGTTGACCGTTTTACCGATGTGGGGCAAACGGATGCTTTCAGCTAACGGATCGATGCCTAAAGCGGTCAAAGCAACAATAACTTGCACCGTGCTTTCTGCGTTGACATTGCCGAAAGCGGCAAAAGCACCGTTTTCCCGTTGGATCAATGATAAAACATAAATTGCTCTTTCCACTGCCTTAACAAACTCTTCATACGGTACGCTGGCACCGGTTCTTTCGTATCGACCTTCATCCAAGTAATAAGGAGCTAAGGCTTGCAACGCCATACCGGTAATGTCTGGATCTGGTTTATCGCCCATGAGGGCCCACCCTCCGACAGTCCCATCGGTTTGTACAATTTCCTTGTCCAAAATATAGTCGAGCATCTTTCCTTCAGTGTTCGCATTCGGGTTGTCCGGATCTTCATACAATTTATAGCCGCCGGTATTCAAAGCAATCAGTGTCCAAATCGGGCCGTTGATGCCTTGACGGTAGGAAAAACGGTGTGAATTGGAAAACCGTTCAATAAAGTCATGTCCGGCCACATCGGAAATATCGTATCCCAAAGCCGTCAGAGACAACGTCAACCGAGCCCATTCAGTGATTTTATTGCGGTCAAGGTTCCCATTTCTCTCCGCTACATATTGCTCGACACGATTGATATAACCCATGAAGTAATCTTCAGGTATATAATTGATGTAGTCGTAGCCGGTATACATGCCACGCAACAAATCCATAACAGACCATTCGCCTGAAATTGTACCGACATCAGGCTCGGTGACCGTTTCTAAAATATATCGGGCTGATGCATTGATGTAAAATCCGATTCCCGGTTTTTCATCTTCCCAAAAGCGAATGCCAAGATTCTCGTAATCTTTCTCCGGATCATAAGCAATGCCGTATGCAACTTGCGGCATCGCACTGAATACGAACAAAAACATCAAACAGACAGCTACAATTTTTCTTAAAAAACTTCTCCTGCTTCCCATATCCAATCCCCTTTCCGAAATTTGAAGAAACCAGTTTCCTTGCGATTCCTCGTATATAACCCGCTTAGTTGCCACAAAGCTTTTCATCATAAAAAAACGCTCTTACCTTCCGAAAAGCGGTAAGAGCGTGTGTACACGAACAAAACAAACAAAAACAACATAAAATGAGCCCACCTTAATCCTGGAAGGTCGGTTACTTTCGAATCGTTTTGGCAAGTCTCCTGACTCATGGTTCATCGCTCCCTTACGCCTTCCCAGCGCTTATTGCGCAAGTGGCATATCATAGAACAAAAGGTCGCTCACCATTCACAGTGGCCGGTCCGTTCAGGATTTTCACCTGATTCCTTTTTAATCCTCTGCCTTCAAGCAGAAGAACCAAAACGACCAGTTTTCAATTTTCAAGTTACAACGTCTTCGCAAACAGCCAAAAGCTTGTACATATTTGCGAATCAAACTAAAAATTTTAATTAATATTTCAACGATAGAAATCAAATTTCATGTTACAATAACAAATTTATCCAATAAGTTCAAGTAGTTTTAATAGTTTTTATTTACAATAAAGTTTGAGACTTCAGGACGTAAACGTAAACCTGCATTTGTCCCTTTTTCGAATCGGAAATTTCTTTTGGCAGATCTAGACTTCAGTTTGTCAAGGGCTTTGATGGCAGATTACAAGAAAACAATTCTTTAGTAGAACTTCCATCAGATATGATCTTTAGCGCTTCTCTTGTAAATTACATTTACTTCAATATATAAAATCAATGAATCTCATTTTCAACCGTTTCCATATTGATTTTCCGGCTAATACTTGTTTCAACGTATCTTCCATAAAACGGTGCATCTCGATGAATTTTTCCTCCGGAATGTCTTTGCCGCTGTATCTCGCTTCTTGATTGATGCTAGCTGCTTTTTTAAATGCAGCGGCATAAGCTTCTGAATATTTTTTTTCCAAGACATGAGCATATTGATACAGTGAACCGCCTGCAACCGATAATCCATCATATCTTAACAAAGACACACTGTAGATGAATATGTTCGATACAGCGTCTTTGTACGGCTGTTTGTGGAAAGATGTTTTTAAATCTTTCAACTGTTTTCTTTTTATAATGGCATAAACAAAGTACGCTCCGATTAATCCGAGAATGATGAGAGTTAGGATGATCAAAATCCAGGTAAGTGCTCCCATTCCATCTGGAGGTTCTTGATTATCCATATCATAGAAACGCTCTTCATCGGTCACAGTTTGGTTTGTATCAAGAGATCCGCCCACTGCATCATTTGCGGACGAAGTACTGTTCGAAGCCGCTTCACCCGACGGGTAATCGGAAAAATCCGTCGGCTCCATGACATCATAATAAGGAGGCGTCACTTCAATTGGGATCCAGCCTACTTGGTCGAGATAGATTTCTGTCCAAGCATGGGCATTTGCACCTGGTATCGTTATCCGTTCATATTCTTCAACACCTTCAACATCATCCGGTGTGATCAAATATCCTTCTACATAACGGGCAGGAATGCCTAAATAACGGAAAATCATCGTACCTGCTGTAGCAAAATGAGCCGCATAACCGGAACGTGTCTCTTCAAACAAATAAGTGAGGAAGTCGTAATTATCCGGAACCGGCGGGACATCGACAGTATATTGCAAGTTCTCGTTCAAATATGTTCGCACGAAATCAATCGCTTCCTCATAAGAAATATGTTGTCCGTCCCCTTCTAAAGTAACTTGCAATTGATGCTTCAACAAGTTGACGATATGTTCCGGGATAACGGTATAATTGTCATACACGAAATCGTTATAATGTCTCTCGTAGTCAAAATAGCGCTCATTTTCACCACTTTCTTTCATTTCATATACTCGATTGGCTATACCGGGGTATTCCTTGACTAAATTTTCTTTGATCTCATAACTGTAAACCCGACTTCCGAAAAAATCGTCAGATATCAGCGCAACGCCTCTCATCCCGCTTTCCTCGTCTATTCCTTCCACGGGGGATGACAATTCATAAGGTGTATACACGTATTTACTGTTTGCATTCTTATTATGAATCGTCACCTTGACGATGTCATCCTCCCTCCCATCGGCCAGCTCAGCAACTAAACTTAATTGTCGCAACGGACTGAACCCTTCTTCTTGGAGCCAGTAAAACAATCCGTACGATTCGTACATCACGTCTTCATCGAGAGCTTTCCAACGAGTTTGCGTATACTTTTCCCCGACGAACCCACGCAAATAAAGAGAAATCGGTTTGTCCATGACGACTTCCAAAGCTTCTTCATCGGAAAGTTTTAATTCTTTAAGCCGGGTAAAATCACCTTGTGTAAAAGTATTCGTCTGTTTTTTTTCATAACGGAAATCGTAAATTTGCTGTTCCACCATATTTTTTAACTGTTTGGCCATGGCTGGTTTCGAATAAGTCGCTTCAGGTACGAAAATTTTGGTGATCGCTAAACAGATGGCAAACATAATAATAAGTAAAATTGACGTTGAAGCGAAAACGACACCATTTTGATTATTGTGGTGTACCTGTTTATTTGTGCGGTGAATGAACGTATAATTCATCAGTAATATCGCACTCACCAGCAAAATCAGATTAAGAGAATGAGCCGGGGTAATTCCGATAATAAGCTGAACGATGAATATCGGAATGATTATCAACCATAGCAACACGTTTCTCGTATATTCGACGGTGAAAAAGCTGAAAAGTGCGACAATACAAGCAAAACATCCCAAAAACAAATGCTCCGCTAATGACAAACTCTTATGTTCTAATGTCACCTTATACTGTGGGAACACTTTACCGGTATGGAGTCCGATAATTTCTGCCACTTGATTCCAAAGCGACAGCATCCCCTGGATGAGATATCCGTTTCTTTCAATAAGTAACATCACCAAAACGATCATCAAACATGAAACAAGTGCAATTCTAACTTTTTTCGAACGGATAATGTGCAACAAAATGATAAGCACCAGCCCCGGAATAAAAGTGAACCATAATTCTCCTTCAATTTCGATTTTGAACATGGAAGTCAAACTGAGGACAATCGCCAGATAAATGAGAAACGTAAAAACAGTTTTTACCGGAAAATGGATTTTGTCAAAATGTTTGTTATTGTTTAAGATTGCAATGTTCTTTGACTTTTGTCGAATTTTTACGTTCATGTTCAACTGCTCCTTAAATACTTAATTTGCGTAATTCATCCGTCATATTTTCCGGTGTGAAAACGAGTTCTCTTTTTCGAGAAACGGTGATATCCTCTTCTTTGCAGTTTAAAATAATCACATTGCCCGGTATATGCAATCCTTCGAGAAAACCTTCAGATTGCTCGGTAGTGACATAGATGACATGAGAAAATGAAGCAACAGCGTTCATGGCAAGGAATACACCAATCGCTGATTCTCTGTGATGTTCTTTTTTTAGTGCCAATATAGTTTTCAAGCAAGTTCCTAAATCTTCTGATGTATAGATATTTGCAAACTGAATCTCACCAGCTGCATGATTCAGCCAGCCGATCGTATGGCTAATATCGTCAATCAATAACGCTTCTGACACTGCAAACAAAGCTCCCAAAGCAGCATCGTGTACTTCCGGAGATTCACCACCATCGTTTCCGTAAAGACTTGTTTCTAACAAGATTAAATACGTTGGATCACTAGTTTCACTGATTTCTTTAATGATCAGTTCATCGAATTTACCGGTTAATTTCCAGTGGACTTGGCGAACATCATCTCCCAGCAAATATTCCCTGATGTCAATGACTTCCTGATTGCTATCACCTTTTTGTGCATGAGGTAACAAAGGATTGTCAGTGGTTACCATTAACTGCTTTGGCGCATGAATTTCCACAGAAAAGCGATTCGGGAGCACGTAAAGACTGCCTTCTTTATCCAAGGGTTGGCGCTTCGAGAAAACACCAAGCCAATCATAGATGACCATCTGTTGTAATTGAACGATGATCTTTCCACAATATGTGCTGTCCACATCTAACGGGATTTTTTCTTTCGATTTGCTATTGATTGCAAAAGCAATTTCTTTTTCATCTGTCTGACCAGTCAGTAAGTTTTCAATGCGGACGGTGACTTTCAATTTCGCGATTGGCACTAAAGACAAGTTGTTCGCCATCACATATATGTTGACCGACTCATGTTTATCGACCGCACCCGGTGATTCCACTTCAAATCGGACACTATTTTTCGAAACGAATACAATGGCACCCAACAGTGCAAATAAAACTAACGTAGTCAACAGAAGCACCAGGGAAAAGTAACTTTCCGAAACAATATAAAAACATGAAACAAATGCCAGCCATAATAGGCTATTGATACGCTCCCCCAACATATCCCCCCTCTTTTTCGTCCTGGCTGCCGAAACACGCCCGTTTAAACGACAGCTCCGGAAATGTCCGGTGTTTTCACCTGTTGCAAGATTTCCTCTAAAACAGAGCTTGGACGATTCTCTGTCATCATATGCTTTTGGTCCAAAATCACCCGGTGGTTGCACACATCGACGAAGATGTCCATCACATCTTCAGGAACGACAAAATTCCTTCCCTGCAAATAGGCATTCGCTTTCGCCAAATGGCTTAAAGCCAAGGCTCCCCTCGGGCTGACCCCTTGAACGATGGATGGATGGTTCCTCGTCTCCTCCGTCAAACGGGTGATGTATTTCAAAATGTCATCGGAAATATGGATTCGGCTGACTGCATCCTGCATGTCCAGCAACTCATCTTTCGAGATGACTTCAGAAATCTCATCCAGTGGTTGGGATGATTGTCTGTCTCTCAACAATTCCACTTGGCTGTCAAAATCCGGGTAACCGATGCTTGTTTTAATCATGAAACGGTCAAGCTGAGATTGCGGTAATTCTTGCGTTCCAAAATGACCGATCGGGTTTTGCGTGGCGATCACATGGAAAGGCTTCGGCAACGGATAAGTCGTCCCGTCGACCGTCACATTCTTTTCCTCCATAGCTTCAAGCAAGGCAGCCTGTGTCCGGCTCGATGTGCGGTTGATTTCATCTGCCAATAGCAAATTACACATGACTGCTCCTTGTTTAAACACAAAATCTTCTTTGTTTTTGTCGTATATCGTATAACCGACAACATCTGACGCCATCACATCCGGGGTGAACTGGATCCGATTGAAATCGAGCCCCATCACTTTGCTGAACGATAAGGCTAGTGTCGTTTTTCCGACTCCGGGAATATCTTCAAGCAACACGTGTCCCCGGGCTAAAATTGCCATACATACCTTTTTAATGACTTCATCTTTCCCAATCACCACTTTTTTCACTTCATCGATGACTTCAAACATTTTTGAGTTCATCTTTTATTCCTCCATGCTCATTTTTATAAACCGTATTTCACTTTCAAGCGCTCCAGTTTTTCTCCAATCGGCTTCATGACTAAAAGCAGGAAAATGACATTGGAGACCGCATACGTCATCATAAACGGCAACGACAAACCAACAGCCGCCATATACCGTCTGAAATTGAATTCTCCATCGAGCGCCATGACCGTCCAAATATCCATCAACAACGAATACACAATACCGGCGAAAATTCCGTATAAACCGAGGATGATTTTGTTGTTCCGGAGGTATTTCCTGACCACGGGCAAACCTGCCATAAAACCGATCATTCCCCATGCGAACATTTGAAAAGGCGTCCATGGTCCCTGCCCGAAATATATGTTGGAAATCAACGCTGATAATGCGCCAACGAGGAAGCCCATTTCAGAGCCGAAAAAAATGGCTGCAATGACGACAATAGCTGTGACCGGCTTGAACCCGGGAACAGCTGCAAATAAAAATCTGCCAACCACTGATAACGCGACTAGTACAGCCATGACAACGAGCGTCCGCGTTTTTACTTCATTCTTTTCGTAGTAAAACAAAAAGGCCATCGACGCCAAAGCGACGATTACAAACGAGATGAAAACATAACCCCGATCATCAAAAAGCTTCAGACCACTTGCAATGGCAATCGGTACAAGCAACAATAAGAGCGAATATCTAATCCAACGCTTTCTCATAGGCAATCGATTCCTTCACTTCACATGCTCTGACGATGTCTTGCCACGTAATGGCCTGGGGGAATAAATGTCTCGCCATCCGGCTCGCTGCCGTCGTGTAATAATGGTTTTTTGAAAAAAACTCGATCGGGGGCTCCATTGCCAACAATTCTCCGTCAAAATACAGACCGATCCGGTCAGAGACGACCGCCGCAAATTCGATATCATGGGTCACAATGACGATTGCGAGTCCTTGTCGCCGCAAGCGGCTGATGACGTTGGCCAATGTTTCTTTTGAAAAAGCGTCCATCCCTTTCGTCGGCTCGTCCAACAGTAAAATCTTTGGCTCTAACAACAATACTTTGCCTAATGCGGCTTTTTGCTGTTCCCCACCGCTCAAATCAAAAGGATTTTGTTCCAACAAATGATGGATATCCAGTTGATCGGCAATCACATCCATCCGTTTTTCGAGTTGTTCTTTACTGAAACCGACCGCTTTTGCGATTTCATTGTAATCTTCACGCACAGTATCTTTCAAAAACAGCGCTTGCGGGTCTTGAGGCAGCACGGCGATATTTCCTCGGTATAGCTCTTTTCCGGAATACTTCTGTATTTTTTTGCCGTTGATTAGCACTTGCCCGCGGTAGGCCCGCAACTGGCCGGCCATAAGATTCAATAATGTCGTCTTCCCTGAACCATTGCCGCCAAGGACACCGACGACTTCCCCCTCGTGGACCGTTAAATTTGCGCCACGGACGACATCTGGCAAATCACGTTCGTAACGGAACCAAACATCTTTCAGTTCAATCACAACATTTCCCGGTTCCGCCTTTGTTTTTTCCTTTTTCTCTGGTTGGACGGACGGATTGTAATTTTCCGTTAAAAATTGTTTACCTTCGCGGACGGTGAGGGGACTGTCACCACGGAAATTCAAACCGTAGAATACTTTTGCCGCTGTCGGCAAAGCGTGAATCATCGGATGATGTTCATCAAGCTGTTTTAATTGTTCACCGATTCCTTCAGGAGATCCTGTCAAGAGCACAGTTCCCTGTTCCAGCAAAATGACTTGGTCCGCCAATGCCATCACGTCCTCCAGCCGATGCTCGGCCATAATGACCGTCAGCCCGAAATCACGATTGACTTTTTCTAATGTATGGATGAAATTGGTGGCAGCAATTGGATCGAGCTGTGACGTCGGCTCATCCAATATTAAAACGTCAGGCTCCATCACTAAAACTGAAGCTAAGTTGAGCAGTTGTTTTTGACCGCCTGACAATTCCGCCGTCTTTTGGCGAAACCATGTATGGATCCCGAAATAATTGGCGATTTCACCAACTTTCCTACGGATGACCGAGGGATTTTCCCCCAAATTTTCCAAGCCGAATGCCAATTCATGCCAGACTTTAGCCGTGACGATTTGAGTTTCCGGATTTTGCATCACATATCCGATTTCTCGTGCTGTGATACGGCGGTCCAACGTTTCCAAAGCTTCACCTTTGTAAAGAACCGTGCCTGACTTTTCCCCGTGTGGGGTCAACTCAGGCTTGAGCATCTTCAAAAGGGTTGTTTTACCTGATCCGGATGCTCCGAACAAGACAACGAAATCGCCCTGCTTGACGGAAAAGTCGATCGCATTTAATGTGTGTCCGTCATTTCCGGGATATGTGAAGTTTAAATTGTCGATTTTAAATAGATCCATAGCAAATTCTCCTTCAGCTCAATAAGGGCAGGCAAAATCATAAACAAGAACACAATGGCGAATTGCGGCAACTGCTCCAATGACCATTCGACAGCCGTCAGTGCAGGATAATAATTATAGGCAAACACGCCGCGATGGATGAGCCAAAAAATGGCGACGATCAATAGAGAAATGCTGATGAACATCGTTACATCCCGTCTTTTCCATCTGAACAAGAAAAAATTGGTCCTGCCTTTCAATCCGTAGCCGCGGGCTTTCATTGCGTCTGCTTGATGAATTGCATGTTCAAAAGACCATGCGAGCACACTGTTGAATGTGCGCAGACTGCTTAGCATCCGGTCCGTTATACTGTCGCTCGTGTACAATCCGATCGATTTCTGCGCCCGGTTCACTTTTTTGATTTGAGCTTTAAACTCCGGAATGAAGCGCAAGGCCATGGACATGACAAGGGAAAGTTTCGGGATGGCTTTGCCGAATAAATACATGAATTTATCCGATGTCATAAGTATGCTGTAGGCCTTGCTCCAAAATATGACCGCCACAAGCATCGCCGCTACAACAATTCCATAAACAATCGCTTCGAAAGTGACCGGATTATCATTTAAAAAGAATAAAATTGTTTCTCCCTTATGGACAAAAATCGGATTCGTGATTGCTACAAGCAGAAATACGAAAAAATAAAAAACAATATCTCTCGAAAACGGCCGCACCGGCACCAAAAATGCAAAGAAGACGACAGCCCCCAGCAGGGAAAAAATTATAATGGCAGGATGAAGCAAAAACACCGTCAATGATACAACAGCGAGATAGTAAACGAACAAGACTAAAGGATGGTAATCGGCAAAACTTTTCATCGCTGAATCTTCCTCCCTTCTTCCCTTGTGAATTCATGCCCGATATCTCGGCCTAAATCACAAGTATATTTGAATTCAATCTCATCGCCATCTTCCAACACGTAGCGGCTGACTCCGTATTCCGGATATTCGCCGTTCACTGAATACATCCATCCGCTTAAAGGGCCGCAAGAAAATTCATATAAATGGTTGATGCCTTGGATGTATACAGAACCGAACACATTTTCATCCGCACCTTGGTATTCCATATGAATTTTGTTATGGCGCACGGTGCGTAACAGTATGTCAAACACTGTATCATTGGGACGGAGGACATACTCTGTTTTTTCCAAAATGACCCCATCTTCGGGGACATACTTTTCATCCCGCAATGCGGGATCGAGCTTGTCCCAATTGTCCAGAACAGCGCCCGCATCAATACTGATGAACACCGTTTCCGCGTCTTCAGTGATGTCGTCAATGTGGGTCAAATAGTATTCTTCGACAGACTGGATTTTCGTACCGTTGACGATGACGGCGATGAGGAGCGCAATAAAAGCCAGCACCAACAAATCTTTCCTCACTTCTATTGCCCTCCTTCTATTGGTCTTCCAACAACATCTTCTGTTTCAGTTTGTTGAATTTCCGTTTGCGTGCCCTGATGACGAGAATAATGCTTAGTGCCACGGCGATTACAGCCAATGTACCTGAGATGTAGTAGGCCCTGATGGTATTATTGATGTCGGTGAGCGCCCGGTTCACATCATCGATTCCCTGGATTTTTTGCTGGTCGTACTCGCTCAACGCTTCATACCTTGCAATGATCTCCTCGACGGTTGCTTTGTCTTCAATCCCAATTTCATCAATTGGATACAAATGTTCGATGATTAATTGATTGATTGCAGCAATTTCTGCTTCAATTTCTTTAATTTTCTCCTTTTTTGCTGCAAGATCATCCAACAAATGCTCGAATTCTTCTTTATTCTCCGCTCGGTCCAAACGCTCCATCAATTTGATGACTTCAACGTAATGTTCTGTCGTCATCTCATCAGGAAGCGATGTGACAGCTTCGGCATCCGCTTCTGTAAATATCGTTTTATCATGGTTGACATCCTCTTCGAAAAACGAGATGATCGTACCATTCCCGCCATTGTTGATTCCGATATTCGGTGCGATCGGTTCCGATGTGTTTGGGATACCGAGCGCTTCCATCGCATCGGCCAATTTATAATAATTGAATACGTATGACCGTTCTTCTATCGGAATCGTCAAGTAAGTCGCAAACAAATCCTCTACGACAGGACGATCAGCTGCTGTCAGATCATTAGGTATATCATCGATTGCGTCCTGGAGCTCAGCAATTTTTTCCTTTAATGCCGAATCCATTTCTTCGCGGAAATCATAGAGCGATCGAAAATTTTCCAAATAGCGGTACAATGCGACCAATGCATAGAGGACCTGTTCACTCGCCATTGTATTCGATTCATCCGGCAATGCGGACGGATTTTCCGGATCAAACTTTTCCGAATGGATGAATCCTCCATCGTCCATCGCATATTGTAAAATCACATCGAGCAAATTGTTGCCATTTTTAATGAAACGTTCGTCTTCCAACGGGTTGATTCCTAAGGCGGTCAAGGCGACCATCACTTGTGCTGTGCTTTCAGCATTCGCTATTCCCCAACTGGAAAAATCCCCGCTGTCAAGTTGAATTTGCGATAACGTATCCAGCGCTTCGTCGACGGCCTCCCGGACGGACTTTTCGACATGTTCGTTTGTCGCCCGTTGCTTGTACTCATAGGTTTCTTCACTGTTATAATACGGGGCTAAGGCTTGAATCGCCATCGCCGTCATATCGGCGTCCGCTTCTTTACCGTTCAACGAAAACCCGCCATCAGGGAGCTGATTCCGCAAAATTTCAACGATGATGTCCTCCCGGGTGTAATAAGCGTCATCGGGAATTTCATATCGCATGCTGTCGAGTGTGATCAAGCCCCAAATCCAGCCATTGATCCCCTGTTTTCCGAGCGATACGTTATATCCACGGTTATACGTGCCATCGGCAATCAGATTAATCGGATTCCCTTTCGAATCAGTGCCTGCATTCACCGGATCGCCTCCCATTGCAAGGATCGCCAATGAAATGCGGTGCCATTCCGTCGCTTTCGTATCACTCAGCAACTCGTCAGTTTGATAGCGTTTTTGAACGACATCGCGGATGACAGCAAGATAGCTTTCATAATCATCGGGGTAACCAGATCGGCCGATGCCGATCGGATACCAGTCTCCTGATGCATCTCCGGCATTCAGCAAAAATTCATTGTTTAATAGCGGCCTGTCCGAAGCGATTCCCATCGTTCTTTTTTTCCACTCGATAATCCCGTCGATCGTTTCCAGAATCTGTTTTTTAACATGTTCATCATCGGTTGATTGTGCTGCTACGGCAAGTGGAGCACAAACAAAACTGATGATGAGTATAATGCCGAAGAACAATGCGATCAATTTATTTTTCATCGTTTTCAACCCTCTGTTTCTTCACCATGCATTACCACTCTTTTCCATAGTTTGCTCCAGGCATGCCTCCACCGATATCAGCACCAAGTGCCAATGTAAAGCGGATCCGGACAACATCGCCATCTTTGAAATAATAATCAGAAAAACCGACATTCGGATAAATGCCGTTCACACTGTACATCCAACCGGACCCTTCTGTGAAATCGAACTCCCCTAACGAATCAGGATCATAATCTTCCGGGTCGACCCTTGAAAAATCGCGTTTCAGCAATTCCAGCAAATCTTCCGGAATGGCCGGATTCTGCACTAATCCAGGACGGGAAATCCAAGATAGGTAGAAAGAATTCTCATGTGAACCTGTATGATGATAGTCGATGCCATGTTCTCTGAATAACCGGTCGATAACGTGTGATGCACGCTCACCTTGATAAATTTCAACTTCCTGTGGTGGTATGATGTATCCTAACCCAATTGTCGTCGCTTCCAAACTGATGGTGACCGTTCCAATAGCTTCGCCTTCTTCCACAAGTTCGCCATAGACGGTCAATTCCTTTGTTGCTGTGTTCCCTTCCTGGTCTTTGGCTATAATAACAATATTGTTCTCACCATTGACGAGCTTCAAGGTGAAACTGATTTTTGAAGAGTCGTTCCAAGAAATATCAATTGGATTACCGTTATTCGAAGCAGTGACGACACCGTTTCCTCCTGTCAATGTTGTTCCCTTGTAACTCGTCGCTTTGACATGGAAAGTACGGGTGGCATTTCTGATGGTTTCTCCATGTTCGATATCATAAACGGTGATTGTCGGAGCGAATTCATCATCTTCTTTTTCTTCTCCACCCCCGACCGTGGGAGAATAGAAAACATTGTAAGTTTCCGTATGGGTGATTTCCCCTTTTGATGCTGTCAATTCAAAGACATTATCGCCTTCAGTGAGCGTGACGGAGTATTGGCCTCTCTCATTTTCCGTTATCGTTCTACCATTGTGTAAAATTTTCAATCCGACCCGTTCGTCTCCGTCATAAGCCGTTGCCTGAAAGCTGAAATCCGCCAAGTTGACAGTTTTGTTTTCCAAATCCGTCTCGATTGTCAAATTCGGCTGATGGTAAATAACGGTATAAGCTTCCTTCGCCCGGGAACCTTCATGTTCCGCCTCAAGCGTTATCACGTTTTCTCCTTCTTGCAACTCGACTTCGTATTGGCCGTCTTCCAGTTCTTCAATCACATCGTCATTAACTCGCACGTCGAGCGGTAGTTCCCTGTCACCTAAAAAAGCTCGTGCACGAAAATGCAATGTTTCTGCATAAACTTCACCATTTGTCAAATCAGTGTCGATAACGATGGCTTTCTCATCCAAATAGACTACATAATTTCGATAAACGGTAAATGTGTTTTCGTTCTCATCTTCATACACGACACCAACGGTAATTTGATTCCTTCCTTCTGCCAACGTTAGATCGACCGTTGCAAGCGGATTCCACTCATCGGAAATCCGGTCGACTCCATCGGTGCCTGAATTGATTTGCACAACGATGTCTTTTACCGTGTACGGATGATCTAATTGTTGAATGTAAAAGGTATAATGTTCACTGGCAACCGTTTCTCCATTGGTGATAGATGTTGTAAAATAATGATTCACTATTTCGCCAGCCTCATCCG
>Ga0079224_100007251_pt1 | contig 14840 bp, 11 predicted proteins | sample Stecom2015_FD_80414 | JGI IMG/M metagenome (GOLD analysis project Ga0079224, IMG submission 80414) | Agricultural soil microbial communities from Utah to study Nitrogen management - Steer compost 2015 | ecosystem: Environmental > Terrestrial > Soil > Agricultural land | place: USA: Utah...
CGCACCGTCAGGAGCAGCGTCGACGCGATCAACGCGATGGAGAAGGCGATCCGCGGCCTTGCCGGACTGATCTTCCTGCTGTTCGTCATCAGCCAGTTCCTTGCGTTCTTTACCTATACGAACCTCGCGACGCTCGCGGCCGTATCGCTCGGCGACGCGCTCGAAGGCGCGGGTCTCAACGCTCTCACGTTGCTGATCGGGTTCGTGTTCGTCGTCGCGATCCTCGACCTGATCATGACCGGCGCGATACCGAAGTGGGCGATCTTCGCGCCGGTATTCGTGCCGCTCTTGATGCGGCTGAACGTCGATCCGGAGGCGGTGCTCGCGGCCTACCGCGTGGGCGACAGCCCGGTCAATGCAATCTCGCCGCTGAACGCCTACTTCGCGCTGATCGTGTCCTTCGCGATGAAGTACGACCCGAAGGCGGGCGTCGGGACCGTCATAGCCCTGATGCTCCCGTACGTCGTCGTGCTGTTCGTCGTGTGGACGTTGCTGTTGGCGGCCTGGCACGTGCTCGGTCTCCCGTGGGGACTATGACGCTCTACGCCGGGCATACGAGAAACAGGAGTCGCTAAAGATGACGATCGAAAGCGTTGAACCGATCGCTGAATCCATGCCCCGAGCGGCAGGCGCGATGCCCGGCCCGATCCATATGGAGGCGGCAAGGGCCGCGCCCGCCACACTAAAAGCCGGCGTGCTCGTCGTCGGCGCGTTCTCGGACGGCAAGCTGCCGTCCTCCTCCGCCGCCGTCGACTCCGCTTCGAAGGGGAGGCTGTCGGCGCTGATCAAGCGAGGCGATCTCGACGAGAAGGCCGGGTCGACGCTGCTGCTCTACGACGTGCCGGGGACCGCGGCGCAGCGCGTCCTCGTCGTGAGCCTCGGCCCGTCCGGGGAATTCGGCGACAAGGCGTTCCGGGACGCCGTCTCGGGCGCCGCGAAAGCGTTGGGCGCAGGCAAGGCGGGAAACGCGGCCGTCACGCTTGCCGCGATCGACGTGCCCGGCAGGTCGGAAGCGTGGCGGATGCAGGAGGCGAGCCGACTGCTCGCGGACGGCCTCTACCGCTTCGCCGCGCCGAAGACGAACGGGCGGAAGAAGCCGGAGCAGGGCGCCCGCGACATCGCGCTCATCGGCAGCGAGAACGGATCGGAGGAGATCGATGCCGCCGTGCGGCGCGGAGCCGCGATCGCCGAAGGCATGGCGCTCGCGAAGGATCTCGGCAATTTGCCGGCGAACGTCTGCAACCCCGAGTATTTCGCCGAGACCGCGCGCAGGCTCGGCAAGGAGCTCCCGATCGAGGTCGAGGTGCTCGAGCGCGAGGACATGGCGAAGCTCGGCATGCACGCCGCGCTGTCGGTCGGCCGCGCGTCGGATAACCCGTGCAAGCTCGTCGTCATGCGCTACCGGGGCGGCGGAGACGGCGCGAAGCCGATCGTGCTGGTCGGCAAGGGCGTCACGTTCGATACCGGCGGGATCTCGCTGAAGCCCGGCGAGGATCTCGACATGATGAAGTACGACATGTGCGGCGCAGCCGCCGTGTACGGCGCGATCGAGGCGGCGGCGCACCTCGAGCTGCCGATCGACGTCGTCGTCCTCGTCAACGCCGTCGAGAACATGCCGGGCGGCAACGCGAGCCGGCCGGGCGACGTCGTGACGTCGATGTCCGGCCAGACGATCGAGATCCTGAACACCGACGCGGAAGGACGGCTCGGCCTTTGCGACGTGCTGACCTACGCCGAGCGGTTCGAGCCCGAGTGCGTCGTGGACGTCGCGACGCTGACGGGCGCATGCGTGATCGCGCTCGGCAGCGTCGCGAGCGGACTCTACGCCAATGACGACGCGCTCGCCGACGAGCTGCTCGCGTGCGGCGCGGAGACCGGCGATCGCGCGTGGCGGATGCCGTTGTGGGACGAGTACCAGGAGCAGCTGAAGAGCAACTTCGCGGACATGTCTAACCTCGGCGGGCGTCCGGCCGGAAGCGTGACCGCGGCATGCTTCCTCGCGCGCTTCACGAAGAAGTACCGCTGGGCGCACCTCGATATCGCCGGCACGAATGCGGTCGCCGGCGACGCGAAGGGCGCGACCGGCAGGCCGGTCCCGATGCTCGCGCAGTTTCTGTTGCAGCGCTCGGCCCGCGCTGCGGAATTGCGCGTCGCTCATTGAGCGCCGTGTGCGCGGCGCGCAGCGAGAGCCGGTTGCGCATCGCGGCGCCGAGACCGCTTTCGTGGCCGGGTCTCCTGACCGGTACGGTGTTCTTTGCGCTGTCGCTGACGCCGAGCCTGCTGCCGCGGTCCGCGCTCACGCAGGGATTCGTCTCCGGGCTCTCGCTCGCGGCCGGGTACGGCGTCGGCGTCCTCGGGCACGCGCTCTGGCGCTACCTCGAGCTGCCGGCCTTTCCGCCGGCGGTGCGGCGGGCCGTCAACGCCCTCGTCGCGGCCGCCTGCGTGCTCATGGCGGCATACTTCCTGTGGAGGGCTTCGGGATGGCAGGACTCGATCCGGGCGCTGATGGGCATGGAGCCGTCCGAGGGCACGCGGCCGCTCGCGGTCGGCGTGATCGCGGTCGCCGTCTTCGCGGTCGTGCTGCTGATCGCGCGCGCGTTCCGTCTGACCTCCGTCGGCGTGTCGCGGCTGCTTGCCCGCTATGTTCCGCAGCGCGTGTCCGTGCTCGTCGGCGCGCTCGTCGCGGCGATCGCGTTCTGGTCGATCATCGACGGCGTGCTGCTCGGCTTCGTCCTCAGGGTCGTCGACGGCTCCTTTCAGCAGGTGGATGCGCTTCTCGAGCCCGAGCGCGCGCAGCCCCGGGATCCGTTGCGGAGCGGGAGCCCGGAGTCATTGATCGAGTGGGAAGACCTCGGCCGCGCCGGCCGCGAGTTCATGGCCGACGGGCCGACCCGGGACGACCTGCGTGAGTTCTTCGGCGACGAGGACGTCAGCGCCCCGATCCGCGTCTACGTCGGCTTGAATTCCGCGGAGACGGTCGCCGAGCGCTCGCGCCTCGCGCTCGCGGAGCTCGACCGGACCGGCGCCTTCGAGCGCTCGGTGCTCGTCATCGTCACGCCGACCGGCACGGGGTGGGTGGACCCCGGCTCGATCTCGACGCTCGAATATCTGCATCGCGGCGACGTCGCGAGCGTCACGGTGCAGTACTCGTACCTCGCGAGCGCCTTCGCGCTGCTGCTCGAGCCCGAGCACGGCGCCGAGACGGCGCGGGCGCTGTTTGCGGACGTCTACGGCCGCTGGACCCGGATGCCGCGCGACCGGCGTCCCGCGCTCTACCTACACGGCCTCAGCCTCGGCGCGCTCCATTCGGACGCGTCGTTCGATATCTATGACGTCGTCGGCGACGTGTTCCACGGTGCGCTGTGGACTGGCCCGCCGTTTCGCAGCGAGACGTGGCGCTCGGCTACCGAGCGCAGAGCGGCCGACTCGCCGGCGTGGCTGCCGCGCTTTCGCGACGGCACGATCATCCGCTTCACGAACCAGGAGAATCGGCTCGATCTCCCCGGCGTTCCGTGGGGACCGCTCCGCATCGCGTTCCTGCAGTATGCGAGCGACCCGATCACGTTCTTCGAGCCGTCCATGCTGTACCGGGAGCCCGAGTGGATGGCGCACCCTCGCGGCCCGGACGTCACGGACGAGCTTCGCTGGATCCCGATCGTCACGATGCTCCAGGTCGTCGCCGACATGCGGGCCGGCGATCTCACGCCGCACGGCTACGGTCACAACATCGCGCCGCAGGACTACATCGATTCATGGCTCGCGCTGACCGAGCCTGTCCGGTGGCGTAAGCACGATACGCTCCGCCTCAAGCAGCGGTTCGCCGCCGGGGAACGCCGCCCGCCGGGCGATTGATCCGCTCTCCATTCAACCGAGCCTGGAAAGTTTTGTCGGCTCCGCAAATTCGGGCCGGGGATCAACGCTTGTGCGATGGAGGTTTTGCGTTCATGCTTGTAACCTCGAGGTAAAGGCCGGTGCCGATCCCCGTTCGGGAGGACGAGAATGATGACGATCAAGAGCGCGTTCCGTCAGCTGCGCCTTCGTCCGGCACTAGCCTCTGTCGTGATCCTGATGCTCGGCGTCGGCATCGGCGCGACGACCGCGCTCTTCTCCGCGATCTACCAGACGATGATGCAGCCGCTCGACGTCCCGGACGCAGACCGGCTCGTCAACTTGACCGTGCCAGCGCAAGAGGCGGGCACCGTCGGGCCGGAAGCATTCGGCGGCACGTCGGGCGAGCTGTTCAGCCGGCCCATGTTTCGCGATCTCGAAGCGGGGCGTAGCGCCTTCACCGCCATTGCCGCGTTCGCCAACTTCTTCGTGCACCTTCGTCATGACGGGCAGGCGACCGGCGGGCGCGGCGTCCTCGTGTCCGGACGCTACTTCGACGTGCTGGGCGTGCAGCCGGCGGTCGGCCGGCTCTTAGGGCCGGCCGATGCCGAGCGCGGCGCCGAGGCGAGGGTCGCCGTCGTGAGCCACGACTACTGGCAAAGCCGGCTCGGAGCGGATCCGAACGTCGTAGGGGATACGCTGATGGTGAACGGCGAGGCGCTGACGATCGTCGGCGTCGCGCCGCCGGGCTTCACGAGCACGATGCCCGCGTGGCGCGCGCAGGTCTTCGTCCCCGTCACGCTCCGGCCGATCGTCCAGGCGAACGAGTCTAGAGACGACGACGACCGCTCGGCCCATTGGCTGATGCTCTTCGCGCGCCTTGCGCCCGGCGCCGACGTCCGCCGGGCGGAGGAGGAGATCAATCGGCTCTACTTGCCGATCCTCACCGAGGTGGAGGCGCCGCTGCTCCGCGGCCTCGATGCCGGGGAGCGCGAGCGGTTCCTGGAGCGGCGAATCGTGCTCGAGCCCGGCGAGCGGGGACATGGCGCACCGGAGATCGGCCCGCCCGCAGTGATGCTGCTCGGCACGACCGTCGTCGTGCTCGTGATCGTCTGCGTCAATGTCGCGAATCTCCTTCTTGCGCGAGGCGCCGCCCGCTCCGCCGAGATGGCGATTCGCGCTTCGATCGGCGCAAGCCGCGGACGCCTGCTCGGGCAGATGCTCGCGGAGTCCGCCGTGCTCGCCGCGCTCGGCGGCGTGCTCAGCCTGCCGGTGGCCGTGCTGACGATGCGTGCGATCCACGCGGGGATTCCTGACTCGCTCGCGGATCGCTTCACCCCGGTCCTCGGCTCGACGACGCTCGGTTTCGCGCTCGCCGCAACGATGGCGACGGTGATGCTGTTCGGCGTCGTGCCGGCGCTGCGGACGAGCCGCGTCGACCTGGGGCTGGTGATCAAGGGCCATCGGGTTCTCGGCTCGAGCGGGCAGGGCAGAGGCCGGCTTCGCGGCGGGCTCGTGCCGCTGCAAATCGGGCTTTCGCTGCTGCTGCTCGCGATCGCCGGGCTTTTCGCTCAGAGCCTCGCCAGCGTGTCGCGCTTGGGGCTCGGGATGAGCGGCCTCGAGTCGATCGTGTCCTTCGGTCTTTCGCCTCAGCTGAACGGCTACCGCGGCGCGCGCCTCGACTCGATGTTCGAGCGGGTCACGGAGCGCCTCGCCGAAGAGCCGGGGGTCGTCTCGGTCGCCCACACGGGAATACCGCTGATGCAGAATACGGCGCTCGTCGCCCGAATCGACGTGCCGGGCGAGCGGGAGTCCGGGGCGCGGCCGCCGGTCGCGCAGGCCAATTTGCTCGTGAGCCCCGGCTTCTTCGAGACGCTGGGCATTCCGCTGCTCTCCGGCCGGGATTTCACCGAGGCGGACGAGACCGACGAAGGGCGAGTCGTCATCGTCAATCAGGCGTTCGTCGACGCCTTCGGCATCGGCTCGGACGCGATCGGAAGCTACATCAGGGTGACGGGCGTCGGCCTGCCGGATGAACCGCTCGAGATCGTCGGTGTCGTCGGCGATGCGCGGTACAGCTACGTGAAAGGCGAAGTGCCCCCGCAGCTCTTCACGCCTCGCCCGCCGGGCGAGGAGACGCTCGGCACGCTTTTCTTCTATATCCGTGCGGCGGGGGAGCCGAGCGCGCTCATCGGAGCGATTCCCCGCATCATGGCGGGGATCGACCCGGATCTGCCGCCGGGGCCGCCCGCCGCGCTGGCGGACGAAGCGTGGGACAACTACTTCGCGGACCGTTTGCTCGTGTCGATGTCCGCGAGCTTCGCCGGGCTCGCGACGCTGCTTACGGGCATCGGGCTTTATGGCGTGCTCACGTTCATGTTGACTCGGCGGACGCGCGAGCTCGGTCTCCGGCTCGCGCTCGGCGCGGAATCCGGAAGGCTCCAGCGTATGGTGCTGAAGCAGGTCGGCGTCAGCGCGCTCATCGGCGGCAGTATCGGTCTCGTGCTCGCAATCGCTGTCGCTCGACTCGCGTCGACGTTTCTCTTCGGGCTCGAAGGCTCGCTGCTGCCGGTCGTGCTGACGTCGGTCGTCGTCGTGTCGGCCGTCGTGCTTGCCGCGAGCTATCTGCCGGCGCGGCGCGCTTCGCGAGTCGCGCCGATGGAAGCTTTGCGCTTGGAGTGAGCGCTCGCGCGGTGTAAGAGAACGCGGCCGCCGCGTGCGGACGTAGCGGAACGTTCCCGCTTCAGCTCGTCAGATTTCGAGCTCCTCGGGAAGCACGATGCGGCCGTCGAGCAGGTTCACGATGCGGTCCGCGCGCTCGGCATGGCTCGGCGAGTGCGTGACCATCAGGATCGTCGCGCCCTGGTCGTTCAGAATCTTCAGCATGCTCATGACCTCTTCGCCGTTCTTCGAGTCGAGGTTGCCGGTCGGCTCGTCGGCGAGGATCAGCTTCGGATCGCCGACGACGGCCCGCGCGACGGCGACGCGCTGCTGCTGGCCGCCCGAGAGCTGATCGGGCTTGTGCCTCGCGCGCGCGGAGAGGCCGACGAGCTCGAGCGCCTCGCGCACGAGATTACGCCGCCGCGCCTTCGGCAGCCCCTGATACAGCAGCGGCAGCTCGACGTTCTCGTAGACGTTGAGCTCGTCGATCAGGTTGAAGCTCTGGAAGATGAAGCCGACGTTGCCCTTGCGCAGGTCCGCGAGCCGGTTCTCGGAGAAGCGCGAAACCTCGCGGTCCCCGAACCAGTACCGGCCGCTCGTCGGCGTGTCGATCAGCCCGACGATGTTCAGCAACGTCGACTTGCCGCAGCCTGAAGGCCCCATGACCGCGACGAACTCGCCGTGCTCGATCTCGAGATCGATGCCGTCGAGCGCCGTCGTCTCGAGCTCCGTCGTGCGGTAGCGCTTCGTTACGCCCTCCAGCCGGATCAGAGGCTGCGCGGCGGCCGCCGATCGGCTTCGCTCGCTGTCGGTCGGTCGTCCTGCCCGCGGCGCCGATATCGCCTCTTGCATCGTATTCATGTCCGCCTCGCTCTATCGTTCGTCTCGTCTGTCGGCCGCACTTTCAGCGCAAGCTCGCTTGAAACTCGATCCGGTCGAAATCGAGCAGGTTCTCGTAGCTCGAAGTCACGACCCGGTCGCCTTCGCGAAGACCTTCGAGCACCTCGATGCCCTCCGGGTTGCGCCGTCCGAAGCGGACGGGCTGCCGCACAGCGCGGCCGCCGTTCGCATCGACGACGAACACCCAGCGGCCCCCGGTATCGTCGTAAAACGCGCCGTTCGCGACGACCAGGGTATCGGCCGGCTCGCCGATGTCGAGCCGCATACGGACCGTCTGGCCGCGGCGGACGAGAGCGGGCGCCGCGTCGAGAAACGAGAGCTCGACTTCGAATTGGCGCTCGCGAACGTCCGGGTAGATCTTGGTGATCTCGAGCTCATGAGCCTCGCCCGCGAGCTCGAGGGTCGCGATCTGCCCGAGCGACACGCGGGGCAGATAGAACTCGTCGATGAACGCCGAGACCTTGAACGCGCCGAGCTCGTCGATCTGCCCGATGCGCTGGCCCGGCCCCTTCGACTCGCCGACGTTCGCTTCGAGCAGCGTGAGCTGACCTCCGATCGGTGCGGTGATCACGAGGTTCTCGAGGTTCTCTCGTGCGATGCCGAGGTTCAGGTTCATCGACTCGATCGCTTCCTGCAGCCGCTCGATCTGCGTCGCTTGAAACTCCTCGTCGACCCGCTGCGCCTCGAGCACCGCGTCGCGCAACGCCCGGCGATAGGCGAGCTCGGCCTCGAGGTCGTCGAGCTCGCCGCGCGTCGCGCCGCCGGTGCCGACGAGCGGCTCGCGCTGCGCGATGTGCCGCTCGAGCAGGTCGATCTGGTAGTCGAGCTCGATCAGCTCGCGGCGATGCCGGAGCCGGTTCTGCTCGAGGGCCAAGCGCGTGCCGCTCAGATTGTTGAGCTGCTCGGTCAGCTGCGCTTCGCGGCCGATGACCTCGAGCTGCAGGTTCGTGTTCTTCAGCCGGACGAGCGGCGCCCCGGCCTCGACGATGGCGCCGGCCTCGACGTAGACCTCGACGACCTGGCCGCCCTCGACCGCGTCGAGAAACACCGTCGTGCGCGGCACGATGTTGCCGGTGACCGGGATGTATTCGCGAAACGTGCCGTAGGAGACGGTCGAGAACGACAGCCGTGCTGGGTCGACGCTGAGCGTGCGATTCAGCCCGTATTCGACATAGACGTAGCCCGCGAGCACGAGAAGAGCCAGCGCTCCGGCCGCGGCGAGCACGCGAGCCGGCGTGATCAGGCGCCGCTCTATCGCCCGGTCCATCGGCGACAGCACGATCGCATCGTCGTCGTCGCGCGGGCGGATCTGCTTGAGCGCGGCAAGAGGCATGCGGCTCGGCTCGGTGTATTGCGGAAGCAACACAGTAATACTGTAAGCGGCGGCGCGTCAAGCGACTGCGCGTTGGTCTAGCAACCGCGCGCATCGACAGGGAGATTGTCGGACGAGTAGAGATTTCTTCAGCCGGATCGTTTCGCTTCTCGCACCGAGGTCAGGGCGCGTCGTCTGCTCGGTGAAGCGTGTCCGCGGCTCGGGCCGCTGTTGAACTGACCGGAGCGAGCCGTATGCTTCCAGAGAGGAACGTGCCTGGAATCCGCGCCGAGGCCGTGGTTGCGCGGCTTGGTAAGCGTCGAAATATGCGAGGGAGAGGAAACATGAAGCCCAGATCGAGTGCCTTGTCGGGTCTCGCGGTGTTGCTGCTCGGCTGTGCCGCGCTGCAGCCGGCCGCTGCGGAGGAGGTCGCCGTCGAGTCGGCCGGGCCGCTGCTGTGGCAACCGTCGATGAACGTCTTCAGGCGGTTCGCGGTCGAGCCGGAAGAGATGTTCAAGTTCTACGGAGGCGCGCTCGGGCTCGAGCAGCTGCAAACCTTCGACGTCGGCGGCGGTACAAATGTCGCGCGCTTCCGGGCCGGCAATTCCGAGGTGAAGCTGACGAGGAGGGTGCCGGACCGGACGTACGTTCCGGGCGCCGTCGACGACGCGACCGGCCTGCGTCTGCTGACGTTCTTCTATCCGGACCAGGCAGCGGTCGTCGAGCGGTTCGTCGAGAACGGTTACGAAGCGCCGGAATTCGACGAGGTTGCGGGCACGGACCGCTTGTCCGCGTTGGTCTACGATCCGGACGGGCACGCCGTCGAGATCGTGATCGCGCCGAACGCGCCGGACGAGCTCTATCACACGATCGAGGTCGGCCTCACCGTCAGCGATCTCGACGAGAGCCGGGCGTTCTACGCCGAGTTCGTCGGACTCGAGGAGCTTCCGCCGCAAGAGGATGCGCGCTTCGACACGACGAAGTACTCGTTCCAGCACGGCACGACGATCGTGAGCTTGCGAAGCTTCGGCGACGATCTGCCGGCCGATACCGGCACGGGCGGCATTCAGTACGTCGTCACGGACGTCGAGACGATCGACAAGCTCGCGAAGGAGCGGGGCGTCACGATCGACCAGCCGCTGAGCGAGCTGCGCGGCTTCAGCCTCCGCACGATCTGGCTCGACGATCCGGACGGGATCACGAACTACTTCGCTCAGACCGGAGCCAGCCGGCGCGCGGCCGCCGAGCAATAGCGCCCGCCGCCGCCGGGCGGTCCCGCCCGGCGGCGCGCCTGCTCCGCGTGCCTCGGGTGTGTTGCCTTGGCAACACAGTAGCCTACAATGGCGTGACGAATCGCCGTGGACCGCGGGCAGACGCCTCGCTCGTTCCGGCAAACCGTTCGCTACCGCGGCTCCGTTCGCTACGCCTATGACGCATCAAGCACCCACATGGGACGAGGACCGGCCGATCTACCGCCAGCTCATGGAGGAGATCGTCGCGCGGATCATCGACCAGACATATCGCGAGGGCGAGATGCTGCCCTCCGTTCGGCAACTCGCGAGCGACTTTCTGGTCAATCCGCTGACCGCCGCGCGCGCCTATCGAGAGCTCGAGGAATTCACCGAGACGCGCCGCGGGATCGGGCTCGTCGTCAAGGACGGCGTGCGCGAGATTCTGCTCAAGCGCGAGCGCAAGCGATTCTTGCGCGAGGAGTGGCCCGCGATTCGCGAGCGAATCAAAGCCTTGGATCTCGATGTTAACGAGCTCCTGAAGAGCTGAGGCCGCTTCCACGAAAAAGGGTGTCAGACACCAATTTCGAGAAAATTGGTGTCTGACACCCTTTTTCGGGCCCCGGTCGCTGACCCTATCGACACATAAAATCGATCATGCAAATATAAACAATCAATTGGATATATTAATAATGCCGGCCTAGAATGATCTCCAACAGCAGGGAAATGAGCTCTTCAAATCCCGCTTAAACAGGAGGTTAAACCATAATGCTAACGGTCGGTGACAAGTTTCCCGAGTTTTCCCTGAAAGCCACCGTCTCCGAGAATCTCGAGGACGCGTTCCAGACGATCACGAATTCGACCTATCCCGACAAGTGGCTCGTCGTCTTCTTCTGGCCGAAGGACTTCACGTTCGTCTGCCCGACGGAGATCGCCGAGTTCGGCCGGCAGAATTCGGAGTTCGCGGATCGCGACGCGCAGGTGCTCGGCGCATCCGTGGACAGTGAGTACGTGCACCTTGCATGGCGGCGCGATCATCAGGATCTGAAGGGCCTTCCGTTCCCGATGCTTGCGGACATTCGCAAGGATCTCTCCAACGCGCTCGGCATCCTCGACGAGGAAGGCGTCGCGAAGCGCGCGACGTTCATCGTCGATCCGCACGGCATCATCCGCTTCGCGTCGGTGACCGACATGAACGTCGGCCGCAACGTCGGCGAGGTGCTGCGCGTGCTCGATGCGCTGCAGACGGACGAGCTCTGCCCGTGCAACTGGCAGCGCGGCGAAGAGACGCTGAAGGTGGCCTGACGAACGCTCGGCCCACTCGACCGCGGCGAAGCGCCGCGGTCTCCCCGAAACCCTTCGCGGCGGGCCGTCGACAAGGCCCGTTGCGCGGGGTCGCCTCGAGGACGGGCGCTTTGCCGCCCGTCCGCACTCCTCGAGAAAGGAACGCCAAATGGATCTCAGCCGAATCAAGAACCTGATCCCCGATCACGCGAAGGATCTGAGGCTCAACCTGTCGAGCGTGCTGACGCCCGAGGGCGCGCCGGGCCTCAACCCGACGCAGATCTACGCGACGGCGCTCGCGTCCGCGATCGCGGCGCGCAATCCGGTGCTGCTCGCCGAGATCGAGGCCGTCGCAGTCCCCGCGCTCGACGACGCGCAGGTCAAGGCGGCGCGCGCGGCCGCGTCGATCATGGGCATGAACAACGTCTACTACCGGTTCACGCACCTCGTCGGCAACGACGAGTACTCGAAGCTGCCGGCGAAGCTGCGGATGAACGTGATCGGCAATCCGGGCGTCGACAAGACGGATTTCGAGCTCTACTCGCTCGCGGTATCCGCGATCAACGGCTGCGGCGCGTGCGTCGCGTCGCACGAGAGGGTCGTCCGCAACGCGGGGCTCGGCGCCGAGGCCGTGCAGAGCGCGGTGCGGATCGCGGCCGTGATGCACGGCATCGCGGTCGCGCTCGAGTCGAGCGCCGAGCAGGCCGCGTCCCGCGCAGCCGCGTAACGACGGTCGCGAGCGGCGCCCGCCCGCCGAGGCTCGCTCGAGCTCGGCGGGCGGCTGCTTCCGCGTCGCTCCGGCGCGTCAGAGCATCTCGGCAAGCCGTTGCGCGTCGAAAGGCGCGTGCACCTTGACGTCGTTGTCGAAGTAGACGAAGACGTCGCGGCTTTTGCGCTTCGCGGGCGCCTTGCCGACGGTCCGCGCGTCGGCGACCTCGGTTCCGCGCCGCCAGGCGCGGATCCGCCGGGCCCAGCGCTCGAGCGCAGCGTCCGAGTAGCCGCTTTCGTAGAGTTTCTCGTCGCCGTGGAGGCGCACGTAGACGAAGTCGGCCGTCACGTCCTCGAGCAGCGGCCACTTACCGGCCGTGTCCGCGACGACGAGGCCGATCTTCTCCCGCCGCAGCAGCTCCACGAATTCCGCGTGCACGAAGCTCTCGTGCCGGATCTCGAGCGCGTGGCGCAGCTTGAGCTTCGCCGGCGCCGACAGGCTCGAGCGGCCCGCGACCCGCCGATCGTGCTTCCTCGCGAGCTTCTCGGCATCGGGCCCATTGCGGGGCAGCAGCCCGAAGAAGCGGGCGAGACGCTCGCGGTCGTAAGGCATCGTCGGCGGGAGCTGCCACAGGATCGGCCCGATCTTGTGGCGGAGCTCGAAGAGGCCCGACGCGAAGAAGTTCGCGAGCGCCGTCTCGACGTCACCGAGTCGGAGCATGTGCGTGATGTACCGCGAGCCCTTGATCGCGAACACGAAGTGGTCGGGCACGTCGCTGTACCACGCGGCATAGCTCGAAGGGCGCTGCAGCGAGTAGAAGCTGCCGTTCAGCTCGATCGTCGAGAACCGCTCGGCCGCGTACGCAAGCTCCCGCTTCTGAGGAAGGCCCTTCGGATAGAACTTGCCTCGCCATCCGGAGTAGCGCCATCCCGAGATCCCGATGCGCACGGTCATGGCGCCATCATCCCGCATTGCATCGGCGCAGGAACTCGACGCGTCCGCCCATTCGCTCCGCGAGGGCAGGTCCGTTGCGCCGCGTCGTCCCGAGGCGATGCGTAGCCGTCCCGTGTTGCCGCGATACGCCGGCTCTGCGTGTAGTGGCGGAGTGAAGCGAGCTAAACCAGCGAACGGGCTCGATCGATCCGCACGCGCAGCGAGATCGAGACGGCGCACGCCGTGCCGTGTCCGGCGGCCGTGAACGTTCTCGTCATCATCGGGCATCCGCGCGCCGGCAGTCTCTGTCACGCGCTCGCCGACGCGTACATGCAAGGCGCCCGCGAGGCCGGCGCGCGGCTCGAGCGCCTCGATCTGCGCGAGCTCGCGTTCTGCCGGGACGTCGAGGAGCGCGTGATGCGCCTGCAGGCGACCGAGCCCGACATCGACCGGGCACGGCAGCTGCTGTGCTGGGCCGAGCACATCGTCTTCGTGTACCCGACGTGGTGGGGCACGATGCCGTCGCTGCTGAAAGGCTTTCTCGACCGCGTGCTGTTGCCCGGTTTCGCGTTCCGGCATGCCGAGAACGCGTTCGGCTACGAAGGGCTGCTCGGCGGCAGGAGCGCGCATCTGATCACGACGATGGATACGCCGGCACTCGTCTACCGCATCGTCTATCGTGCGCCGGGACACAACGCGATGCGCCGCGCGACGTTGAACTTCTGCGGCATCGAGCCGGTGCGAATCACGCCGTTCGGCTCGGTGCTGAAGTCCAATCCCGAGGAGCGCGGCCGTTGGCTCGATCGCGCGAAGCTCGAGGGACTGAAGCTGCGCGGCGCCGTTCCGACGCCCGCCGAGCGGCTCGGCCGCAAGGCGCTCTCGTGGCTCGCGGCGCTGCGGCTGCAGTTCTATCCGTCGACGTTCCTCGTGTATGCGCTCGGCGCGGCGGCCGCCGCCGGCGCGTCGGCCTTCTCGAGGGCCGCATTCTGGCTCGGCTATCTCGCGCTCTTCCTGCTCGAGGCGGCGACCGTGCTCGTCAACGAGCTGTACGACTATGCGGCCGATCGCGGCAATCGCCGCTACGGTCCGTTCAACGGCGGCTCGAGGGTGCTGATCGAAGGGCGGCTGACGCGGCGGGAGGTGCGGCGCGGGGCGGTGCTTGCGCTCGTGCTCGCAGTCGGCGCGTCGCTTGCGCTCGTGACGACGACGGATGTCGAAGCGGCGCCGGCGCTCGCGTTTCTCGCGGTGCTTGCAGCGGTCGCCGTCGGCTATACGCTCCCGCCGCTTGCGCTGTGCTACCGAACGCTCGGCGAGCTCGATGTCGCCTACACGCATGGTCCCGCGGTGCTCGTCTGCGGATGGCTCTTCGCGGGCGGTGCGCTGACCGATCCCGTCCCATGGCTGATGGCCTTGCCGATCGCGCTCGCGACGCTGCCGTCGATCACGCTGTCGAACGTCCCGGATCGAGAGGCCGATGCCGCGGTCGGCAAGATGACGATCGCGGCGCGCTTCGGCCAGCGCGGTGCGGTCTGGCTCGCGCTTTCCGCGACGGTCGCGGCCGCGGCGGCGGCCGTCGTCTGGCCATTCATCCCCGGCATGTCCGGCGCGTATCGGGCGGTGCCGTGGGGCGCGGTTCCGCATGCGCTCGTGCTCGGCGCGCTGCTGCTCGAGGCGCGGCGAGAACGCGGTGTGCCGCGCCGGATGCCGGCCTTGATGCTCGCCTCGTTGAGCTTCGTGTTGTGGTTCATCGTCCCGCCGCTGCTGCTCCTCGCGCGCCGTCTCGCCGTGCCGGGTCACGGATGAGCCCGATGCTGCGGCCCTCCGTCCGTGGCTCGCGCTCGCGGTCGTCGCGCTCGTCGGCTTCCTCGCGTATCGCGCGCTCGCCGAGTACAGCATCGACGACGTGCTCGCATCGCTGCGGGAGATCTCGGGCGCGCAGCTAGGCGCGGCGCTCGGGCTCACCGTCGCAAGCTTTGCCTGCCTC